>Ga0082335_1005777_pt1 | contig 16688 bp, 17 predicted proteins | sample Subgrocontami58m_FD_72375 | JGI IMG/M metagenome (GOLD analysis project Ga0082335, IMG submission 72375) | Subsurface groundwater microbial communities from S. Glens Falls, New York, USA - GMW37 contaminated, 5.8 m (SPADES assembly) (version 2) ... | reverse complement strand
GTAGTCCTTCATGATCCCGCCGACGAGATCGCTCCCGCCCGCGACGACCTTCGCCTGACGGCCGGCGTGCTTCTTCAGCAGATCGACCGCTTCCTGCACCGTGTTGGCGTCGTAGAGCTCGATCGTCATCGTCTACTCCCCTCTCACCCGGCCGTCTTGAGCGCGGCGAGCAGCTTGTCGCGGGTAAGCGGCATCTCGGTCACCCAGGCGCCGACGGCGTTGTAGACGGCGCTGGCGATCGCCGGCGCCGCGAGGGCCATCGGCGGCTCGCCGATGCCGTGGGCGCCGAAGACGCCGTACTCCTTGGGGTGCTCGATGATGATCACCTTCGTCCGAGGGGCGTCCTTGATGCTGGGCAGCTTGTAGTCGAGCAGGTTCGGATTGAGCGGCAGCCCGGTGGTCTTGTCGATGAGCATCTCTTCGGTGAAGACGGCCCCGACGGCCATGACCACGCCACCTTCGATCTGCTGCTGGACCGCGAACGGGTTGATCGCCTTCCCGAGATCGTGGGCCGCGACGTAGTTGGTGATCTTCACCGTGCCGGTCACGGTGTCCACCTCGACCTCGACCCCGTGCGCGGCCCAGGCGGTCCGTTCCCACTTGGGATTCTGGATGTACTCGGCCTTGCCGACGACCGACGTGAGCTTGAACTGGATGATCTCGGAGAGCTTCAGCCTGGTCGCCGGCGCGCTCTTCAGAAAGACCAGGCCCTCCTGGAGGTCCAGGTCGGCGGCGGTCACCGCGAGGGTCTGACCCTTCTTCTTCGCGTCGTCGATCAGCTTCCTGGCGCCCCAGTCGAGGAGCTGGCGCTTCGCGTCGGTCGCCGCCTCGTACATCCCGCGGCCGCCGGTATTGGTCTGCTGGCTGCCCGCCGTGACGCCGGTGTCGGTCATGAGATCGGTGTCCACGTACGGCGTGATCGTGACCTGGCTCAGCGGCACGCCGAGCGCCTCCGCCGCGATCATCATCATCTGGGTGCGCTGTCCGGAGCCGACCTCGTTCGAGGCCGAGACGCACTGGACGGTGCCGTCCGCGTTGATGATCACCTGACCGCTGACCTGGTTGCCGCCCGCGCCGTGGCTGCAGGCGTGCGCGGCGAGCGCGATCCCGTGGTAGACGCCGGGCCGCACCTGCTTTGCCTTGGGCGCGTGCCAGCTGGTCTTCCAGTTGAGGGCGTCCCGCACGGCCGTGAGGCAGTCGCGGATGCCGGGGTTGCTGAAGGGCTTCTTGGTGTCCGGGTTCCCCACCTCGTTGAGGTTCTTGAGGCGGAACTCCACCGGGTCCATGCCGATCGCGTAGGCGGCCTTCTCCATCGTCATTTCGAGGGCGAAGGTGCCGTTCGGGTGGCTCACGCAGCGGTAGGGGCCGGACTTGTAGCTGTTGGTCATGACGTCCACGGCTTCGAGCCGCAGGTTCGGGATCTTGTAGAGGTTGTACATGCCGAACCAGGCGCCGTTGGCGGCGCCCGCGCGCTGCGCGCCGACGTTCGCGATGACCTTGAACTGGCCGAAGACGATCGTCCCGTCCTTGTTCACGCCGAGCTTCATCTCGTCGCGGAACTCCGGACGGTGGGTGCGCGTGACCAGGTCCTCGTAGCGGGTGTAATGGTTCTTGATCGGCTTGCCGGTCAGCTTGCCGAGGATGGCGGCGTGGATCTCCGAAAGGTCGATGCCGCCGCGGTAGCCGTAGTTCGAGCCGATGTAGCCGGGCTGGAACACCCGGACCTTGTTCTGCGGGATCTTCAGAGCCTGGGCGAGGCCGTTCCGAACGGAGTGCGAGTACGAGCTGTTGTAGGTCACGTTGAGCTTGTCGCCGTCCCAGTGCGAGAGCGAGGCCGTGGGTTCGAGCGGCACGTGCTGCTCGGTCGCCTTCCGGGCCACGAGCTCGACGGTCGCGTCGGCCCGCGTGTTGCTCGGGTCACCGCGGACCAGCGGCGGGGTGGTCGCGATGATCGTGCCGGCTTCTTTCGACTCGAACTGCTTGGGGGTGGTGCTCTTCATCGCCTCCAGCATGTCGAGCGACGCCGGCAGCACCTCGTACTGCACGTCGATGAGACGCAGGGCCTGGTCGGCGATGTGCTCGTTGTCGGCCGCGATGACGGCGATCGGCGACCCTACCTCGAAGACCTCCTCGCTGAAGAGGAAGCGGGTCGGCTGGGCCGCGCCGATGAAGACGGTGGCGTACTCCTTCGGCAGATTGCCCCGGTGCATGATCTTCCGCACCCCGGGAAGCTTCTCCGCCTTGGAGATGTCGACGCTCTTGATCTTGGCGTGGGGATAGCGGCTGCGGAGCGTCCGCATGAAGAGCATGCCGGGCATCCCGATGTGCTCGGTGTACCTGCCCTGGCTGGTGACGGTCCCCAGCCCCTGCATCCGCGCGACGTCGGTCCCCACGACCTTGGCGGCCGCGGGCGCCGCGCTCGGGGCCGCCACCTCGTACGCGCGCGAGCCGGGCAGCTTATGACCGTGGACCGCGATGACCGAGGAGACCATCTCCGATTGCTCGGCGACGAGCATCTGCCAGTCGGGCTCCTGTGCGAGGGCGTACCAGTCGGCATCGCTCAGACCGGCGGCGTAGGCCGGATCCTGGGCGACGCGGACCGCTTCGATGCGAGCCATCGTTCTTGCCCTCCTACTTCACGGCGTGGCCGAGACCCGCGAGCAGAGCGCGGATCTTGGCCTCGTCGAACTTCGCCGGGTCCCACTTGACGGTGATGGTGCGCTCGCTGCCGCTCACGTCGACGATCCCGCTGGTGCCCTTCAGCTGCTCGGCGATCGGATCGAGATCCTCGATCGTCCCGAGCGCGGCCGCGAACTCGAAGCCCTTGGAGGCCATGATCGCGGCGGCGGGGGCCGCGGCCTGGGCGGCGTCGACGACGACCGGCGCCGCGAGGTAGCTGACCTTCTCGCCGCGCATCTCGGCCGCGGCGACCTTCACCGAGGTGAAGATCTTGGCGTACTCGCCGCAGCGGCAGATGTTGCCCGAGAGGCCCTCGGCGATCTGCTCGTCGGTCGGGTTCGGGGTCGTCTTGAGGAGAGCGACCGTGGACATGATGAACCCGCGAGTGCAGATGCCGCACTGGAAGCCACCGTTGAGCCAGAAGGACCGTTGGATCGGATGCAGCCCGGCGACGCCGGTGCCGGTCGCGAGGCCGGCGACCGTCGCGATCGCTTGGCCCCTGCCCAACCGGCTGCTCAGGATGGAGCAGCTGTTGACGGCCTTCCCGTCCACGAGCACGGCGCAGGCGCCGCACTGCGCACGGTCGCAGCCGAGGTTCGAGTTCGAGAGACCCAGCTGGTAGGTCATGGTCTCCCAGAGGCTCTCGCGGTTGTCGACGATCACGTCGTGCTTCACGCTGTCGACGTTGAGCGTCACGCGGCGCATCGTCGGGTCGAGCGGACCCGCTGCGGTGCCCGCGATCGGTGCCGGCGCGGCGCCCGACGGTATCGAGATCGCCTTGGTGGCGACGGCGCCACCGAGCACGACCGACGCCGTGGCGGCGCCCGCTCCTGCTCCCACCAGGAAACTTCGTCGCGAGAGCGTCACCTTCGAGCCGTCGGCCGGCGCCTTCTGGTCAGCCGCTCCCGCAGGGTCAGCGCTACTAGGACCCCCCGCATCAGCCATGGGACCCCCCTCCCGGTACGCGATGTGACAAGGCCGGCACCAAGGTAGCAGCGATGCGGATCGTGTAAAGGGGTTACCGGAACGTACGCCGCGCAGATGGCGGGAAGTCCGATCTGGTGGGATGGGTCGCCGCGCCGGGCTGACACAAGGCGCGCCGGCCGAGCCGCCTGCCGGAGAGGTCCTCGCTCGAAGGGTGGGCCGTCGAGGCTAGTCTGCCGGCGGGCGGCAGCGGGCGCTCGCTCGCGCCGCCACGTCACCGAGCGACCGCGCGATCGCCTCGGTCAGGCTCTCGACCGTGAGCGCCGGATCGTTCGCCGGCGACCGCGTCTCGATCGGGTCGCCGATCACGACGACCGTTCGTGCGAAGGGCAGCGGCACGAGGTGGCGGTCCCAGCGCGGGAGGCCGACCGCCGGCCGCGCCGCCGTGGCGCACGGGATGAGCACGGCGTCGGCGCGCCGCGCGATGAACGCGGCGCCCGGCTTCACCTCGCGCGCCGGGCCGGCGGGGCCGTCGACGGCGAGCAGGCCGAGCCTCCCCGCGCGCACGAGCGCGGCGAAGCGCACGATGCCGCGCGCCGAGCGGGTGGAGTCCGGGTCGAGGCTCAGCGCGGTCCCGTCCACGCCCAGCCGGGCCGCCGCCCGCTTGAGCAGGAGACCCGCGGTGTTGTCTTCCACGATGATCGCGCCCCGGGCCTCGGGGAACATCCGCCGGAACGCCGCCAGATGGATCAGGTCGTGGCCATGCCAGCCGACCAGGACGACCGCCCGACCGGCGCGCACCTGCTCGACCACTCGCTCGAGACCGACCGACTCGAAGCGGAGCGTGCGGAAGAGCGCCCTCGTGGCGAGCGCGAGCGCTTCGCCGCCGATCGCGGCGGCCAGGTCCGTGACGCGCGCCGCTCTTCTGACCACCGAACAGTAAACGGAGCGCTCCGCACGGTCGCCTCGGAGAGCGCCCGCCCGGGTTTCGGCGTTCGCCTCCCGTCGCTAGGCTGCGGGCCATGAGGGTCCTGGTCACCGGTGCCAGCGGGTACATCGGTGGCAGGCTCGTCCCGGTCCTGCTCGAGGCCGGGCACGAGGTCCGCTGCATGAGCCGGGACCCGAAGCGTCTGGAGCTCGACACCTGGCGGACGGCGGTCGAGGTCGTGGAGGGCGACGCGCTGCGGCCCGAGACCCTCGACGCCGCGCTCCGCGGCTGCGACGTCGCGTACTACCTGATCCACTCGATGTACGGCCGCGACCGGTTCTCCGACCAGGACCGCTCGGCGGCCCGCAACTTCGCCGAGGCCGCGGGGCGCAGCGGCCTCGGCCGGATCATCTACCTGGGTGGCCTCGGCTCCGACGAGGACGCGCTCTCGGAGCACCTGCGCTCGCGCCACGAGGTCGGGCGGATCCTCGCGTCCGGGACCGTGCCGGTGGCGGAGCTCAGAGCGGCCGTGATCATCGGCTCCGGCTCGGTCTCCTTCGAGATGATCCGGCACCTCTCCGAGCTGCTGCCGGTGATGATGCTGCCCTCCTGGATGCGCACCAGGTGCCAACCGATCGGGATCCGCAACGTGCTCCAGATCCTCGTGGCGCTGCTCGAGCAGCCATTCGCCGGCATCGCGGAGATCGGCGGACCCGAGGTCCTCACCTACCTCGACATGATCCAGATCTATGCGGACGTCGCGGGCCTCCGGCGGCGCCTCGTCGTCCCGCTGCCGTTGTACAACGCCTGGGCCTCCGCGTTCATGGTGGGGCTCGTGACCCCGCTGCCCGTTCGAGTCGTCAGGCCGCTCATCGAGAGCCTCCGCAACGACGTCGTCGCCGTAGATCGGCAGACCTTCGGCGTCGAGCTGCTCACCTACCGGGAGGCGGTCAGCCTCGCGCTCACGCGCACCGGCGACCTCGCGGTCCCCACCCGCTGGTCCGATGCGGTGACCGATCCCGAGTCGTCGATGCCGGGCGACCCGAAGTGGTCCGGTGCGGTCATGGAGGCGGACCGCAAGGACGTGGCGTGCGGGGCCTCGCCTCGCGATCTGTTCTGGGCGGTCTCGCGGATCGGCGGGGACGTCGGGTACTACCGGATGAACTGGGCCTGGCGCGCTCGCGGGGTGATCGACACGCTCGTCGGCGGGGTCGGCTTGCGGCGGGGCCGCCGGCACCCCGAGGACCTCCACCAAGGCGAGTCGCTCGACTTCTTCCGGGTCGCCGCGGTCGACGTGGACCGCAGGCTCCTGCTCAGGGCGGAGATGAAGCTGCCGGGCACGGCCTGGCTCGAATGGAGGATCGAGCCGGCGACGCGTGGCTCGCACCTCGTCCAGATCGCCCTCTTCGCTCCGCGTGGCGTGCTGGGGAGGCTCTACTGGTGGGGGCTGCTGCCGTTCCACACCCTGATCTTCGGGACGATGGCGAGACGGATCGCACGCACAGCCGAGCTGCGCCGGGCGGATGAGGGAGCCCGGGGCTAGGGCCGATCGCGGCCGACCTCCGGCTCGGCACGCCCTGAGCGAGGGCATCTCCTGCATCGAGGTGCCGGCCGAGCCCGGCGCTCCGAGCACGCGGATCGAATGCGCCGCGGCCGTGTAGTGTCGTGCCGCGGAAGAAGGACGGAGGTCACGGATGACCCCGCGGCGGAGGATCGCGTCGGGCTCGCCGTACGAGCGGGCGATCGGCTTCAGCAGAGCCATCCGCGTCGGCGAGCGCGTGCTCGTCTCGGGGACCGCGCCGATCTGGCCGGACGGCTCGTGCGACCCCGACCCCGAAGTCCAGGCGCGCCGCTGCTTCGAGATCGTCTTCGCCGCGCTCGCCGAGGCGGGGGCGTCGCACGAGCACGTCGTCCGGACGCGCATGTTCATCACCGACGCCGCCTGGGCGAACGCCGTCGGCCGCGCCCACGGCTCCGTGTTCGGCGACGTCCGTCCGGCGGCGACGATGGTCGTCGTCGCGGCCCTGCTCGACCCGCGCTGGAAGGTGGAGATCGAGGCCGAGGCGGTCGTCGGCTGAGCACTTGAACACCACGCGACCATGAGCAACGCGGTGTCTTCGCGCTAGTCGAACTGCACGGAGCGCTTGGAGAGGCCGAGGATGAAGCCCTCGATCGCCGTGCGCGGCGTCTCGGACGCCGCGAGGTTGGCACCGAGCGCGACGAAGAGCGGTACGAAGTGGTCCACCGTCGGGTGCGCGTACCGCACGGCCGGCGCCCGGCGACGGTAGTCGAGCAGTCCGTCGACGTCGCCGCGGGCGAGCGTCTCCGCGGCCCAGTGATCAAACTCCGAGGACCACGCGGGCGGCGTGGCGTCGAGGCGGAACTCGTGGAGGAACGGCAGGCCGTGGGTCATGAAGCCGCTGCCCATGATGAGCACGCCCTCGTCGCGGAGCGGCGCGAGCCGCGTGCCGAGCGCGAGGAGCTCGCTGGCCTCGAGGCTGGGCATCGAGAGCTGGAGCACCGGGACGTCCGCCGCCGGGTACATGACCGTGAGCGGCACGTACGCGCCGTGGTCGAGGCCGCGCCGCGGGTCCTGGGCCACCGCGGTCTGCGGGGCGAGGAGCTGCCGCACCCGCTGCGCGAGCTCGGGCGCGCCCGGCGATGGGTAGCGGACCTGGTAGTACTTCGCCGGGAAGCCGTAGAAGTCGTAGACGAGCGGCACGGTCGTCGTGGCGCCGAGCGTCGCCGGCGCGGCCTCCCAGTGCGCCGACACGACGAGGATCGACCTCGGCCGCGGAAGGTCCGCCGCCCAGCGAACGAGCTCGCCGGACCAGGTCGGATCCTCGACGAGCGGCGGCGCGCCGTGGCCGAGGTAGATCGCGGGCATCCGCGCGCCCGGCCGGGCCGCGGGCTCGCCGCCGGGTGCCGGGGGGAGAGGGTCGCTCACGATACGAGTAACCGGTCGAGGCGGTCCGGTGTTCCCGGCGGTGCTGCTACCTCGCGCCGGACCTCGTCACCTGCGACCCCTCGGAGCGCAACGCCGCGGCGGCGGCCACCATCGCGCGCAGCTTCGCCGCGGCGACCTCGGCGTCGGCGACCGGCCGCTCCGCGAAGGTACCGAAGCCGCAGTCCGGGTTGAGCCACACGCGCGAGGGATCGAAGTGCCGCAGCGCCTCGCGCACGCGCGCGACGATCGTTGCGGCGGTCTCCACCTCGGCGGTCCGCGGGTTCACCACGCCCAGCCCGATCTCGCGCCCGGCGTGGCCACGAAAGACCTCGAGGTCCCCCGCCCGCGGCGTGGCGAACTCGAGCACCCATTGGTCCACCGCCATCGCCTCGAGGGCACCCAGGAGCGGCGCGTAGCTGCCCGAGAGCAGCACCGCCTCGTTGCGCGTCCAGTTGCCACGGCAGAGGTGGAGACCGGTCCGGACACCCGCGTCCTGCACCACCGCGTTCACCAGCTCGACGGCCCAGCTCAGCTCGCCCTCGGGATCGGTCTCCGGTGCGGCGAGCGGCGCACACATGAAGCTGCGCACGGCGACCGGCGGGCGGAAGACGACGTCGGTGAGCACCGGCTCGTCGAGCTGGACGAAGGCGACACCGGCCGCGACGAGGCGCGCGACCTCGTCGCGCAGGATCGTCACCAGGTCCGCCGCCAGCGCCTCGCGGGTCGGGTAGGCCGAGTTGGAGACGCCCGCGACCCAGGTCGCGCGGGCGAGGAGATACGGCCCCGGGAGTGCGACCTTGATCGGCTTGTCCGTGTGCCTGCGAAGGAAGGTCGCGCCGTCGGCGGCGAGCGGAGAGCGCAGCCGCAGACGGTCCACCACCGTCGGGCTCTTGATCGAGAACGACGGCGCGTCGAGCGAGCGCAGCGTACGGTCGAAGAACGCCTTGTCCTCGGCGTACTCGAGGAGACCCGCGAGCGTCATCAGCCGCAGGCCCTCGAGCTTCTCGGCGAGGAAGGAGTAGAAGTTGTCGCGCCGCTGCTCGCCGTCGGTCACGACATCGACGCCCGCCTCCTCCTGCACGCGGAGCACCTCGAGCACCGCGGCGTCGGCCGCCGTCTCGAACTCCGCCTGTGGGATCTCGCCGGCCTGCCGGCGCTTGAGCGCTCGCAGGAGGGCCGGCGAGCGCGGCCAGCTCCCGACCATCGTGACGGGGAAGAGCGGCAGGTCGGCCGCTTCAGACACGAACGAGCTTCTCGCGGATGGTGACCGATCGCGTGAGGCTGTTGCCGACCGGCGAGGACGCGACGGTCTCCCGCCAGATCTCACCGAGCGTCTCGTCGTCGGTCTCGGCGTCGACGTAGGCGGTGGCGGCGATCTCCCGATAGCCGGGGTGGCCCTGGTCGGACAGGCCGAGGAAGGTGAGGATGTTGTCGATCCGCCCGTCGAGGGTCACCTCGAGGTTGCGCAGGCGCACGCCCCGCTTGGTCGCGTTCAGGATGAAGCCGGTCGTCAGGCAGGCGCCGTAGGCGCCGAGCAGGTACTCGGCGGCGTTGGGAGCCTCGTCCTTGCCGACCAGGTCCGCGGGTTCGTCGATGAGGAAGGTGTGGTTGCGCACCAGAGCCTGCGCCTTGAACCCGCTGTGCCAGCGAACGCGCGCGGTCCACTCGTTGAAGGGTTGGGCGGCGTTCGGGTCCGCCTGGATCGTCTGGACGAGCGCCTGCATGGCGCCGAGATCGAGACCGTTCAGCTCGGGCATCGGCTCCTCCGTCCCCGCGGCGCAGCCGGCCGCGGCGTGCGGCCCCTCTTGTACCGCGGAAGCGTGTCGGAATCACCTCAGAGCGAAAGGCTCCTCACCGCTGCACGGCGCGCAGCAGGACCTCCATGCGGATCTCGTCCTGCACGCTGAGCACGGCCGCGACGACGGGTCGCCGAAGCGCGAAGTCGGCGAAGCGAAGGGTGGTGCGCGCGGTCGCGCGGATCTCCCGTCCGACCCGCTGGCCGGTCACCTCCCAGGTGATCTCGCGCGTCACGTCGACGAGCAATGCGCTCAACCAGAGAGCGCGCTGAGAGGTGATGCCGACGGTACCGAACGTGGGTGCCGACCGTCGTGATCGTTTGGGCCGTTCAGTGCTGCCACCCGGCTCGCGCTGCCCCGAATGTTGTGGCGCAAACCGAGAGCGCGCTGAGCACGCGACGCGCGGTCAGACACCCTTATGGAGGAACGACATGCGACGCAGGACCCTCGACACGATCTTCGCCGGCGGTGGCCTCTTGGTTGCCGCCCTCCTCGCCTTCCTTGGACTTGCCCTGGCCGGCGAGCACGCCTTCGCGACGAGCTACGTGGCGAGTGAGCTCGCCGCGCAGAAGATCACCTTCGCGACCGCCGACAAGCTGACCGACGCGGAAAAGGGCTGGAAGCCCGGTTCTTCCTGCCTCGTCGCGTACGCCGGCCAGCTCATGGAGAACGGCGCGCAGGCAGAGTGCTACGCCAAGTACTACATCCGCGAGCACATGGACGCGTCGGCGAAGACCGCGGGCTTCCCGGGTGCGACGTACGCGACCCTCGGCGCGATCCGCACCGGTCTCACCGCCGAGGTGACGGCCGCCAAGGCCAAGGGTGACACGGCCGCGGCCGCCGACGCCCAGAAGAAGTTCGACGCCGCCACGTCGCTCCGCACCACGATGCAGTCCGGTGAAACACTGAGCGGCCTGCTTCTGACCACCTACGGGTTCAGCGTCATCGGCGCCAAGGCCGGCCTCGCGGCGAACATCCTCTTCGCCCTCGCCGCCGTGATGGTCTTCCTCTCCGCCGCAGGCTTCGTGCACGCCTACGTCACGCCGAAGGACAAGGTGGTCTTCGCTCCGGTGGGCGGCGGGGCCAGAGTCCCGAGCGGCGCCTAAGCCCTCACACCCGACCCGCCTGAGCGCCAGGCGACGAAGGTAGCCCTTCCTCGACGAGAAGCCCGGTCGGATCGACCGGGCTTCTCTCTTTGGTGTCGCGAAGTCTCCCAGTGCACGCAGTAGCTGTGGAGAAGCAGTTCGTACGTCAGTCAGCTAAGCGCGAAATCGGCATGTTTCGGGTCATCCCAAGAACGCCATCGGCAAAGAGCGCGTCAGATTCCATCAGGGCCAACGGGCGGGAGCTGCGGCTCATGTCAGTCGCGTCGGTCCAATCGAACTACCTGCACCGCAGGATGGACCCATCGAAGACGTGTTGCCAAGGACTTGTCCCCAATGCGACACTTTGCCGGTGAGCCACGCGTGGTTCATGGCCGCTCTCGCGCTCGGCAGTGTCGTGGCCTGCGCGGCCCCGCCCGCCGCGCCGACTTCGAAACCGCTCACTTTCATCGCTGAGGTCGTCGCGTCAGCAGACCGGCTTCCCGAGAGTGACCCTGAATCGCATTGCTCGGGCACCGTCACGGTGACCCTCGATCCGACACCAAAACCTCCGCTGAACGTCGCCAGCGCGCGCTTTGACCTCTCTCTGAACGGCTGCGCCACCGACTCAGTGATCACGGATGTGCATGTACACAAGGGCAGCGAGAGCAATCTCGCGATCGCGTCGACCGGTTCGCTCGCGCTGACGAACGGAGGCGGGCCAGGGATGCTGACCAGTCTGAGCGTGAGCCCCAAGCTCATCGACGAAATCGTCAGCAATACCACCGCGTTTTACGTCAACCTGCACTCGAAGCGACACCCAAACGGCTTCATGCGTGGGGACATTCGCCGAAAGGAGTGATGGCGACAGCGCGCGAAGCGCCACTGAGCGGCACCGATGCTAGGCCAGCCGATCCCCCCACGCCCGGGTCAGTTGGACGCGCCAGGGCTCGTGACGGACGCACAAAGTGCTTCCCCACAGTAGCCCGGAGGGTAGCCCGGATGGGATTCGAACCCATGACCTCTTCCTTGAAAGGAAATAGCTACAGAGAAGCGACCTAGACGAACAGCGGACGCGAATTGGCCAGGAATAGCACCGAATTGACGCGCCGGACGGACCACACCGCGCGTCAGAAAAGCGACCTGCCGCAGTTGGCTGCCCCGTGCTTGAATGGGCAGGTGCCGCTCACCTATCACGCGGGCCAGATCGCAGTGCAAGAAGAGGCGAACACGCGAAAGCTCGCTGACCAGCTCGCCCATTGGGTGGGCCCTGTTGGCATGTTCATGAGCGTCGCGGACCTCGTGATCCTCGCGGTACCGTTCGACGGCTCGCTGCGCTTCCTCGCGCTTTCCGGCCGCGCCCCGCTCGTTGAAGTTGTCGGTCCAACATCGCTGCGGCTGCCGATCGCAGACTTCCCGGGTGCGGGCCCTTCCGCTACCAAGGTCGGCGGCATCGCAATCAGTCTGGCCCAACTTCGCCGCGCGAGGCTGAACGGCGACCTCGTCCAAGATGGTGCGTCATGCGTGCTCGAGGCGGCGGAGGCCTTCACGAACTGCCGGAAGTACATCGCGCCTTCACGACCGCTTGAAGACGCCCTTCATGTCGGCCCTGAACTGCGCGAGGTCATCGCACTCGATGACGAATGGCTCAAGGATGTCCTCAAGCGCGCCGAGACGGCATTCCTCGCTTCAGTGAGTCCCGACGGCCAACCCGACGCCTCACATCGTGGCGGACCGCCGGGCTTCCTCACCCTCGACGCAACGAACGGGTCGATGAGCTGGCCCGAGTACATCGGGGACGGGATGCTAAAGAGCGCCGGCAACGTGCGCGCCACCGGAGCCATAACGCTGCTCGTCCTCGATCTCATCACCGGCGATGCGGCGGAGATCACCGGCAGCGCGTCGTACAAGACAATCCGCCTGCGCAAGCAACCGCGCGAGGATGGTGGCCTCGAACGGAACACCGTGCCATTCCCGGTACAGGGGCAAATGGATATGGTCGTGACGCGGGCAGAGCGGCTGCGCCGCGTAATCGTGCCGCGTGCCCGATTGGAAAGAGCGTTGAAGGTGACCTCTACTTCACCGCTTGAGGAGCAAGCGCCGCAGTAGCTCGGATGGGATTTGAACCCATGACCTCTTCCTTGAACGGAAATGGCTGGAGAAAAGCGACCGAGGTGTCCGGAGGACGCGAACGAAATCAGCCGGGGCTCTTGATCAGAACCCCGTCGAGCATGATGAGCGCTGGCCGCGCCAAGATCTCGGGATCGTGAGGATCGTCGCGGAAAGCGACGAGATCGGCCGGCGCACCTTCCTCGATACCGGGAAAGCCGAGGAACTGGCGCGCGCCCCAGGATCCTGCGGCCAGGACCACTCCCGCGGGCAGCCCGGCCCGGAGCAGCAGCGCCATCTCGCGCCGCACCGTCCCATGCGCCACCATGCCCGCGTCGGTTCCGGCGAGGATCCGCACGCCCGCCTTGTGCGCCTCGCGCACGCGCGCGGGCTGATCCCGCAGGGCGCGCTCGAGTCGCCGCATCTCGTCATCATTGACGAGCCCCTCGAATGCGCCGGGGATCAATGCGGCAATGTCGAGCGTCGGCGTGAGCGTGATCGAGCGTTGAGCGATCGCGCGGATGTGGTCGGGCGCGAGCATGGTGCCGTGCTCGAGCGTGTCGACACCCGCCTCGATCGCCCCTTCGATTGCGGCGGCGCCCACGCAGTGGATCGCGAAGCGTGCGCCGAGGGCGTACACCCTGCGGACCGCTTCGGCGAGGATCTCCGGTGGAAAGTTCGGAGCGAGACGGCCGTGCTCGTCAGGAAAGTCACCAATGGCCTTCGCCCAGGCGCCGCTCGCTCACTGTGCGTCCGAGCTGATGCCGATTGGTGGCCCGGAGGGGTTCGAATGAGTTAGACGAATCAGTTGTTACGGCGGGCAGGCCCAACCTCCCGCTCGGCCATGTCACGTGCCCGCCGCGAGGGTCCTGCGCGACGGTCCCGAAAGGGTCGAGGGTGCGCGCCTGCTGACGACGCGCCCCTCGCCCGTTCGCGTTAGCCTTGGATGACGGGATGAACCTCGTCCGCCACCAGACCATGCGCCTCCTTATGGACGCGGGTCGCGGTTTCGGCATCCGGCGCCTCGACGAGACAGAAGATCTTTCCCTGCTTTTCGTCGAACCAATAGTTAACGTACTTCACCCCGTACTTTTCTTGGGTCTTGAGATCGGCCGCGTGCGCGGCGGCCACGTCTTTGGCCTTCGCTCCGTCGGGCGCCTTCAGGTGCACGTCCATGAACAGCGGCATCGCTGGCTCCTCCCTTTTCGGACCTTATCGTTTCGCGTAATCTGCCATGCCTTGCCAATCGATCATCACGCAGGGCTCGTTGCCAACGATCCACGCGTCGTGCCCCGGAGGAGCGATCATGAAATCGCCAGGGCCGAACTCCTGCGTTTCACCGTCGTTCATGACGACCTTCATGCGCCCGGAGATGCAGTACCCCAGATGAGCCGACTGACAGCTCTCAGTCTTTGCGATGGGCTTCACATGCGTCGACCACTTCCAGCCGGGCTGGAATGTCGCGCGGCCGACCGCTCCCTTATCGCGGTTCACGAGTTCGACCTGTCCCATGCCCGCTTCAAAGGGTCGCGTCTCCTCGGGTGAATTGAGACTCTTGCGTACGAGACCGGCCATGTATGACTTCCCCTCCATGCGTCTTGAGTGTGCGGGCTTGAGTGTGTCACGGCCAGGTGTCACGGGGGTGTCTATTCGGTCCGAGTAGTCGCGATTCGCAGCGACGCAGCGGAGGCCGCTGTGGGCTCCCTGAATCGCGGAATGTCGCGGCCGCTCGGTCGCGCCGACGAGAAGGTAGGCGCGGGTCGATACGGTCGACGTGAGTTTCAGGCCTGGCGCGCGGTGGGCCGATCGTCACCGAATCGCCGCATTTGCCGGTGACAGCCGGCGGATTCTCAGGGATACCCAATGGATGCCCAAGGTTCGCGATGTCCTGCGCAACGACGAAAATGCGCGAGTTCTCGAACGAATCTGTAGCCCGGACGGGATTCGAACCCGTGACCTCTTCCTTGAAAGCGATGAGGTCGAGAGAAGCAGCCGACCCACGAATTCGTTGGCGATTCTGCACATCGCAAGACTGCAACGCACGTCAGAGAAGCGGCCTATCGTCCTCAGGAAATCTACAGAAAGGGGCGGGCAGCAGGCCGCACCTTTCAACTTTCGGCCGAAGAGTTCACGTCAGGAGGTTGGCGACATCGCGAGTGGCTCGCTCGGCGAGGTTCAGCCCTCGAGCGGCCAGAGCCGCGTCCACTGTGCCACTGGCGTCGTACTGGGCGGTATTTCGAGCGGATCGGACTTGGTCGATCACGTGGCGCTCGTCCGAGTAGAGGGCCGGAAGTAACGGATAGCTGAACCGGACCACGTGAGAGCCCGCGCTGAAGCCGTCCCGCGCAAGGACCGCATCGGCGGCATTGATCAGAGCCTGCTCGGCGAATATCAAGGAGGCGTCGAGATCCCCGCCTGCCAGCTCACGCTTGGCGCGCTTGATGTTGACCCGCGCGAGCTCTTGCCTCTTTCGCGCGGCTACTGGGTCCATCCGAATGCGCCGGACGAGGCGTGCCTCGGACCACCTGCGCTCCCACTGAAGAACGGATTCGTTCGAGCTCATCGTCGTCCCCCACTAGCCAGATTCTTGGCTTGCTCAACAGGTTGCGAATGAATCTTCCTTGCGTCGCGGTCGGATGCGCAAGATCGTCGAGGCTCCAAACGACCGGATTGATCTCTCGGCCCAGCTCGCCGGACATTGCAGTGAGCTCGCGGCTCAACCGACGCCAGTCGATGGAACCAATGAGGAAGAGATCGATATCGCTGCCGAGCTTGTCCGAGCCGGAAGCGTAGGAACCGAAGAGGAAGGCGAGCTGAACACTTGGTGCCGCTCCCAGGGTGCGACGCAAGCGCTCCGCGGCGCCGGTCGTTCGGCGCATGACATCGCGGATACTCGGGACGAGAGGACTGTCCTGGGAGACTGACCAAAGCCGCAGGTTGCCCAAGCGTCGGCTCTCCACCAAGCCAGTGCTCATGAGCTGCTCCAGAGCGCGCTGGACCGGGTGGGCGTCCGCGCGAACGCGCCGAGCGATTTCTCTCGTGTGGAGCTCTTGGCCCGGGGTGGACATGAGCAGGCCTAGGACCTCTCGCATGATCCGACTGCGCGTGAAGCCAGCAAGCACGCCGGGGATATTACCACGATTGTGGTCTATTTGACCACAATCGTGGTGGCGCGCAAGACAGCTAGGCCCTGAGCATCGCGGGGTGCGAGAGTGCGCGCTCGACCGACGGCTGCATCCTCATTGCCCGGAACTCGCCGATCGCACAGTCAAGATGCTCGGTCGCCGCGACGCGCTCCAAAGACCCGTTCAGAGAGAGCGACCGGGGGTCCCTTCTATTCGTCCTCGTCCTCGTCGAGGCTATCGGGCAAGGTCCGTCCGTATTGATCAGGAATCGCGCCCCAGCCGAAGATGGGTACTACCTCGAGCGCAGCATGGCCGTACTCCTCAACAGGATCGACATCAATGCGCAGCACCGTGCAGTCGTGCTGCCAGTCATCACCGAGGTCGAAGACATACTCGAACGCTTCTCCGACCCCGAGGCCGGCCGCGCCGAACGTGAGGTTCCGTTCATCCAGGCCCTCATTGCCTTCATCGAACCCGTCGGGGTTCGGCATGACGACCGTGCGCCCGCCGGTGAGGCGGAACTCGTGCAGATGGGAGGGGTCCCAGCGCGCGAACGCGCGGTCGATTCCCGCCGCAAGGAGAGCGAAAGTGTGGGAACCACCGACGAGGAGGTCGCGCCCCGGAGGCTCGCGTAGCTCTTCGCCGCCCCTCGCGGAAAGGATGACACGCACAATCGACCAACGTTGAGGGGTCGAGGGGCGCCGCGGGCTCGACAGGCGCTTCTTAGGGGACTTCAAAGGCAGGGAGAGACTACCGTCATTACGCCTCCGGTGGCCGCTTCTCTCGCAAGGCCCCTTCTCTTCTCGGCCGCTTCTCTTCGCGTTGAACGCACCGATCGCCAATGATTACAAGCTCAGTAGCCTGGATGGTGACCGGTTTCAGGAGATCGGCGACACCCTGGCGCTGGATGTGTCAAGACATCGGAGACACCACGATGAGGGGGTCTCCAGATGGGCGTCGGGCGGTATCTGGTCGAGGCGCACCTGCGCGAGGGTCGTTCGATCGCTGAGCTCGCGCGGGTGCACGGGGTGCACCGCAGCTGGCTGTACAAGCTCCTTGGGCGATACCGGCGCGAGGGTGAAGCGGGCCTGGTCCCCC
>Ga0082335_1005776_pt1 | contig 16691 bp, 16 predicted proteins | sample Subgrocontami58m_FD_72375 | JGI IMG/M metagenome (GOLD analysis project Ga0082335, IMG submission 72375) | Subsurface groundwater microbial communities from S. Glens Falls, New York, USA - GMW37 contaminated, 5.8 m (SPADES assembly) (version 2) ... | reverse complement strand
ACGGAAATTGAACATCTGTGGGTTGAGGAAGCATTGCGGCGAAAAAAGGATCTCGAAGAAGGACGGGCGAAAGAGCGAGACGCAGAAGACGTTTTTAGAGATGCGTATGCACGGCTGAAGTAATGCTCACCATCAAGTTTCACGAAGACGCGGAACAGGAGTTGAACGAAGCCGCACAGTATTACAACGAGAGGTTGTCAAATCTCGGTGCAGCATTAAACCCATTCACCGCTTTCCGTACACAGTGTACTATTGACTTGACCGGTTGAAGAACTGACGGTAAAGGACGCCTGCATATTGTGCGTCATTAGCCAGCGGACTTTGGGCTGAATAGGCGCTGATACTATCCCAAACGGCTTGACGAAGGTAAGTCAGATGAGCATAATGCTGAAGATGCGCTTCGAAGATGGTTTTACCCGTTTGAAATGACCGTTTTCAGATGTGAATTGCGACGACGGGGGTGTATTTTGAGGCATGACCACCCCCTTGCCCCTCTACGAGTCTACGACCTCGTAGAGGATCGTAGATCGTAGAGTCGTAGACCCCCTTAAGCACAAAAAAACTAAGGAGGGGATAAAGTTTCGCTTGCTAACGTGAAATGATATTGCTATAATCTCTCCAGCTATTCCGGGCGTGTATACGTCACTGTCTTTTTCTCAGCGACCTCTTTCTTTTCTGCAATAGTTTTCCATGAACTCCTCATCATGAAGAAAACTCTTTTCCTTTTTCAGTGGGACAAAACTGCTGCGCAAGCTCGCGCTAAACTTCTTCGCGCCGAAGGCTGGACTGTTTCTGTTGAGTCGGAAGACGGCGCACGCGGCGGTGGCAAGGTGTTGCAACGACCGCCTGACGTTGTCGTATTCGATTCAGCCAAGCGACCTTCACATTCTCGCGAAACCGCTGGCGGCATTCGCGGCTACAAAGCAGGCAGGACAATCCCGATGGTGTTTGTGGATGGAACGGAAGAAGATATCGCAAAGACCAAAGCGAAAGTTTTTCCTGCCGTGTTTACAGCTTCGGAGAAGTTGTTAAACGTGTTGGAAAAAATTGTTGTGGATAAAGAAAAATGAATTGATTCTGTGTTCGATTTATTTTCAACAACTTTGCTATCTACATTCGCTCATGAAAAAAATCCCGCCAAACAATCCGGTCCCTCTTGAACGCATTCAGGGGTCAATCCTTCTGATACGCGGGAAGCGGGTGATGCTTGATTCCGATCTCGCCCGTCTCTATGGAGTAAGCACTAAGCGCCTCTACGAGGTCGTAGACCTCAACGAGCAGGTGAAGCGCAACAAGGATAGGTTTCCAGGGGACTTTATGTTCCAGTTAAGCAAGACAGAGTTGAAAGATTGGAGGTCGCATTTTGCGACCTCCAATCCTGCCGTCAAAATGGGGCTGCGAAGGCCTCCGTACGCCTTTACCGAACACGGAGCGTTACAGCTTGCGAGCGTTCTGACAAGCCCGAAGGCGACACAGGTCAGCCTTCTCATCGTGCGGGCATTTGTTCAGTTGCGCGAGATTCTATCGACCCATACGCAGATAGCCGATAAGCTTGTAGAGCTTGAGCGCAAAATCGCCTCCCACGACGAAACGATTGTCTCGCTTGTGCAAGCTATCCAGCAGCTCATGGAACCTCCGACGACGTATGCTATTGGTTTCCAACTTCGAAAACGGGATATTGATTGAGCGAACGAGTAACGCGCCCGCCTGCCTTGTTAGTGCTGTCACGGCGGGCAGGCGAGCAGAGGTAGAGAACGGAAGAAGATATTGCAAAGACGAAGGCGAAAATTTCCCCTGCAACGTTCACGACTTCCGGGAGGTTAGTGGGCGTGCTGAAAGAAATTGGAAAGGATGAATAAGAGTGAAATAGACGCACCTCGTGCATACTTCAAGTAGATGGGCAGACATTCGCTACGAACGTCGCCCATCATTCGGGAAGTACGCCATACGTGCGTTGGCGAACGTTCACTGAAAAGCGTTCCGTTCGCACGCACGGCGTACTTCCCGCGCCGCCGTTATGTGCAATTACCCGTCAAAGAAAGGAGTTCTCACATGAAACGGATTCTAAGCGTTGTTGGCTTTTTCTTCCTTGTTGGAATACTCTGTCTTACTCAATCCTTCGCTCAGTGGTCAAGCAACCCAAACGTCAACACTCCAATCTGTTTTGCGCCAAATACTCAATACGTTTACGGAATAATTAGCGACGGTGCTGGAGGTGCTATTATTTTGTGGATAGACTATCGCAGTGGAATCTCCTATGACATCTACGCGCAAAGGGTCAATCGAAATGGGACAATACAATGGAACGGAAGCGGGGTAGCAATTTGCACAGTAGCAGGTTCTCAAGATCCAAGACCAACTATTGTAAGTGATGGCGTGGGAGGGGCGATCATCACGTGGAATGACTATCGCAGCGGGAACTATGACATCTACGCCCAGCGAATCAACGCGAGCGGGGTTGTTCAATGGACAGCCAATGGCATTGCGATCTGCACTGCGGCAAATGAACAGTCTGCTCCCACTATCACCAGTGTCGGTGCAGGCGGGGCGGTCATCACGTGGAATGACTATCGTAGCGGGACAAACTTTGACATCTACGCCCAACGCATCAACGCGAGCGGGGTTGTTCAATGGACAGCCAATGGCGTTGCGATCTGCACTGCGGCAAATACTCAGCTCTTTCCCACTATCACCAGCGACAACGCAGGCGGGGCGATCGTTGCATGGACAGACAATCGCAGCGGCGCCAATCATATTTATGCTCAACGTATTAGCGTGGATGGGGTTTCGCGATGGATGCTCAATGGTGTCCCGATCTGCCTTGCGCAAGGAAGCCAAACTTCTCCCAAATTAGTCAGTGACAACGTAAGGGGAAGTATCGTAACGTGGCGCGACTACCGTTCAGGTGGACCTTCCTACTATGCTATTTTTGCCCAACGAATAGATTCAACGGGTGCAGTTCAGTGGACTCAGAATGGGGTGCTGGCACTCAGCGCGGCGGACATTAATTCAGATCATAACATTGTCGGCGATGAATCCGGAGGTGTCATTGTCACTTGCAGCAAAAGTAGCAGCCTTGATATTTATGCTCAACGAATTAACATGGACGGCGTGGTCCAATGGACAAGCAGTGGTGTAGCAATCTCCACTGCTAATTTCAATGAAGCTCCAACTATTACCGGTGACCTTCATGGTGGAGCGATTATAGCATGGCAACACTATGGCGGTTCGGCATTCAGTGACATCTACGCACAACGAGTCAATTCGAACGGTTCTACACAATGGACTACTAACGACGTCGCTGTCTGCTCGGCTCCCGGAAGTCAAGTTTTCGAAGCAATTGTCGGAGACGGTGCCGGGGGAGCAATCATCGCTTGGACAGATACAAGAAGCCTTGCCGACCCAGGTGACATTTATGCCCAGCAGGTCAACAACAATGGCTTATTAGGCGTCATAACAAGTGTTGCAAGGAAAGAAAATTCACCACAACGGTTTACATTATCTCAGAATTATCCAAACCCATTCAATCCGAGCACAAAAATCGAATTTCAAATCCCTAATGTCAGTCAAGTCTCGGTGAAGGTATTTGATTTGTTGGGTAGAGAAGTCGCAGTGTTGGTCAATGAACATCTTTCGGCAGGTTCATATGAGACGGAGTGGAATGCAACGAGTTTTGCAAGCGACGTTTATTACTACCAAATGCGGGCGGGCGATTTTGTTCAGACGAAAAAACTGTTGTTGCTCAGATGACGGCAACAACTCATAACAATTGTAACAGCGACATTCACTCAGTTGGTAAGGCTCACACACATGCTCAAGCTCGGCGCAATTCAGTTGAGTTCATTCAACGGCGCACACATTTTATGTCATGAAAAGCAAAAGCATTGAGCGTGCCGTTGCGTGGTTGCGAGACGTTATCGCAATTCATTACACTATCGAAAGGAACCACAATGTCTAAGAAAATGCTTAACCTTCTTCTCGGCTGTATGCTCGTAGCAGCCGCAACTTCTGCGCAGGAACAATCCATTGGGAAAAAGAATGTACCGAAGGCGGTTGTCGAGACTTTCAGGAAGTCCTATCCGAACGCGACAATCAAAGGATACGCGAAGGAGGTCGATGAAGGAAAAACCGTCTATGAAATCGAGAGCACAGAGGGGAATGTCCACCGGGACGTGACCTATGCCGCCGATGGCATTCTTCAAACCATCGAGGAATCTCTTCCGTTTTCCGATTTGCCTGAGCCGGTTCGCAACACCATTACAAAGGAATACCCGAAGGGAAAAATATCCATCAGTGAAAAAGTCATTAAAGGCTCCACAACACAATTCGAAGTGCTCGTCAAGTCCACCGGACGGAAATACGAACTCGTTCTCAACGGCGACGGCACTCTCGTAAAGAAGGAAACAAAGTAAGACGCTAACGTCTTTATCAACATCATCGATCACCATAACTCATCATCCCCTCACAATCAAAAAGGAGTAACACCATGGGTGCACCAGTCGTCCACTGGGAAATCAACTCGAACAATGCCGCACAGCTTCAAGAGTTTTACTCGAAGCTGTTTGGCTGGAGTATCAACGCTAACAATCCGATGAATTACGGATTGGTTAGCACAGGCAGCAAGATGGGAGCGAACGGGGGCATCGGGCAGAACGACCCGAACCAACCCGCTCCGCCGTCTGTAACGTTTTACGCTCAAGTGAGCGATTTGCAAGAGACACTGAACAAAGCCGTAAGTTTGGGTGGAACGATCGTCATGCCGCCGACGGAGATTCCCAACATGGTAACATTCGCTCTCTTCCGCGACCCCGACGGAAATACGCTCGGTATCGTGAAAGGCGAAGAGCCAAAGCCGAAGACGGCGGCGAAGAAGGCGGCAAAGAAGACATCCAAAAAGAAACCTGCTCGCAAGGCGTCATCGAAAGCAAAATCGAAAAAGGCTCGCAGGCGGTAATCGTGCGCCGGCAACATTATTGCTCAAGTTACGCAGAAAGAAAAGAATGGGAACGCGGTCTACGACCCGTAGGGATGACGCGGATTAAGCGGATTCACGCAGATTTGTTTTTTGTTGCTGCGGAAATTCTAATGTTTTTGACACCTGAATTCTTAATCCGCGCTCATCTGCACAATCCGCGTTATCCGCGTTCCGTTTTTCTTTTTGGTGCGCAACGTCAGTCATTAAACGATCGAATAACCGGGCTTCAAGAACACATCAGGGGACGTTGTAATCCGGGGGAACCAAAAACCTTCATAACAAAGGAGAACAATCATGCCTTATCCGGAAATCAATTGGCTCGCTATAATCATCGCAGCAGTCGTGCCGATGGTAGTTGGCGCACTCTGGTATTCGCCGATGGTATTTGCAAAAAAATGGATGGCACTCATCGGGAAAACGGAGGAAGAAATCAAGAAAGGCGCAAACCCGGCGGCGATGTACGGAGTCTCATTCGTCGCCGCGTTGGTGATGGCGTACGTGATGAACTATTTCGTGCACCATACAATGTCACTCACATTCATCCAAGGGATGAAGATTGGTTTTGCACTCTGGCTTGGACTCGTTGTAACGACGAACTTAGCAACGGTAACGTTTGAATTCCGACCCAAAGGCTTGTACTATATTAACATGGCGTACAACCTTGTATGCATGTTGATTATGGGAGGAATCTTGGCGGAGTGGAAATGAAGTAATTGATTCATCGACCATCGGGTCATTGCAAAACAAAAGATTCTCAATCGTCTCCGAAGTCTTCCGAAGGAATGCCTTCGGCACTGCGGACGGACAATGACTCAGTGATGTTACGCATCGTCGCTTCTTTTCCCGTTTGTATGAAACCCTTTCAGGGTTTGCGAATCTTCGTTTGTTTGATTACCGAGGGCGTTGCCCTCGGCTACAGTATTTGTCCCTTTCAGGGACAGCGATTTTCGGACAGTGACGCTGAAAGCGTCGGATATTTTAGGTCGGGGCAACGCCCCGACATACAGACAACCGACCGAATCCGAACCCTGAAAGGGTGACATATCCATTTTGCGTAACATCAGTGAGTCCACTCTAAAAAGGTGTCATTGCGAACGAAGGGTCGGCATTGTGGGGAAGCGTAAAGCAATCCCTTTCGGTTCCGCTCAAATTTAAGGGATTGCTTCGTCGCTTCGCTCCTCGCAATGACTTTTTGGAGTAAACTCATCAGTGACTCAGTGACGCAATTGTTCTAATCCTTTTCGCCTCGGCGGGCATCTTACTTCACGCAACAGGTAAGACCCATGCACGCCGGGGCTTTTTGTTTGGAGACTGTTCTGACCGTAGAAACACAAAAGGTGACCGCCAGTCCCCCACCAGCGGTCACCCGTCCGACCCTCTCACGTTGTTACACGTTCGAAGGTAAGGAATGTTTATGCCGCCTCATTCAGCACTTCGTCCAAGGTGCGCAGCAGCTTGTCGGTTGTGTACGGCTTCGACAAGAAGCGAATCGGCTTTCTGCTTGCCGCTTCCGCCGCTTTGAATTTTTCCGACGAGCCGCTGACTGCAACGAATTTCACATCAGGATTCAGTTTTTCCAGCGCACGGATTGTTGACGCACCATCCATGTAGGGCATAATCATATCAAGGACAACAAGCTTCACCTCGTCTTTGTGCTGCAGATAGAGCGACAGCGCTTCGATGCCGTCGTTCGCCACAACTATTTTGTAGCCGTGCCGTTCGAGCGAGTCTTTTGTAATCTCACGAATCAGCGGCTCGTCGTCTGCAACAAGCACAAGCTGACCGGAGCCTTCGGGAATTTTCGTCTCTTGCGCTTCACTCGCGTCCGCCGATGATGACTCAATCGCCGGCAGGTACACCCCAAACTCGGTTCCTTTACCAACTTCTGTTTGAATAGTAACAAATCCGCCGTGACCTTTAACGATTGCGTGCAGTGTCGAAAGCCCGATGCCGGTACCTTTACCGACTTCTTTCGTTGTGAAGAACGGCTCGAAAATTCTATCGAGCACTTCGGGTGGAATTCCTGTGCCTGTGTCTTTCACCTTCAACAACACGTACGGTCCCGGTTTTGCTTCGGGGTTCATAGCGGCGTAGTTGCGGTCGAGAGTCGTGTTCTCAGCAGAAATCGTTACCATCCCACCGTTCGGCATCGCGTCACGCGCATTGACGCACAAGTTGAGCAACACTTGATGAACTTGCGTCGGATCGCCGCGGATGCACCAGAGATTCTTCGGCAAGTTTGTTCTCAGCTCAACTGATTTCGGGAACGACTGCATCGCAAACGTTTGCATCTCTTTGATTATATGAGAGAGCGCCATCAACAATCGCTCACCTTCAAAACCACGTGCGAACGTCAATACTTGTTTCACTAAAGCGCCGCCGCGTTTTGCGCTCGACTCCACAATTTTCAAAATCTCCTTGCTCTTGTCATCAACTAATTTTCCTTCCAGCAAGTTGATGGACAGCAGGATGGGCGAAAGCACATTGTTCAAATCGTGCGCAATGCCGCCGGCAAGCGTACCGATGCTTTCCATGCGCTGCGTGCGCAACACTTGCGCTTCAAGCCGTTTCTTCTCCGTCATGTCGGAGCTAATAACGAGCAATGATTTCGGCTCTCCATCGTTATCGCGAACAAGTGTCCACCGGCTTTGCACGACGATCTCTTTGCCGTCCTTTGTCGTTTGCTTCAGCTCGCCGCTCCACTCGCCTGTATCAAGCGCACCTTTCAAAGGATTGCTCGACGGTGAGAAGGAAACCCGCTTGTACAACATTTCGCTTGCGTTCTTTCCTAAAATTTCCCCTGCTTCCCAGCCGTACATTCTCGCCGCGCTTTTGTTCCAGTACACGATGCTGCCTTCAAGGTCGTGCACGGCGATTGCGTCTTGCGCTTTGTCGAGCAGTGCAGCTTGCTCGCGAATCTGCTCTTCAACGCGTTGGCGCTCTTTGATCTCCTCCTTCAGCCATTGCGTGCGCTCCTCGACTTTCTTCTCGAGCGTCTCGCTGAGGCTCTTCAGCTCGTCACGCGCTTTCATCACCTCGGCATTCTTCTCGATCATGGACTCATACGTCGAGAGGAAGAAGTTGAGGATTTGTTGACGCGTTGAGTTGATCGCATACTTCTCGCCTCCGAACGTTACGTCCGTTGCTTGCGCGCGTGCGTTGGGATTGCTCTGTTTCGTTGTGATGATGTGTTGCACGCGCGACAGCAAGCTTTTTGCATCATACGGCTTTGCAATAAACGTATCGGCGCCCGACTCGAGCCCGCGTAATACGTCCGTCGGGTCAGAGTGCGACGTCAGCAGCACAATGTGAATGTCGCACAGCGATTCATCGGCACGAACGGAGCGGCACAGCTCGTACCCGTCCATTTCCGGCATCATGATATCGCTGATGATGAGCGTCGGACGTTCTTGCTGCAGCATGTCCATTGCACGCACACCATTCACAGCAACGGACACCGCGTAGCCGCTTTTCTGCAGGATAAATTGCAGCTTCATTGCTTGCGTCGGCTCGTCTTCAACAATAAGAATTCGTACTTGATCAACTACTGATTGTTCCATGTGTTGCTTCCCTTTCGTCACTACACAATTGCAGACTCAAATTCCTGCAAGCTGGATCGTAGAAGATTCAATATCTGTTGTAACTGTTCAAACGCCTCTTGTGCGCCGGTCATATCGTTATTGCGACCCATTTGCTCCAATCGTAACGCAGCATCATATCCTTTCTTAGCGGCAAGATTTCCGACAGCGCCTTTGAACGTATGGGCAGAACGGTGTAACGCTTTCGCGTCGTGAGCAGTGATTGCATCGTTGATTGCCGCCATCATTTGGTCGGCATTCTGTGAGAACACGCGCGCAAGCTGTGTGAGCATCTCAACGCTGCCCAAGCATTGCTCAAGCGCTTCTGCTCGATCAAAAATCAATTTGTCCTCGACAAGGGATGTCGCTACCGGGGTTGCAGCCGGCGTTGGTTGATCAAACCTCAACATCGGCGCGGCGCCAACCGACGCAGGCTGCGGCTCTGCGCTCACTTCCACGGAAGGCGCAATGCCGTCGAGCATTTCAAAGAGATGTTCCGTGCGGATCGGCTTTGAGATGTAGTGATCCATCCCTACTTCGAAACATTCTTCCTTGTCGCGCTGCATCGCGTGCGCCGTCATCGCGATAATAGGAATGTGTTTGCCGCTTTCTTTTTCACGGATGCGAATGCGGCGCGTCGCTTCCAAACCATCGAGCACAGGCATTTGAATGTCCATCAACACCGCGTCAAACTGTTCCTTCTCCAGAATATCGAGCGCTTCCTGGCCATTGATTGCGATGCGAACATTGTGACCCTTCTTTTCAAGAATTGCGACGGCAAACATCTGGTTTACAGGATTATCTTCGACAAGAAGAAGCCGCAGCGGACGGGAGAACTTGGTTTCGTTTGTCGTAACTTGATGCGCTTTGTTCTGCTCAACAACCGGGTTTGCATTCAGCGTTTCAATGATTGCGTTGAACAATTCAGATTGAATGATCGGCTTCTTCAGGTATGTATAGATCCCAAATGCACGGCATTTATCTGCGTTCCCCTTTTGTGTTGAAGAGGAAAGCATAATGATGTGCGTGTCGTTCATCATGCCGCGCTGCTTCATTTCTTCTGCAAGCTGGAAGCCGTCCATTTCCGGCATAATCACATCGAGCAGCATCAGCTTGAATGAATTGCCGTGCTTCTGCGCTCTTTCTAATTCCTCCAATGCGGCTCTACCGCCGTCCACCAACCGCGGCTTCATATGCCAGTTGGTGAGCATCACGTCAAGAATGTAGCGCGACGTAGCGTTATCATCGACGACAAGCACGGGCAGGTTCTCCAACGATTGTTCGCCAGGTGTAACAGCAACAGCTTGATGTTGCCGCAAACCAAACTTTGCCGCAAAGTGGAACGTGCTTCCCCTGCCGACTTCGCTGTCAACCGCCAGCTTGCCGCCCATCATCTCAATGAGTTGCGATGAGATAGAGAGACCGAGACCTGTTCCGCCGAAGCGCCGCGTCACCGAATGATCCGCTTGTGAGAAAGGTTCAAAAATCCGTTTCAATTTGTCCGCCGGAATGCCGATACCTGTATCCTGCACGGCAAAGCGAAGCACCACGCTATCCTCCATAAGCGTTTCCGTGTGGACATGTAATGATACTTCGCCGCGCTCCGTAAACTTAATTGCATTGCCGATGAGATTGGTGACAACCTGATTCATGCGCACCGGGTCGCCGATCACACGCATCGGCACATCGGAGGCAATGTCGCACGCCAACTCCAGATCTTTCTGATGTGCGCGCAACGCGAGCGCTTTCAGCACAAGGCCGACGGTGTCGCGAATGTCGAATTCGGTTGCTTCCAGCTCCAGCTTTCCTGCTTCCATTTTTGAGAAGTCGAGAACATCGTTGATGATGGTAAGAAGCGCTTCTGCTGAACTCCTCACTGTGTCCAGGTATGTTTTCTGCTCAACAGTAAGCTGTGTGTCGAGCGCAAGCTCCGTCATGCCGATGATGCCGTTCATTGGCGTACGGATTTCGTGGCTCATGTTTGCAAGGAATTCGGATTTGTACTTCGCCGATTGCTCTGCCGCTCTGCGCGCTTGTTCCAATTCCACAGCCCTCACTTCCAACATCTGCGCTTGCTCTTTTGCCTTTGCCGTCGCGTGTATCAATTCCGTGTTGTACTGACGCACCTTCGCCGCTTCCTGAGCAAGCAAGACAATACCATACAATCCAATTGCAAAGATGAAAATGCTCACAAGAATTGAGATGACTTGCTGGCTTTCAATTTTATTTTTATACGCGTCCAATGAATAGACAAGCACAATTGTCCCAAGCTGACGGTTCTGGTTCGCGATAGGTGTGTACACGGTTACATTATTCTCATCAACCTCGACGTACCGTTCCGTAAAGAGTCTCAAGTTCTTATCGAACGATGCTTTGTGCGGATTGTACGCGAAGAGTGAGCTATCGCCTTCACTTTGAATCGTCACGTATGTCACATTGCTGTCCTTCTTCGCCCAGTCGAATGCCTTTCGCACCATCTCAAAATTGCTTTCGTTCAAACCTGTGCCGACAGAAAATGCGAGCATCTCACTTAACGTAAGAGCTTGCTTTCTTCCTGCCTCTGTACTCCATGATCGTTGTTTTGACGGATAATACGTAAGCCCGAAGATGACAACGGCAAGCCACGGGATTGCGAACGTTGCAATAAGTTTGAATTGATATGAGGATCGAACTTCTCTAAGTTGTTTCATGTATAGGTCCGGGGCGCGAATTTCCTGATACGATTTGCCCACATGCGTTCAATGATTATGCCATCACAAGAGTGCCAGATTCACAAAGGTTCAACAGCCGTCAACCGGTACGCGCAAGCCGCGACCTTTCGTTTCTACAATCGTCCAAATAAAAATTGCAAACGCCCTTGCGCACTCGTTGAACGCTTCGGTGTTCCCTGCCCGTCCGGTGCCGAAGGGATGGCTTCGGGACATTGGAGATTCCCGAAATTAGAAATCAAAAAATAGCCACTCACGAAGTGATGCCTTCGGCAAAAGACACCAAGTCACTAAGGATTCACAAAGAAAATGCTCTTTTGAGACATGGTAACAATCGCAGGATAAACATGACCGAGCATCCGACACCCAAAAGAACTTTGTGAAACCTTCGTGTCTTAGTGTCTTCGTGGCGAGTTTTTTTGCTTTTTGATTTGGGGAATGTCCACCGGGACAGGCGGGCATATTGCAGGCGAATGTGGTATATTGATGACCAAACAGCACTCACTGTACACAAAAGGAACACCATAATGGCGAAGGAGCAGCTCGTAGAAGTGGAAGAAAAGATCATGGTCCACGCAGCGCGACGAGTTTCCTCAATGGCTGATGGCTTGATCGGCTCGGAGATTTTGAAGATTGCAGCGGACATTCGTGCAATGGTTGCCGACGGGAAATCCATTTGTAACTTAACGGTGGGAGATTTCAGTCCGGCGGAGTTTAGGATTCCGAAGTTTCTTGAAGAGAATATACTCGACGCATTGCAGCGCGGAGAAACGAACTATCCTCCACCCGACGGAATGCTCGTGCTCAAGAAATCCATTCTCGCATTCTACGAGCGTCGGCTGGATTTGCATTATCCTCTTGAATCAGTTCTCGTGACCGGCGGCTCGCGTCCCGGAATCTACGGAACGTACCGCGCCATCGTTGACCCTGGCGATGTTGTCGTGTATCCGGTTCCATCATGGAATAACAACCATTACATCCATCAGGTGGGAGCGACAGGCGTTCCCGTCGTCTGCAGCAGCGAAGATGCTTTTCTTCCGACAAGAAAACTCCTCGAGCGTGTTATTCGCGGAGCGAGATTGCTTACGCTCAACTCGCCGCTCAATCCGACAGGAACGGCGTTTACCAAAGAAGCGCTCGAAGAGATTTGCGATTTAGTGTTGGAAGAAAACGCTCGCCGCTCGCGTAATGAACGTCCACTCTTTTTGATGTATGATCAGGTGTATTGGATGCTCACGTTCGGCTCGACTGTTCATTACAATCCCGTCAGCCTGCGACCCGAAATAGAGCCGTACACGATTTTTGTTGACGGTATTTCAAAACCGTTTGCCGCAACCGGTGTGCGTGTCGGGTGGGTCGTCGGTCCATCTGATATTGTGCAGAAGATGTCGAGCATCATCGGGCACGTGGGTGCATGGGCGCCGCGTGCAGAACAAGTTGCAGTCGCAACGCTCCTTAGTGCGACTGCAGTCATCAAGACATATCATAAAGAGATGAAAACGGGGATTCAGGCGCGGCTCGATGCGTTGTATAAAAGTATTCTCGAATTGCGCAAGGAAGGATTTGCGGTCGATACCATTCCACCGATGGGAGCGATTTATCTCACTGCACATTTTGCGTTGAATGGCAAGCGAACATTATCGGGAGAAATGCTTCGCTCAAACGAAGACATCAGAAAATATCTTCTGAAGGAAGCGGGACTTGCCATTGTTCCCTTCCAGGCTTTCGGCATGAAAGAAGAGAGCGGGTGGTTCAGGCTTTCCGTCGGCGCGGTGTCGCTGAAGGAGATTGAGGAGATGCTGCCGCGGTTGAAGGAAGCATTGTTCTTATTACAGTAAAACATGGAGGGTGCAATGAGTTCAACAGCAAAAAAACTTCTCTATGAAATTCTGCAGTTGCCAAAAGACGAACGCGAGCGAATTGCAGAAGAAGTGTGGCTGAGTTTGCATGATAAAGGCGAAGAGGGCGATGTTGAAGCTGCCTGGGATGAAGAAATCAAGAAGCGACTTGATGAGATTGACAGCGGGAAAGTAGCAATGATACCTTTCGATGAAGCCATGTCTCAAATAGAAAAGTCTCTTCGTGAGAAAAGAAAACATTCACCCAGAAGCGTTGAGCGAACTTAAGGCTGCGGCACACTGGTACGATGAACAACAGGAGGACCTCGGTGGTGAGTTGCTTGCGGAAGTGCGGCGAGCAAGGAGCTTAGTCAAGGAATCTCCGGAATCATGGGCTCGACACATTTACCGCACTCGCCGCTTCGTTTTGCGCCGCTTTCCATATTCAGTAATCTACCGCGTACGCGAGACGGAGATTCAAGTAATTGCCTTTGCACATCATAGCCGCCGCCCGGGCTATTGGAAGAACAGATCGTTTTAGAAAATGCAAAGCACAATCAAGAAAGGAACAACAATGAGTTCAGCCGCAAAAAAGATTCTTGAGGAAGTACTGCAACTGCCTCTGGATGAGCAGGTCGCAATCGCTGAAACAGTGCTGTCTCGTTATGAAGCTGAGTCTCAAGAAGAGATTGATGAGGCGTGGAAAGTAGAAGTCCGGCGACGCATCGAAGAGATCCGAAGCGGAAAGGTGAAAACGATTCCGTGGGAAGAGGCGCGAGCGAAACTTTGGGCCCGAGCAAATGGTAAAACTTGAGATTCACCCCGAGGTGTTTCTTGAGATTGAAGAGATGCTGAACGAATACTTACAGAGGCGATGGAGCTCTCGATTAAAGAACGAGCAGCAATAGCGGAACAATTGATTCGCAGCTTGGATGGTCCGGCAGACGACGATGTGGAAATTGCCTGGCAGAAGGAAATCCAGAAACGCATCGAAGAGATTGACAATGGTGAAGTAGAGCTCATCCCGTGGGAAGAGATTAGGGAAAAAGCCTGGAAAAAGTTCGGTGTTTAGGTATCGTCTACATCCAGAAGCAGAAACTGAATATGAAAGCGCATACACTTAGTACGGCGAAGCTTCTCGCAAGGCAGCCATTGGTTTCATCGAAGAAGTTGACCGCACTCTTACGACGATACAGCAGTTCCCCAACAGTGGCGCACCCTATATCGAAGTGACAAGAAAACTCGGTGTACACAAGTTTCCTTACTCACTCATGTTACGCACCGACAATTCTAAGACATGTCTTGAACCGAATGGGGCTGTTCACATGACGCTCCTCTGGAGCTTTTCGTTTTTCCTTGTTCTTGGTTCCTATAAACATAACGCCCCTAACGGGGCTTCGGAAAGACCGAGGTAACGCCGTAGGCGTGGTATGTTTATAGAACTTCATCGGTAGTGAGCACGTCTAAGCTCCGTCAGGAGCGACATGTGACGGTTTGTGTAACATGAGTTAGTCATAGCAATTGCCCATCAGAAAAGACGACCCGGCTATTGGAAACATCGCCTCGCAGAAATGTAAACACAGGTCCCCTTGCAAACATTTGAACAACACCTCACCTCAGTAATTGGCTCCACAACAATTTCTCCCCGCCAACTCGCCGAAGGCGAATGTCAATCTCCTGCCGGACAACGGTGCAGGCTTTGCCATGCAGTAAATCTTGATTATCATTCCGAAGTAAAGCTTAAGAATGAAGCATTACAAAAGTTTTGGAAGACGCTGCGGCTTTCACTTCCACTTGACCCACTGGTTCCGTCTCCGCTTGGACGAAATTACCGGACGACAACAAAGCGACGCGTCTTTGCTCTTCGGGATTCCGTGCGGCTCGGTCTCATCAGTCCGAATGAAGAAGGCGAGTTGAAACCGTTTAGTGTTGTTCACTGCGCGATTGAGCCTGCCGAACATGGTGCAATCTACAATCAAATCCAGGGAAGCATCGTCAAGCCGTATGCGAAGCGGTTAGCAAAAGCGCTGAACCACGTCGTCATCAAAGGCAACTACAAGGAGCAGACGGTGATCTTCAACGTGGGGGACATTTCTCCCGAAGTCCTACATGCAACGAACACGCTTTCGAAGTCTCTCACAAAAAAATTCCCGGCTATTGTCGGTGTGTTCTTGTACGAGGACAGCTCAAGTCCGGGATATTATCTCGGCTCAAAGAATCAGAGTGCGCAACCAAAGTTTAAGAAGCTCTTCGGTAAAGCAGAAATCTTTCAACGGGTGATGGGCAGAAGTTTTCTCTACTCGCCCCTCTCCTTCTCACAAATCAACCAATCCATCGTTGAGAAAATGATCCAGACTGCGGAGGGACTGCTTCAACCATCCAAAGATTGTCGGCTGTTTGATTTGTACTGCGGTTATGGATTGTTTGCTCTTAGCCTTTCCGACAGAGTGAATTCCGTTGTCGCCGCGGAAGTGGCTCCCGCGTCCATCGAATCTGCCGTTGCAAATGCGAAGCGACAGAAAGTTTCCAATGCTCGCTTCATCCGCAGCGACATCAACGAAGAAACAATCGAGCGCATCATGGCGAATGCTTCGTCCAGCGATGTGGTCCTTCTCGACCCGCCTCGCAAAGGAACGTCAGCCGGAGTAATTGAATGCATCGCTGCGAAGCAACCGAGACGCGTGCTTCACATTTTCTGTGAAATTGATTTGATCCAAAAAGAGTTGAAGCGATGGGAGAAGAGCGGGTACAAAGCCAAGCGTGCCATCCCGTTCGACATGTTCCCGGGGACTGCAACGATGGAAACGATGGTGATGTTGGAGCCGGCATGAGCAATTGCGAGGGACGGTTTTTTTCTCTATTTTCTGTTAACAATGGAGAAGCAAATGCAGACATCACTTGACGCCAAAGAACTCGATCTTCCTCTCGACAGACTGCGACATGCACCCGAACAAGACATCCGCATTCTGGCAGACATCAAAAAAGCTCTTGTCAAAACACTCGCAGGCCGCACGTATCGCTTGATTCTTTTCGGTTCAAAAGCGCGAGGAGATTTTGAACGAGGCTCGGACATTGACGTTGCCGTGATTGTGGATGGCATGGACCGAGTCTTGAAGAGGGCAATCTACGATACGGTCATCGAAGTGGAATTCGAACATAGCACATTCACCTCGACCCTTCCGCTCTCGACGGAGGAATTTCAACACCTTCTTTCTCGAGAAAGGCGTATTGCGCTCGACATCCAACGGGAAGGCATTTCGCTTTGACAACAACCGAAATAATCGCATTGACACGATTGATCCTTGTAGGGACGTGGGCTTGCCCCTCTACGAGGTCGTAGACCGTCCCAACGTTGCCATACTCGAGACGTGGACGAAAAGTTGTTTACCCCGTGAGATAGCAAAACTTATCTCACGGGGTGAACTGTCAACCGAACCGAGACCGAGCTTGGGCACAGATGGGACACGGCCCGCCCGAACGGATTTGGCGGGCGGGCAAGCCAATGTCCCTACAGAAAGGATTACGGGAGTATCGTTGTTCAGGGACTGAGTACAGGCGGAACGCTTCGTCCCATCATCCGCCACAACCGCAT
>Ga0082335_1005775_pt1 | contig 16691 bp, 14 predicted proteins | sample Subgrocontami58m_FD_72375 | JGI IMG/M metagenome (GOLD analysis project Ga0082335, IMG submission 72375) | Subsurface groundwater microbial communities from S. Glens Falls, New York, USA - GMW37 contaminated, 5.8 m (SPADES assembly) (version 2) ... | reverse complement strand
GAGCGTAGGGGTGCTGTGGCGATCCGATCACCGAATCCGTTTTGCCCATCTCTACTAAATGTCCGCGATACAAAATGCCGAGACGATCCGCGAACTGCGCCGCAGGCTGAATCTCGCGCACGAGAAATATAAACGACACGCCATCGCGCCGCCGCAAGTCGGACATCAACCGGAAAAAACTTTCTGCCGCGCCGGACGGCATGGCGCGTGACGGATCATCACAGATGATCAGCTTCGGGTGCAGAGTCAGCACCCGCGCCAGCGCAATCCGTTGGCGTTCGCCTGCCGAGAGCTCGGTCATCTTGTGATCGAGCAACAAGGCGTTCAACCCGACTCGTCTCAAAGCATTCTTCACTGTCGTCATCTGTTCATCGGCACTGCCAATGTTTTGGATCTGCATCGGCTCTAACATCATATCGCTGACCAAACTGCGCGGGTTAAGCGCGGTGCGCGGATCGCTGAAGAGGAGTTGCAGGCGGCGGCGCACCGGGCGCAGCGCGCCATCGCTCATCTTTGTCAGATTCTGGTCGTCGAAGATCACGTTGCCTTTGTTGGGGCGGATGAGCAGGGTCAACAAACGAGCCAAGATCGTTTTGCCGCTGGCGGCATCACCGGCGATGGCGACGATCTCGCCCGCGTTCACGTCAAAGCTCACATCGGCAATAGGTCGCACCACATCGCTCGAGCGACGAAAAAATGATCGGGGTTGAACCGGATATTCTTTTTTGAGATGCTCAACAGTTAGGAGAGACATTGGAAGTTGGAGATTGGAGATTAGAGATTGGAAGTTTGAAATTGGAAATTGGAAGTTGGAAGTTGGAAGTTTGGATTTTGGATTTTGTTCATTCTTCATTGTTCATTCTTCATTCTTCATTTGTCATTTGTCATTTGTCATTCTTCATTCTTCATTCTTCATTCTTCATTGTCTCATTATTCATTGATTCGGTCTCGCCGTTAGTGTCACACTCACATCCATTTGCTTGCCGTCGCGTAAAAGAGTTAGCTTCACCGTCTGCCCGACGTTAGTCTTGTTAACCAAATAGCTCATCAACTCCGAAAATGTTTTCACTTCAATGCCGTCAATGGCGATCACTAAATCGCCTCCGGCAAGCACGCCCTGCGCGCTCGTAGTACGGCTGCCCGCTTTCAGTCCCGCTTTATCTGCCGGTCCGCCCGCCACCACCGACGTAATATACACGCCTGTGGTGCGCGGCAAATTTAATAGCTCGACCTCTTTCAGCGACAAATCTTCGGTGCTGGTGACGCCGAGATAAGGATAGACATATTTGCCTTCGCTGATCAACGATGGAACGATTTTCTTGACCGTGTTCGACGAGATGGCGAAGCCCACTCCAGAATTTTCGCCAGTCTGCGAGACAATCGCTTTGTTCACGCCGATCACTTCGCCTTTAAGATTCAACAACGGTCCGCCGCTATTGCCGGGGTTGACCGCTGCATCGGTTTGAATAATGTCGGGCGCCGAAAATGATGTGCCTGCCGTCGTTTGCGAATCACCTTGCAGCGTGCGCCCTAACCCACTGATGATTCCTAACGACATCGAACTGCGTAACCCGAATGGATTCCCGATAGCGATCACCCTCTGCCCCACTTGCATTTTATCCGACTCACCTAATGGCACAATCGTCAATTGGTCTGCCGGCACATCCACTTTGATCACGGCAATATCCGCCGTCGCGTCAGTGCCAAGCACCTTGCCGCGAGTCTTCAACCCCGTTGTAAACGCCACTTCAATATCCGCCGCGCCGCGCACAACGTGGTTGTTGGTGACAATGTAACCTTTGGTATCAATCACAAACCCCGAACCCGATCCCAATGATCGACCGGCGCTGTTGTAAATGCGAATGAAGACAATGGCGTTGCTCACTCGTTTATAGAGATCAATATAAAGTTGGTCGGAAGAATCGATCCCCGCTGGTGACGCCGCCGATGACGGCGCAACCGTTGGCGCGACGGCAACCGGCACGGGTGTGGCAGTCGGCGCCACTCGCGTCGCCGTTGCCACCTTGGGCGTGGGCGGAGTACCCACCGACACATTGCCCGTCGTACTACACGCCAAGATCGCTAACGTCAACATAAGCCCAGCCGCTAAAATACTTTTTCTCTTCAAGAACATAGTTGCCTCTTAATTCAGTTATCAGTTATCGGTTGTCAGTTATCAGTTATCAGTCATTCTCACTGTTTACTGTTCACTGCCCATTCTTCATCATTCATTGTTCATTCTTCATTTGTCATTCTTCATTCTTCATTGTTCCTCATCTTCGCCAACTGCTCAAACAAAATTTTTTCCTGTGCAGTGATATTCTTCGGCACTTGGATAGATAAACGCGCATAGAGATCGCCGCGCTCATCGGCTTCACGCAACTTGGGCAGCCCTTTGCCGCGCAAACGAATCAACTGCCCGCTCGAACTCTCCGCCGGAATCTTTAACTTCACGTCGCTGCCGTCGAGAGTCGGCACTGGCGTCTCCCCGCCCAGCACCGCCGTATAAAGATCAACACTCACATCCACTTCCAGATCGGGACCTTCATCGCGCAATTTAAATTTGGGATGATCCACTAACTTCACCACCAAGAACAAATTGCCGCCCTCCACCCCCTCACCCGCAAAGCGAACTTTCGTCCCGTTCTTCGCGCCTTTGGGGATCTTCACTTCGAGTTTGCGCGATCCTTTGGATAATAGGCGCGCCGCGCCATGCAGCGACTCTTCAAGTGTGATTTCCACTTCGTGTTCAGCGTCACGCGCCAAGGCACGCGACGCGCGCCCACGCGGAGTCGCGCCCTGCCCGCTCATGCCAAAAATTTGTTGAAAGAAATCGGAGAAGCCCGCGCCACTGCCAAAGATGTCGTTGAGGTCGCCGCTGTAGGTGTACGTGCCGCCGCGATTCGCCGTCCACTGACTCCAATCGAATCCGCCGGGGTCGCCGCCATATTGTTGTTGATAACGGTTCCATTGCGCGCCCAATTGATCGTATTTCGATCGCTTCGTTGAATCACCTAACACTTCGTTGGCTTCGTTGATCTCTTTGAATTTCTCTTCGGCTTTTTTGTCGCCGAGATTCTTGTCGGGATGATATTGTTTGGCAAGTTTGCGATACGCAGATTTGATCTCCGCCTCACTCGCGCCTTTCTCCACGCCAAGAATTTTGTAGTAGTCTTTGTAGTCCATAGCACCTCATAGACCGCGTCGGTTTTTCATAGACCGCGTCGGTTTTGCGAAGCACCCCGCAGCGAAGCGGAGTGGGCGAAACCGACGCGGTCTCTCACAACTGATTCTATGCCCGCGAGTGATGAACGTCAACAGAGTAAAGGAAGCTCTTACACAACTCTAACATCTGTCTCGCCAGACCCGAAGGGTTTTTGCGCGACACCAGACCCGAAGGGTTTTCTAAACCCTTCGGGTCTTTGGGGTGAGGTAAAATCATCCTCGCAATGGACACGAAGTATATCCAGACCCTCGAACTTCCAAAAATTCTAGATCGCCTCGCCGCCTACTGCGCTTTCTCCGGTGGATCATCACTGGCGCGCGCCCTGACTCCGACGATGGATCTCAACGAAGCCACACGCCGCCAACAAGAGACAACCGAAGCGCGGAAACTACTCTCGCTCAAAGCCGATGTGTCCATCGGCGGCGCGCGCGATGTGCGCCACTACGCCAGTGACGCCGTCATTGGCGCGGTGCTTCTTCCCATTGAAATCCTGGAGATCAAAAACACCCTCATCGCCGGACGCGCCCTTAAACGCACCTTGAGCAAACTCGGCGATCAGTTCCCGCGTCTCGCCTTTATTGCCAACGGCATTGACGAATGTCCGGGCGTCATCGAATCGATCAGCAAAACAATTGACGAGCGCGGCGAAGTCATGAGTTCGGCTTCCGAAAAACTTGCTTCCATTCGCATCGAGCTCAAGCGCGTTCACGACCGCTTGATGACCAAACTGCAATCCATCATCACCTCGTCGCAGTATTCGCCCATGATGCAAGAAGCCCTCATCACTGAGCGCGATGGGCGTTACGTGATCCCGCTCAAAGCCGAGTTCAAAGGCAAACTGCGCGGCGTGGTTCACGATCAATCCTCATCGGGCGCGACTCTTTTCCTTGAACCACTCGCCACCGTTGATCTCAACAATGAATGGCGATCACTGCAATTGCAGGAACGTGAAGAGATTCGGCGCATCCTTACCGAATTATGCAAACTCATTGCCGAGCAAGCATTGGGGATCAAGCACACTGTTGAAGCCTTAGCCGATCTCGATCTTGCTTTCGCCAAAGCCAAGTATGCCGACGAGCTCAAAGCAACTGAACCACTCTTAAAGGAAATCCCAAATCCCAAAAGCCCAACGTCTAACGCACACCAACATCCGGGATCAGTGATCAAATTGAGAGGCGCAAGACATCCTTTACTCGATCCTGCAACCGTTGTGCCGATTGATTTCCTTTTAGATGATCAAACGTACGTGGTGCTGATCACCGGACCCAACACCGGCGGCAAGACGGTGAGTTTAAAGACCGTGGGCTTGTTGGCGTTGATGTCACAATGCGGACTCCACATCCCGGCGCAATCGGGTTCGGAGATCTCAATTTTTGAGGGCGTGTATGCCGACATCGGCGATGAACAATCTATCGAGCAGAGTCTTTCCACATTCTCATCGCACATCAGCAACATCATCCAAATTTTAAAAACCGCGAATCGAAAATCTCTTGTTCTGCTCGACGAGCTGGGCGCAGGCACCGACCCGACTGAAGGTTCAGCCCTTGCCCGCGCACTTCTTTCTTACTTGCTCGACATTGGCGCGACAACGGTTGGCACGACTCACTATCCCGAATTAAAAGTGTATGCCCACACCACTCCGGGCGTGATCAACGCCAGCGTAGAATTCGATCTTGAAACTCTCGCGCCCACGTATCGCCTCACCATCGGTTTGCCCGGACGCTCCAACGCTTTTGCCATCGCCACCCGCCTCGGACTCGACAACTCGATCATCCACGATGCACAACAGCTCATGCCCGTCAGCGATCTCGAAGCCGAGAAATTGCTGGATGAGATTCATCGCCAACATGATCTTGCCCACAAAGAACGCGCCCTCGCCGAAGCGGTGCGTGTGGATGCCTTGGCGCTCGAAGCGCAGCTAACGCGAAAGCTGGAGATGATTGAAGATGAAAGATTAAAGATTCTAGAGTCGGCGCGGGCCGAGGCGCAAAGAGAGGTTGAAGGTATCAAGGAAGAGGCGAAGGAATTGCGCCGTAAGTTGCAGCACGCGGCGAGTTCGGTGAAAGCGATTAAAGAAGTTGAAGCGGCAGTTGACGGCATCACCGAAGAAATTGAATCGAAATCTCCTTCAACGTCTTCCTTTAAATCTGTTCCATCTATTGACGGAAAAAAACGCCCGATCCGACTCGGCGATCAAGTGTATCTCTCGACTCTCCACACCGAAGGCACGGTGATGTCGCTCACCTCAAGCGAAGCCGAAGTGCAAATTGGGCGGATGCGCGTGCGCGCCAAGTTGGATGATCTGCAAACGATTGAAGAAAAAAAACTGGAAGTGCTAAATCCAAAATCCCAACTTCCAACTTCCAACTTCCACGCAGAGCGTCCAATCTCCAATCCCCGCCCCTCCCCCGGTCTCGAAATTGATATTCGCGGTCAAACCGTTGAAGAGGGTTTGCTTAATCTTGAACGCTATCTCGATTCCGCCTATCTCGCTCAACTCCCTTGGGTGCGAATCATTCACGGCAAAGGCACGGGCAAACTGCGTCAAGCGGTGCGTGACTTTTTGCGCGCCAGCGATATTGTGATCTCACACGAAAACGGCGCCGAGAACGAAGGCGGCGACGGCGTGACGGTGGCGCGGTTAGCGATTGCGTAAGGGCAGGGCTCGCTCCCGCCCAATGCGTCGGGCAACCGCAAGGGTCGCCCCTACAAAATATGTTTCCTTTCCAATATATAAACAACATTCTTCATTGCGACTCCGTCGCCCTCACCACACTTGCCGAAAAATTCGGCACACCGCTCTACGTCTATTCAGCGAATCGTTTGCGCGAAAATTATCGGCGGTTGGTCAATGCCTTCGCCAAGATCAAGCCGACGATCTGCTATTCGGTTAAAGCAAATTCAAATTTGTCGCTGCTCAAAATTCTCAAGGACGAAGGGGCGAGCTTTGATATTGTGTCGGGCGGCGAACTGTTTCGCGTTTTAAAAATCAACGCCGACGCGGAGCGCATCGTCTTCGCCGGTGTGGGCAAAACAGAATCCGAAATTGATTTTGCGCTTCAATCGAAAGTGGGATGGATCAACGTCGAGTCGGAAGATGAATTGATTCGCGTCAACGAACGGGCGCGCCGACTCGACACCTCAGCCGTCATCGCCATTCGCCTGCGCCCCGACGTGGACGCCGCCACGCATCATCACATCAGCACCGGACACACGATGAGTAAATTCGGCGTGCCTGTGAGTCTGGCGTTAGAGATGACGCGAATGAAATTGAGCAACGTGAAAATTCGTGGCGCGCACATTCACATTGGATCGCAATTGGGGAATCCCCAAGCGACTCTTAAAGCGATTGAGGTTGCGCTTGATTTTGTTGCGCGGGCGAATCAAGCCGGGGCGGAGATCGAGGCGTTGGATGTGGGTGGCGGCTTCCCCGTGCCGTATCGCGCGGATGATCCAAAGCCCGATATCGAATCATTCGCCGCGCCGATTGTGGATCGCCTGAGTCAATCGCCGATTAAAAATTTTCATCTGGAGCCGGGGCGCTTCATCATCGCCGACACTGCCGCGCTGATTACAACGGTGCAATATGTGAAAGAACGCATCGCCATTGTGGACGCCGGAATGCAGACGTTGATTCGTCCGGCGTTGTATGAGGCGTATCATCAGGTGTTGCCCGTAGGACAAGTTGAACAAGTTGGCAACTTGTCCTACGTTGAACAAGTTGCCAACTTGTCCTACGATATCGCCGGACCGATATGCGAGTCGTCTGATTTTCTGGCGCGTGATCGTGAACTGCCGAATCTTAAGAGCGGGGATTTGCTTGCCCTCACTCACGCCGGTGCCTACGGATTCTCGATGGCGTCGAATTACAATTCACATCCATTGCCGGCCGAAGTGTTGGTTGAGGGAGATCGTTATCGTGTAATACGCCGACGACAAACGTTTGAAGATTTAATTAAGTCTGAGGATTAAGACTCAACTCGCCAACAGGAGGAGGTGGTGTGATGCGAGCAACCTCTACCCTGTTTCGACCATTGGTCTTCGCCGCATAGAGCGCCTGGTCAGAGCGCTTCACGAGTTGATCTACCGATTCATCTTTTTGATACATTGCCACGCCAAAACTCGCCGTGATGACTCCGGCACTATCGAATCGGTGTTTGACGAATGCCGAACGCAATCGCTCGGCGAGACGTTGTGCTTGTTCGAGGTCTGTTTCAAATGTGATGATAAGAAACTCCTCACCGCCCCATCGCCCGAATTCATCGCTCAAACGAACACACTGGCGCACGATCTCCGACACGTCGCGCAGAGCCTGATCGCCTGCCGCGTGACCATATTGATCATTGACGTCTTTGAAGTGATCGAGATCGAACATAATCAGCGACACATTTCGTCCGTAACGCCGGGCGCGATCAAGGGCTCTGTCCAAAGTGGTTTGAAGATGCCGCCGATTATACGATTGGGTCAAAAAATCCATGCTGGCGAGTTGAGTCATATTCTCGGCAAGAGCGCGCGAGCGCATATAGTGTTCGCGCAACAGCGAGATCATGAGTAGCAATACAATGTAGATCCCGCCAACAAGATACAACTGCGCCAGAACAACAATCTCTCTCAGAGTCTCGGGACCGTATTCAATACGCAACACATAGAGGACGCCGGGGATCAACATCAAGCCCAAGAAGATCAGCGAACTAAGCAGCGCGTGACTGGTCTTGAAGACCAGAAACCCCAGCACATACACCAGCGGTATCCATACAGATAACGCCGAAAGCCGCCGCACGACATCGTCACCTGCGTCATCGTTCATGATATTGGCAACTTTGATCAAAAAATAAACGAAGATTAAACCGTAGGAGAAAATCTCAAAGAGGCGCACATGTTTTTTATCGCGCACGAGGAGGAGAGCGAACACGGTAAAATACAACGCCATTAATGGGTGAGCAATATAATCCAGAGAGGAATTACGTTTTTGGATAGTTTCAAATATCCACGTCATACTCAAAACGATAATCCCAATACAAAAAGCGCACAGATAGACTCGGCGCTTAAGGTCATAGATAGTCGGATCGTCGTGTCCAGTTAATAGCGACACCATCTGCTTTTTAATAGAGTCACTGCTCATACTCTCCTCCAGAGATAGGCTGATCTTATACTTGTTCTGTCGCCCACCGTCCTCTCATATCTATAAAATGAATTAGAATGACATTCTAAGCCATTGGTAGAGTATCTGTGCTAAGTTCTTAGAGTCATTAACCCTAGACTCCTCAATACGCCTCTCTCAAGTAACCAGCAATTCCAATTGATGCCCACTCTACGTAAAGTTATTTGGTTTGTCTTCATCGTCACAGGCGCCTCTGCCATGATCGCCCTTGGCTTTTGGCAATGGGGACGTTTGCAAGAGCGCAAAGATTTCAATGCCAAAGTGATTGCCCAAACCAACGCGCCGCCACTGGCGATCACCAGTGAAGCGATTGACGCCGCCACACTGGAATACCGCCGCGCCACCGTCGTTGGCAACTATGATTTTACTCAAGAGGTCGTGCTGCGCAATCGCACTTACAACGGGGTTGCCGGAGTCCACCTCCTCACCCCGTTGAAGATCGAAAAAAGTTCAAAGGCAATCTTGATTGATCGCGGTTGGATTTCGTATCCTGATTCATTTCCGTTCGAGAAGCGATCTAAATACAATAAACCAAACGGAAGTGTCACCGTCTCTGGCTTGATACGTTTGAGCCAAACCCGACCCGATGCGCCCCTCGCCCCGGCTGACCCAACCGATCTGCCGCGACTCGATACGTGGTTCTACACGGACATGGCGATGATGCAAAAACAAATTCCGTATCCAATCATGTCGTTTTATATTGAACGATTTCCCGCCACCGACCCTAACGAACTCCCCGCGCCGAATCCCGAATTAGAATTAAGCGAAGGCTCACACTGGAGTTACGTCATTCAGTGGTTCTCGTTCGCCATTATTTTTACTGTGGGTTGTATTGCTCTAGCAAGACAAGATGAAAAGAGGAGACGCCATGCCAAATGATCTCGTTTCAGTTTACATCGCACACGGGCAAGTGGAAGCGCAGTTGATTAAAAGTTTGCTCGAAGCCGAAGGCATCCCGGTGATGATCGCCCAAGAGGGCGCGGGCGCAGCGTATGGTCTCACTGTGGGCATCTTGGGCATCGCCGAAATTTTTGTGCGCGAGCAGGATGCGGGGAAGGCAAAGGAAATTCTGGAAATGGGGGAATCAAATGGAAATGAGGGAAACGAAGGAAGGTCGGAGAACAACAATGAAACATAAACATCTGGGAAGCAACTTCGATGCCTTCCTCAAAGAAGAAGGCATCTTGAGCGAAGTTCAAGCGACTGCCGCTAAGCGCGTGATCGCTCATCAGATTTCGCAAGAGATGAAAAAACGAAAACTCACCAAGAGCGAATTTGCAATACGAAGAAAGTTACGTTGAAACAGAAAATGTTGCGCAGCGGATAACGCAACACGGAATACGCATCACGAATCACGCATCACCCCCTTCGGGTCACGCATCACTTCTGATACAACTCCACCAACACCCCGCTCGCGCTTTCGGGATGAATGAACGCCGCGCGGTAGCCGCCTGCCGCGATGATCGGCGTTTCATTAATTAAACGAATCCCTTTCGCCTTCAACTCGATCAACATTTCATCCAAGTTATCCACCTCAAGCGCAATATGATGCATCCCTGCGCCGCGCTTCGCCAAAAATTTTGCCGCGCCACTTGTTTCAGTCGTCGGCTTTACTAATTCGATCTCGCTCTCGCCCGTTGGCAAAAAAGCGACGATGGATTCTTGCGACTTCACTTCTTCGATGTGTTCAACTTTTAACCCCAACGCATCGCGCCAAAAGGCGAGCGACGAATCGAGATCGGGGACGATGATGGCAACGTGGTTAATTTTTTTAATCATAATGTTGGTCTATACTCTCCCCAAACCCCACGCAACACATTACAGATTTCTCCTAGCGTCATACCACTCTCCACGCATTCGACGAACAACGGCATCAAGTTATCGCTCCCGCGCGCGGCAGTTTCTAAACGCGAGCGCAGTTCGTTCACGCGGTGATTGTCACGCTTCGCTTTCAAAGCAGAAATTTTCTCGCGCTGCCCATGCTCCACTGAATCTTCAATCTTTAATCTTTGAATCTTTACATCCTCATCCACCACAAACTCATTCACGCCCACCACAATTTGCTCTTTAGACTCAACGGCTTTCTGATAGCGATACGCCGCGTCTTGAATTTCGTTCTGCACATAGCCGCGCTCAATCGCGCTCAACGCCCCGCCCATCTCGTCAATTCGCTTAATGTATTCAAACGCCCGTTTCTCAATTTCATCCGTCAACGATTCAATCGCATAACTTCCGGCGAGTGGATCAATGGTGTCGGCAACACCTGACTCGTAAGCGATGATCTGTTGAGTGCGAAGCGCAACTTGCACCGCGCTTTCGGTTGGAAGTTGCAACGCCTCATCCATTCCATTAGTATGAAGACTCTGTGTGCCGCCCAACACTGCCGCCAATGCCTGAATGGTGACGCGCGAAACGTTGTTCATCGGCTGTTGCGCCGTCAATGTGCTTCCCCCCGTCTGCGTGTGGAAGCGCAGCATCCACGATTTTGGATTCTTCGCGTTGAAACGCTCGCGCATGATCGTTGCCCACATTCGCCGCGCGGCGCGGAACTTTGCCACCTCTTCTAAAAATTGGTTATGCGCGTTGAAGAAGAAGGCGAGTTGCGGCGCAAAATCATCTACGTCGAGTCCGGCGTCTATCGCCGCCTTCACGTATTCGATTCCGTTTGCCAACGTGAAGGCAACTTCTTGCACGGCAGTGCAGCCCGCTTCACGGACGTGATAGCCGGAGATGCTGATCGTGTTCCACTCCGGCACATCCGTTTTGCAAAATTTAAAAATATCGGTGATGAGACGCATTGATGGCGCAGGCGGAAAAATATACGTGCCGCGCGCGATGTATTCTTTGAGAATATCGTTTTGAATCGTGCCGCGCAATTTTTTCGTTTCAACACCCTGCCGCTTGCCCACGGCGATATACATCGCCAGCAAAATTGAAGCGGGCGCGTTGATCGTCATGCTCGTCGAAACTTTGTCGAGCGGGATGCCGTCAAACAATCGCGCCATCTCGTCGAGCGACGGAATCGAAACGCCCACTTTTCCGACTTCGCCTTGCGCCATCACATCGTCGGGGTCGTAACCAATTTGCGTTGGCAGATCGAAGGCGATGGATAAGCCCGTTTGTCCTTTGGCTAATAAAAATTTGTAGCGTTGATTTGATTCTTCGGCGGTGGCGAATCCGGCATATTGGCGCATCGTCCATAATCGCCCGCGATACATGGTCGGCTGCACCCCGCGCGTAAACGGATAGTCGCCGGGGAAGCCGCCATTGTCACCATAGACTCTTTCTAACGGAATAGCCGACGACGTTTCAAATTTTTCTTTTCGTTCAGGATTCTTTTTGAGGAAGGGGAAGAGGGTTTGTTGTTCCCAGCGTTCGCGCGACGAATCGGTCATAACTTAATCGCGTGATGCGTGAAGCGTGATTCGTGAATGCAACTCACGCATCACACGTTACGAATCACGTTTAAATATATTTCAATCTAAACTCAACCTTCGTAAATTTCAACTGCCACGCCCGCGACATTTGCTCATTCAACAACTCAAGCGCGCGACCTTGCGCTTGTTTCGACTCGCGCGCGGTTTGCACGCCCATCTCTTGAATCGCCATCACCAAATTGTCCCCGACGGTTTTTTCAATGGGTTGCTGCGCCTGCATCGCGGCGATCACTGCCGGAGTCGCTTCGACGATCTTGCAAGTGAAACTGCCTTGCACTTCATAGTTGCCCGTGCTATCCGAAACGGCAAGACCCTTAGGCAACTGAAATGTCTGTTCATTTAAGTCAACAAGCATCACTCGATCGAGTAACGGGACCACCCAGCGTGTGCCGGGTTCGAGTTCGCGCAACAAACGCCCAAAGCGAAAGACCACGCCACGCGAGCCGTCTGGAATCTTTCGCAATGAGGTGAGCATGAACAACATGCCCAACACAGTAACGCCCAATAACAGCGCGATATAATGTGCGCCGCTCATCCACTCACCGTCAATAAAATTTGATTCTGTTCCACGGTGTCGCCGCCTTTTGCCTTGAGGCGTGATATTGTTCCGTCGCGCGGCGACTTCAACTCATTCTGCATCTTCATCGATTCGAGAATCACCAAGATGTCGCCCTTCTTCACTGCTTGCCCTTCGCTCACGGTGATGGCGACGATGAGACCGGGCATGGGTGACTTAAGATGAAAGTCGCCGCTTTGGGCGACGGCAGCACCGGCAGATTTTGCCAATCGCACCGCGCGCTCATCTTCCACTTTCACATCGTATAGATCGCCGCGCAACAATACGCGCCAGCCTTCATCACCTTGATCGACAAACGCCTCAAACGATTGATTGTTGATCAACAACGAATACAAAGGTTGACCGCTGACCGCTTCCAGATCAACCGGATACGGGACGCCATCCACGATCACTTGTTGATCGTCGTTGATCTCGATGGTGTAAGTTTTATCGCCAATCGTCGTCAGGTATTTCATCGGTGCATCCTTTCGTAACGACCGACCCACTTCCAGTTGCTGGTGTCACGCGCGCCGCGTTGAACGATCTGCGCCGCATGTTGAGTCTGATGATGCGCCACCAGCGTCGCCAAGATCGCCGCGATGTCGGGATGCTTGGGCGATTCTTCTCCAATGTGAAATCGTTCTTCGAGGAAGCGCGTATCGAATTGCCCCGCCATGAAGCGATGCGAGTCTAAAAGATTTTGATGAAAGGGGATGTTGGTCTTCACGCCGACGATTTTGTATTCTTCCAACGCGCGGCGCATCCGCAGAATCGCTTCGCCGCGAGTCTCGCCCCAGCAGATCACTTTGGAGATCATCGAGTCGTAATAACGCGGGATGGTGTAGCCCGAATAGACGCACGTATCCACGCGCACGCCGGGTCCGGATGGAAGAATAGACGCGCTCACGGTTCCTGTTGACGGCATAAAGTTGTTGTAGGGGTCTTCAGCGTTGACACGACATTCAATCGCCCAACCGTTTAATTTAATTTCGTGCTGCTCACGACTCAACTTGCGCCCACGCGCTATGCGAATTTGCTCTTTGACAATATCCATCCCTGTCACCAACTCGGTTACGGGATGCTCTACTTGCAAACGCGTGTTCATCTCTAGGAAGTAAAAATTCTTTTCTTTATCAACCAAGAACTCAATTGTTCCAGCGTTGATATAGCCAACGGCGGCGGCGGCTTTGCAGGCTACATCGCCCATGCGTTTTCGCAAATCTTCGTCGTCATCCACAAACGGTGACGGCGCTTCTTCTAATAACTTCTGATGCCGTCGTTGAATCGAACACTCACGCTCGCCAAGATAGATCACATTGCCCTGCGAGTCTGCCATGATCTGAATCTCAATGTGCCGCGCGCCCGTCACTAACTTTTCCAAATAGACATTGCCATCGCCAAATGCCGATTCGGCTTCGCGGCGAGCAGAGGCGAGCGCATTCGGCAAATCTTCGGGATTGAAAACCTCACGCATCCCTTTACCGCCGCCACCGGCAGTCGCCTTGATCAATAAGGGAAATCCGATCTGCGGCGCAACGGCGATGATCTCTTCATCGCTGAGTCCACCTTCGCCTTCAGTACCCGGCACAATCGGAACGCCAGCTTTGGTCACCGTTGCCCGCGCCACTGCCTTATCACCCATCGCCGCAATCGAAGATGGTTTGGGTCCGATGAAGGTGATTCCAGAGTCGGCGCACGCTTGAGCAAAATCTTCGCGCTCGGCTAAAAAGCCGTAACCGGGATGAATAGCGTCCGCGCCGGATTTTTTTGCCGCGTCAATGATCGTGTCAATCTTCAAATAAGATTCGCGCGCGGGTGGCGCGCCGATCAAGTAGGCTTCATCCGCATTGCGAACATGCATCGCGTTGCGATCTGCTTCGGAGTACACGGCAACGGTAGGGATACCGAGTTCGCGGCAAGCGCGAATGATGCGAACGGCGATCTCGCCGCGATTGGCGATTAAGACTTTGGTGACGTTAGACATTAAAGATTCTCCATTGACTCTAAACCGTCTTTAGCGTTATATTAGTTCCAGACCGGACTCGTAAGTCCTGTGATTGGTTGCTCTTACGTAAGTAGGTGATACTCCGTCGGCATTATGCCCATCTTCGGATGTGAACGGTGAGAATCGACCACCAGGGTGAGACGGTCATTATTTTTCTAAACCCCATCAGTCCATATCACCCGTTCTTTCACCAACGAATAAAAACTCCCGTCGTCATGTTCCAACTTTTGAAACGCTGACCAAGCCACGGCATCCACCGCTTGGATCGCGCGCTCCCTTTCAGAATCGCGCGGCGGTTCAATCGCCAAGACCCCCGCCATTCCTTCTATTTCCTCACTCATGACGTTAAACAATTTTGTTGTGAGATCAGCTCTGGTGTAACGTTTATCTAAAATGAGCGTTACGTGGTGATACCGCTCAACACATTGGCGAGTTATTTTGGCGCAGAGTTCGCGATACAACGACTCGACATCGTCACGCGGACTTTCTTTACGTTTATCTACTGCCACGATCATAATCTCACAATCCAACGCCGCAATTTTAGCCAGCATACCGCGAATGATTCTTGGATCGGTTTTCGACGCTTTGAATTCAGAAATATCTCGCCGCCGCTTATCTAGCCGCTTGCGTGTGCGTGTCACTACCTTACGCAGTAATTCAATGTTCCCTATGACTACTGCGACCACGAGAAAATTATTCGACGCGCCTGAAGTCGCTCCTACATCACCCGCCTCATCCAAAATAGCAATTTTCACAGAGGTATATTCCCATGCTTCTTCTGCGGGTTGCTATCTCGCTTATGCGCTAACAATTCCAGACCGTTAATTAATCGCGCCCGAGTCTCACGCGGCTCGATCACGTCGTCAATGTAACCGCGTGAGGCGGCGACATATGGGTTAGCAAATTTTTCGCGATACTCTTTCACCAATTCCGCTTTCTTCGCTACCGGGTCGTCTGCCTCGGCTAACTCTTTGCGGAAGATGATGTTGACCGCGCCATCGGGTCCCATCACAGCGATCTCGGCAGTGGGCCAGGCAAAATTCAAATCGCCGCGAATGTGTTTGGAACTCATCACGTCGTACGCGCCACCATAGGCTTTGCGAGTGATGACGGTTAATTTCGGCACGGTCGCTTCACAATAAGCGTAAAGCAACTTCGCCCCGCTACGGATGATGCCGCCGTGTTCTTGTTTGACGCCCGGCAAAAACCCCGGCACATCTTCAAACGTTACAATCGGAATGTTGAAGCAATCGCAGAACCGAATAAATCGCGCGCCCTTCTCCGATGAATTAATATCCAACACGCCCGCCAACACCGCCGGTTGATTCGCCACAATGCCGATACTGTGTCCACCGAGTCGGGCGAAGCCGACGACGATGTTCTGCGCGTAATCGGCGTGTATCTCAAAAAATTCTCCGTTATCCACCACGCGGGTGATCACCTCTTTGATGTCGTACGGCTTGTTAGGATTCTCCGGAATAATCGTGTCGAGCGATTCGTCCTCACGCAGTGGATCGTCAATAGACTTAACAAACGGCGGGTCTTCCATATTGTTCTGCGGAATATAACCAAGCATCTTGCGAATCAAAAACATGCAATCGGCTTCGTTCTCCGCCACGTAATGGCACACGCCCGATGTTGCGCTATGCACACTTGCCCCGCCCAAATCTTCTTGCGACACATCTTCCGAGGTCACACTCTTCACCACATCGGGTCCGGTCACAAACATGTACGACGAACCCTTGACCATAAAAATAAAATCGGTCAGCGCCGGCGAATACACCGCACCACCGGCACACGGTCCCATGATCGCGCTGATCTGCGGCACGACGCCCGAGGCCATTGTGTTACGTAAAAAAATATCGGCGTAACCGCCGAGCGAGACCACGCCTTCTTGAATCCGCGCCCCGCCCGAATCATTCAACCCGATCACAGGCGCGCCGGTCTTCATCGCCATATCCATAATCTTGCAAACTTTTTCAGCGTGGACTTCACCGAGCGAACCACCGAACACGGTGAAATCTTGCGAGAAGACATACACCAAGCGCCCGTCAATCGTCCCCCAGCCCGTCACCACGCTGTCGCTTAAAAATTTTTTCTCGTCCAAATTAAAATCGTGCGTGCGATGCGTGACAAAGGCGTCCACTTCGCGGAATGAACCGCGATCCAATAACAAGTCGAGTCGCTCGCGCGCGGTGAGCCGCCCACGACTGTGCTGCGTCTCAATGCGTTCCAACCCGCCACCCACTTTCGACTCTTCGCGTAATTTTCTTAATTGATCAACTTTTGGATCCAGTGCCATAGAT
>Ga0082335_1005772_pt1 | contig 16704 bp, 19 predicted proteins | sample Subgrocontami58m_FD_72375 | JGI IMG/M metagenome (GOLD analysis project Ga0082335, IMG submission 72375) | Subsurface groundwater microbial communities from S. Glens Falls, New York, USA - GMW37 contaminated, 5.8 m (SPADES assembly) (version 2) ... | reverse complement strand
AATGCAAGCCAAGATCAAAATTTGACTGACGCAGACGGAAGCGGTGCAGAAAATGCCACATTAAATGGCTCTTTGTCTTATGATCCTGATGGAAATATTGCAGCTTATGAATGGAAGGAAGGAACAAATATTTTAGGCACAACTGTTGTTTTAACAACAAGCGTAAATGTCGGCTTGCATAACATTCAGTTAACAGTAACTGACAATAGCGGTTTAAATGCAAGCGATAATGTAACTGTTCAAGTAAATCCTAAGCCTAATGAACCGCCTGTTGCTAATGCAAGCCAAGATCAAAATTTGACTGACGCAGACGGAAGCGGTGCAGAAAATGCCACATTAAATGGCTCTTTGTCTTATGATCCTGATGGAAATATTGCAGCTTATGAATGGAAGGAAGACAGTACATTATTAAGCAACTTAGTTGCTTTTACTTATAATTTCTCTGTTGGAAATCATAACCTTATTTTAACTGTTACAGATAATGATGGTTTAACTGGTACAGATAATGTGACTGTGAATGTTAAACCAAAAGAACCGTTAGCATCAGAGAATCTAACGCTTAGGGCTATATCGGCTTATGCTGAAAAAAATCATAGCCCAAGTTATAGGCTTGTAAATGGTAGCATACTAGGAAATAAACAATACACAGCTTCAATTGGAGCAAGACCTCAATGGCTTGAAATCGCTTCTAACCCAAATAAAAGAGAAATGGTAATGGCTGCGATAGATGACTCAAGCGATGTCAATGCTCAGGTTTGGAATGGAAATTCCTGGGGAAATTTGAAAGAGCTGACAAAATCATCAAGAAATAATTATAAGTCAATAGATGTTGAATATGAGAGCCAGTCAGGAGATGCATTAGTTGTTTATTCTGATGTAAGCGGCACAGCTTCCCAGGACATGATACCACGGTACAATATTTGGAATGGAATTTCCTGGTCAGCCCAGGCGCAGGCTAGCTCAGTCGGAGCAGTGCCAACTGCAATTGAGCTTGCATCCAACCCAAATAAAGACGAGATTATTTTGGTAACAAATGACGATGCAAACGACATTAATGCTCAGGTTTGGAATGGCAATTCGTGGAGCAGTCCTGCAGAGCTTTCACCAAATGCTTTCTCAGCTGGCCAGCCCTTTGACGCTGAATATGAAAGCATTTCAGGAGATGGATTAATAGTCTATACAAACGGCACTGACAAAAGGATTTATTATAGAACTGTAAGCAATGGTGTTATTGGAGCTGAGCAGATTGGTCCAGCTTTGGGAAATCGGGGTAGAATGTACAACCTTATACCAAATCCAAAATCAGATGAAATTATTTTAATGGTTATTGATAATGATGCCGACACTAGGGTAATGATTTGGAACGGCAACAGCTGGTCTGATAAGGGTGAAGTTTCAACAAGCGCCCAGTCAACTACATATATGGGCATTGCAGGCGCTTATGAGTCAAATTCAGGCGATGCAGTGCTAGTTTACTCCAACAATCAGGCAATGCTTAAATTCAGGGTTTGGGATGGTGCAACCTTAAGTCCTCAGCAAAATGGGGCACTAGGCCAAGACATTCCAAGATGGATGAAGATGGCGTCCAATCCAAACACAGATGAACTATTGCTGATTGCCAACACTAGAAATAATCATGCTGATGCTCATTATTGGAGCGGCTCTTCATGGACAAGGACTTCGCTTTCAACTGCGAATTCAACATCCACAAGAGCAGGAATAGCTGTTGGTTATGAGAATTCTTGAAAAACTTTTCGGAACGAAATCTGCCAGAACTGCGTAACTGGCAAAGAATATAACAAGCGATCGCATACGTTATACGCAATTTTTGAGTCGGCCTACGTTTTGATTGGGCAAAATTAAATAGATAATTATAAAAATAAGAACAATTGTAAGTTATGTTATGACTGATAAATCTGATTTTCAAAAGCCTACACCAGTTTGGCCAGTTATTTTTGTATTAATCGCTGTAATTTTATATTGGATGATATGGCTTTCTTGTTTATTATTTGGGTGTCCTGATGTAGGTGCATTAGGACCTCTGATTATATCTGTATTTTTAATAACAATATCAGGCATTATCGCTTCTATAATTTACTCAAGAAGAATTATTAAACGCATTCATTTTTTTAGAGATAAATTATTTCTTTCTATTTCATTACTTTTTGCCGCATCTCCATTACTTAGCCCCATTATTGGTGTAACAACAATAAGATTCATACGAAAATTATTGTATTTTTTATTATTCCCAAATAGCATTACCTACAGTAAATTTTTCTTAATATTTATATCAATAATTTTATTTGGAGTGTTAATGCTTTTAGCGTATGGCATAGCATCATGGTGTGAACAAAATAAAAAAGAAAAAAGTCGCCTTTTAACAATCATTATTCTATTTTTTATTCTATTAGCAGTGGCTGATAAAGAAATTGACCATATAAGATTTGATTGTACTTCTGACTATGGTGAGTCTGAATGCCTACGTAACAGAGCAATTCAAAAAGATGGTATTAGGGAGTGTGGTTATTTTCTTGCAGGGCAATTTTCGGGAAGTGAATCAAATTGTGTTGAGCAATTTGCTAAGCAAAAACAATTAAAATCAGAAGAATGCGATGTCTTAAGAAATGAGTTTTTACGCGATACATGCGTAAGTAGTTCAGCACAGACAATTGGAAATGCTGATTCATGTTCTAAAATAAAAGATGAATATCAGCGAGATAGATGTTATTTTGACACAGCAATTAGTACTCGCTCCATAAATTTGTGTGACAAAGCCTATTCCAAGACATTTTGCAAAAACAGGATTTATTTTGATCTTGCCCTAGAAAAACTCTCAATTGACACATGTCAAAATATTGACAATTCTGAAGGACCATACGATTCCTCGTTCTGCAGAGAAATGGTAAATGTTCATAAAAGCAAATTCGACTCTGCTGTCCAATCAGGAATACCCAGTGAATGCGACAAACTAATGGGAAGATATGACTGGCTAACTAGCAAATTAAGAGAAGACTGCAAAAGAAACATTATAAATCCTTAATAAAAAATACTATAATTTTGCCCTAGCTTCTTCTATTTAATTGAACTTCGTTCTTGATTTACGGCCGACTCAAAAACTTTGCTTTCAGCAACCACGTTGCATTCTCCTTTCAGTCGGGGCGTATAACAGGAATTTCCATACGTTACACTCGATTTTTAATCTATCTTATAAACTCCCGGCTGCATAAACACCTTTTCAGTCTGCACAGCAACTCCTTTTTCTCCAAGCATTTCCTCTGAGCTTATTTGCGCTGTGCCTAATGCAACCAATTCATCCTTTAAAGTCATGAGCGCAACAATGCCGTCTTTGTTAATATTATCATTCACTTTGCTTATTCCGGGAACTTTCAAGTCAACTCCATGGCATAAACTTTCAACAGTTGTATCAAAAACCCATACTTTCGGCAGGTGCTTAACTCCGTTTTCAACAGGCTGTATAATTTTTCTTATAAATTTTTCATTGTTTTCTTCTTTCAAAAAGTAATATGCATCTTGCAATTCATGCAAAGTAAACAAAGTTGATTCGTCAAAAGGTCCTGCTTTTGTTCTGCGAAGCTCTGCCATGTGAGCTCCGCAACCTAATTTTTTACCAATATCAAAGCACAATTTTCTTATGTAAGTTCCAGCTTCTGTCCCTGCTTTGAATAAAACATCTTTTTCATCAATCTCTAAAATTTCAAAATAATAAACTGTTCTTGTCCTTAATTGCCTTTTGACAGAGCTTTTTAATGGAGGCATTTGCTGTATTTTCCCGATAAAATGTTTATTTATTGTTTCTCTCAAAATTTTTTCTTCAACGTTTTTGTGCAGATGCATTATTCCAACATATTCTTTTCCTGCAGTAAGCAATCCCTGCACGATTCTTGTTGCTCTGTCTAATGCAATTGGAAGCACTCCTGTAACTGCTGGGTCCAAAGTTCCTGAATGACCTGCTTTGCTTATGTGAATTATTTTCTGCACGTAATCCGAAACCTGATGGCTTGTAGGACCTTTTGGCTTATCTATATTTACAATTCCGTAATTTATTATCTCTTCTGTTTGTCTATTTTCTGGTTTACAGCCATATTTTTCATCTGTTTCTGCTTCTTTACGAATCAGCACTTTCCTTTCTATTCTCTCAAATGGTAATAGATTTTCACTCATTAATGCACCTCCAAATTTCTTGGTTTATCCTTAATTTAATAACCTTTCTACCACTGGACATCTTCACGTAAGATATTTAAACTTACTTTGTTGATTTTCTGAATTATATTGCTTTATTTTTAATTACCTCAAACAATGTTTCAACTGCCAAATACCTTAAGCTTTAGTCAGCAAGAGAAAGAATTGTTTAAAGAAGTATTATCAAAAGCATGTATTTTAAATTTATGCAAAGAAGAACATAATTCAAGATTTGTAATTCAAGGCTGGAGTAATTTGTATTTGTTCTTTAAGATTTTGTTGCCTAATGGAATTATTCCTTTTGGTTTTCATCCAGAAAGAAGAAATAATGCTCTTAAAGGATTTTTGAATCATGGTTTTACAAGAACTATGATTAAGTATTTATCAAGCATTAATGGAAACAATCACTTTACTATAGAAGAACTATCAAATATACTAAAGATAAGAAAAGATTCAGTTTTAGATGCTTTAAGGAAAAAACAATACCAAAGGTTTGTAAAAATTGAAGGTAAAGGTGTAAATAGAAGTCCATTTGCGATATCAATTACAATAGAAGGAAGAGACTTTTTGAAGTTAATTGAAAGCCTTAGAAAGTTAAGTTTTAATAAGTATTCATAATATAAACTGAATAGAAAGATTTATTTAAACCAATAATAAAATATGTGTTATGAAATATATCATAAAACGAAAGCGAAAGAAGAGAAAGAAAAGCTTTTTTGGAGCACTTAAAGGAATAGGCTCTTTCACTAAAGAAGATGAGAAATGGATGGAAGGCAAGCATGGCTAGATTTGTCGTATTCACTGCCAAAAAGCTGGGTGCAAAAATATTGACAGGAGACCCTCACTTTAAGGGATTTAAGGAAGCTGTTATGATATGAATTAGTAACAATAAAAGAAATTCTCAAACACTTCTCGGAGCAGTCGGCCTTGCTTCCTGCATTTTCGGCTTTGGCGGAGCTTTGGGCGCATGATGCTTTGGATGCTCTTTTTGCAGTTCCTTTATTTCCTCTTTTTCAATCTTCTTTGCTTCCTCTGCCTTTTCTTCCTTTTTTTCTTCTATTTCTTTCTCAAGCTTTTCTTCCGGCTTCTCTACAAATTCTGCTTCTTTAACTATTTTTTCTCCCTTCTTCATTTCTTTTTTCTTCTCTTCAACCTTTGGTTTTTCTTTCGGAGCATCAACAATCTCGACAAAAACTTTGCCTTTGTCATCTTTTGCTGCATTTACTTTAACTTTATGCGGCGGGTTTTTCGCGCCGTGATTCCAAATGCGCAGGTTCAGGTATTTGCCAATCGCAACAGTTTCTGATTTCATGTGCCTTGAGATGAATTGCCTGACTGTTTTCACTGCCTTATTTGCTTTTTTGAACGGAGGAACTTTTAAAGTTTCCCTTCTAAGCGGGATTACGTAAACTCTTTCCAAAACTGTTTTTGAGGTTTCTTCTTTTTTAGCCATATTACGCCTTATTCTTCCTTCTTCTCCAGTGCCTCTTCAACTTAGTGTGCCTGCCGGGATGGACTCTTCTTGTCTTGCCGTATATTTTAGGCACTGTCCAAAACGGAGCCCATCTGGTTTGCTTTCTGAGCTTTGCCAATCTTTTCTTTCTGCTTGGATGCTTGTATCGTGCCATTTTCAACAAAATAAATTTTGATTTTTTATAAATTCAATCCGCTTCGCAATATCTAGTGCGCCTCGGCATTCGGTTGTTGGGGTAACCTTTATTTGTGCTCCCCCTCGGCGCAAATTTATTGAAGTAATCACAAGAGGGTTTCCTCCTTTAAGCATACATTCAGAGGACGCTCTCGTTTGTTTTTGATTAATGTTAATATATTTTTTATTGGATTGTTTTTAATGGATTTTTATTCGTTATTGGAAATTATTTTTATTGTGTTAATTTTGTTTCAAACCCTTTTAATCCTGATTTCCTTCTTTTTTGGAGTTAACTGCTCCAAAATTTTTTTAAATGTTGAATCGTCAATCTTGCTTTTTATCTGCCCTTTTTGTATTGCCTGGAATAAAACCAAAAGCGTTTGCAATGCCTTTTCCTGGTGCGCTGTTTTCAGGTTTCCGTACCTTATTAACGCCTCTTTTGTCAGGAACTGCCTTACAATTTTTTCAATGTGCTCAATCTGCTGCTGCATCTGCGCCTGCTCATCAGACTGCTGCTGTGATTTTTCCTGCTGCAGCCGCATCAATTCCTCAATCTTCCTCTTCCTTATATCGTCTAAAGTCGGCATTTGCTTTACTGCTGCTTATCCTCAGCCTTTTTTACTGCTTTCTGCTCTGGTTTTATTTCCGCTACCTCATGCGTCTGCTCGATTTTTTGCACTGCCTTTGTCTCCTGTTTTGGATTCATGCCTTGAATTTGGACTGCTATCTTGTCCAAGAATGACCTTCCCTTGGGAGTTGCAATCCTTCCCTTATGCACTCCTTTTTCTGCAAACTTGACAAAGCCTGCTTTTTCAAGCTGCTGAAGTGATTTTCTCAAGATATTGCCTGAGCCCTTGAAGAAATGCGCTTTCTTGACGCCCCTGTTTTTCTTGCCTCCGTACTTAGCTCTTAATTTTGAAACTCCGACCGGGCCTAAACGATAAACAGTCCTCAAAACAGAAGCTGTCCTTACATACCACCAGTCATTTTTGACAGGAGGCCTTTCCTTGTGCATTCCCGTCTTCACAAAAGCAGCCCATTCCGGCGGCTTTATTTCTGGAATTTTTTTTAGCTCTTCAGCTGCTTTGTTTATCAATTCCTGTGAATCCACATCATACATTGTTGGCATTTTATTTTTTGATATTTTTTAATTTAAATTTTCAATATCTTGTGCTCGGCGTTTCTCCGATTGCCATGTCAAAAATCAAAGATTTTTGAGCATGATCGAAAATGCAAAGCATTTATCGACACATCGAAACGCCTCGCCTATTACTTGAAAATTATAAATTTTCAAGTTCCCGCAAATCTTTGATTTGCACGATATTCATTGATGCAATAAAATAAACAGTCCTGAGCTGGGTTCCCATTTAAGTTCGCAGATGCTGGGAAGCGACGTATTTTTTAAAATTTTTATTTATTGCATTAATATTTTTTTAATTTTGTTTTCTTCACACCTTGCGGTGTTAGAATGGCTAACTGGTGTTAGCACAAAAAGTGGGATAATATGCGGATTTAAAAAGGTTGTTGTTTCAAATTGATAAACCGTCTTATAGGAAGTATTATAAATTATTCGAAATTCACTAGAAGTATGACTGAAACTTTTGCACAAAAATTAGAACAAGCAATTTCCTACTTTTCAAATCTCGGGATAACAATAAAAAAGCCAGTTAAAGTTTTTGCTCCAGATGAGCTTGAGACTTATAAGAATCATTTAATTGCTGCACAACGTGTTGTTATTGAGCTAGAAAAATACGGTCAAAAAGGATTAGAGTATCTTGCATTGCAAGGCTTCAGTATTCCTATGGCGGTTCAGATAGGACAATCACAGCAACGGTAAAGCTCCTAACTCAAACACCTCTAGACGTCAAAATAGATTTAGACAACCTTCAGCAAATTCTGCGCGTTTTGGAAGTCTACGAAGAGATTCGTCCGAGTGAAGAGATATAGTAAAGGCAACAAATAATTGAGCATAATTATTGCCTTTACTTATTACGAACGGACAACTATTGCTCAATAATTATTGTCCGTGAGTATAGTAGCTGATTTTGATAAATTTAGGAAAATAAAAGCTATTGAAGAAGCTATGAGAATTAGTTTATCGTAAGAAGCAGTTCTAATTTTTGTTGAAATAGACACGTTTATAAATTTCTTTACACTATCTATAATAAGCAATTAAAGTAAACATATTTATTTTCCATATAGAAGATATAATCTGAATAAAGGAACAAAATGATAACTTACTTAGAAAATCCCTATAAGCCGGAGCAGATAAGGCATATCCTGAATCCAATTGTAGATAAATGGTTCTTCACAAAGTTCAATGAATTCTCTCTGCCACAGCTGTTTGGAGTGATGGAAATCCACTCAAGAAATAACATTTTAGTCAGCGCTCCAACTGGCGCAACAAAGACATTGACAGCTTTCCTCTCAATTTTGAATGAATTGATAGATTCAAGCGAAAAAGGAATTTTGGAAGACAGGATTTATTGCGTTTATGTTTCGCCATTAAAAGCATTGAGCAACGACATCCATATTAATTTAGCTGAGCCGTTAAAAGAGATGGAAAAAATCGCAGGCAAAAAACTAAGCATAAGAGTGGCTGTAAGAACAGGCGACACATCAGCTTCGGAAAAATCAAAAATGCTTAAGCATCCGCCTCATATTCTGATTACTACCCCGGAAAGTTTGGCAATAATCTTAACATCAATAAAATTCAGCGAATTGCTAAAAAACGTGGAATGGTTCATAGCAGACGAGGTTCATGCCTTGGCGGAAAACAAGAGGGGGGTTCATTTGTCCTTGTCGATGGAAAGGCTGCAAAGAATCTCACCGGCAATAACAAGAATCGGATTAAGCGCAACAATTGCGCCATTGGAAGAGGTTGCAAAATTCCTTGTCGGCTATGAAAAAGGCATGCCCAGAAACTGCAAGATTGTTGATGTGCAGTTCATCAAAAGCATGGACTTGAAAGTTCTCTCCCCGGTTCCTGACTTGGTTGACATGGAGCACGCGATAATGCACAATTCAATGTACGCCTTGATTGACGACTTGATACAAAGCCACCGGACAACCCTGATTTTTACAAATACAAGGTCTGCAACAGAAAGGGTTGTGCATCATCTGAAAGAGAAATTCCCCAGGAAATACACAGAAAATATAGGCGCTCATCATGGTTCGCTGTCAAAAACTTTGAGGCACAACATAGAAAATCGCCTTAGAAAAGGCGAGCTAAAAGTTATTGTTTCAAGCACATCTCTGGAACTAGGCATTGATATTGGCTACATTGATTTGGTTATATGCCTAGGCTCGCCAAAATCAGTTGCAAGATTTTTGCAGAGAGCAGGAAGAAGCGGACACAGGCTGCATGATACTGTTAAGGCTAGGATAATTGTTCTCGACAGAGATGATTTAGTTGAATGCGCTGTGCTTTTAAAATCTGCAATTGAAAAAAAGATTGACAAAATCCATATTCCAAGAAACTGCTTGGATGTTTTGGCTCAGCAAATCCATGGCATGTCGCTGGAGCAAAGATGGAAAATAAAAAATTTATTTGATTTGATAAAGCAAAGTTATTGCTATCATGAGATTGAATGGAAGGATTTTATTGAGGTAGTTGAGTATCTGGCAGGAAGGTACATTTCACTAGAAGACAGGCATATATATGCAAAAATATGGTACGATGAGGAAACACAGGAGATTGGAAGAAAAGGCAGGATGTCAAGGGTTATTTACATGACTAACATCGGCACAATTCCAGAAGAATCCTACATAACCGTCAAGGTAGGCGAGCAGGTGATAGGGTATATCGACGAGGCATTCCTTGAAAAATTAAGAAGAGGCGATGTTTTTGTGCTTGGAGGCGAGAAATATGAGTTCCTGTACGCAAAAGGAATGGTTGCTTATGCAAATGCTTCAGTTTATCGCCCCCCTACAATCCCGAGCTGGTTTTCGGAAATGCTTCCATTAAGCTTTGACCTGGCTTTGGAAATTGGAAGATTCAGGAAATTGATGAACGAGCTGTTTTGCGCAAACAAATCAAAGAAGGAAATTCTGGATTTCATAAACTCTTACCTGTATGTTGACAAAAACTCAGCAGAATCAATTTACGAGTATTTTTACGAGCAGTTTAATTATGCGGAAATTCCATCACATTCAAGAATAATAGTCGAGCATTATTCTGACGGCAAAGGCGGGAGGAAGTATATTGCATTCCACACCCTTTATGGAAGAAGGATAAATGACTGCTTATCAAGAGCTGTTGCTTTTGCAATCGCAAGAACACAGCATAGAGATGTGGAAATTGGGATTAATGACAATGGATTTTATGTTGCTTCTGAAAAAAGCGTTAATGTGATGCAGGCATTCAGCTTGATTAAGTCAAAAGAGCTTAAAAAAGTCTTGAACATGGCAATCGAGCATACTGAAGTTCTTAAAAGAAGGTTCAGGCATTGCGCAGCGCGGGCAATGATGATTTTAAGAAGCTACATGGGGCATCAAAAAAGGGTTGGAAGGCAGCAAGTCAGCTCAATGATTCTGCTTAGTGCGGTAAAAAGGATAAGCAATGACTTCTGCATTTTGAAAGAAGCAAGAAGGGAAGTTTTAGAAGATTTAATGGATATTGATAATGCAGCAAAAGTAATTGAAGGCATCGAGCAGAAAAACATTTTGATAAAAGAAATCCGCACAAGCGTTCCATCTCCATTTGCATTCAACATTGTATTGCAGGGCTTCACAGACATTATGAAAATAGAAGACAGAATCGAGTTTATGAGAAGAATGCACGAGCAGATAATGGCAAAGATAAAGTTGGAGAGATGATAAACAAATTTTTGAATCGAATCCAGAGAGTAAAGATGAAAGAACTTTTGGATACTAAAAAAAATGAAATTCGGGAGAATGCCCATAAACAGATGATAATCGGCATTACGGGCTCAATCGGCTCAGGAAAAACAACAGCTGCAAAATTATTCAGCAGGCATTGGTATAATAGGATTGATGCCGATGAAATTGCGCATGAGCTAATGAAAAGAAATTCTGTTGCCTACAAGGAAGTTGTCAATAATTTTGGAAATAAAATCCTCGATAAAAACAAAAATATTAACAAGAAAAAATTAGGAGATTTGGTTTTTAATAACAGCAGCAAATTAAAAAAATTAAATTCAATAATGCATCCAATAATAATTCTAAACATTAAAAAAAGAATAGCTGAAATAAAAAAACGATGTCCAGCTAAAACAAGGATAGTTATTGATGCTCCACTTTTGCTTGAAACAGAAGCAAAAAATCTTATCGATAAGGTTATTGTTATTAAATGCAATAAAGGGAATATTTTAAAAAGAAACAAAAAATTCCCAAAGGAACAAATAGAAAGAATTTTAAAGTCTCAAATGCCGCTGAATGAAAAGCTGAAATATGCGGACTTTTTGATAAATAACAACAAAGATTTAAATCATTTGAAAAATCAGGTTGAAAGGATAATTAAAAAAATAGAATGAAAACAGCAGTCTATCCAGGCGCTTTTGACCCTGTAACTAATGGGCATATTGACATTATTGAAAGGGCTTTGAAATTATTTGACAAGCTTTATGTTGTTGTAGGCGACAATCCGCAGAAGGCGCCTACTTTCATAGCAAAGGAAAGGGTAGCTATGCTAAAAGAGGCTCTGAAAAAGTATGATAACAGGATTGAAATAGAGAATTTTGACGGATTGCTTTTAAATTATGTAAAAAAGAAAAAATCAAATGTCATAATAAGGGGCTTAAGGGCAATTTCGGATTTTGAGTTTGAGTTCTCAAGGGCGCTGCTGAACAGGGAATTGGATGAAAATATTGAGACAATTTTCATCATGACAAAAGATGACTATGCATTCTTAAGTTCAAGCATAGTAAAAGAAATAGCGATGTTTCACGGCCCTGTAAAAGGGTTTGTGCCTGAGATTGTCGAGAAAAAGTTAAAGGAAAAATTTAGGAGAGGATAATTATAAATTCCTCACTCATAATACCTGCTTAAATCTTCTTCATGCATTCTTCTTTTCGGCTCCTTGTCAAGAATCATTTTTTGTTTTACAAGCCTGGCTGTGTAGCCTGCAATAATATTTCTAAGTTTTGCAGAAGTGACATTTGTATACTTATTAACAAGAGCTTTGTTCTTATCAAATTCAGGAGTAAATTCATTGCTATGCACCTTGACAAGCTTTTTTGCAATCCTCTTCGAAAGTAACGTCTTTATTCTTCCCATCTTCACTCAAGCTTAGTCTGGTCAAACGGTTTTACTGGCATTTCCTTATTTACTGCGCCTGGAAATGGCCTTTTGATATTTAGGGGTATCAAATCCTGCTTGAATTCAAGCTTGGCTATCTCAACAGGGTTATACCTAATTCTCTTGAGATCCTCGTCAGTAAGCTTGACCAGCATTGGCGCACCCATAGAAATCTGCAATGCCCTTGCCCCTATAATCCTTGCATGCTCGTATTTTGTATATTCCTTCATTTTTATTTAGTCTTCTTCGCCGTCACCAAAATTATCGCCATTTCCCTCATCATCATCAAAAACATTTCTCATTTGGCTCACCCCGCTATAGTTTTATTGCACTTCATCATCATCTATAAAACTTTCGCCGCATGATGGGCATTCAACTTCACCCTCTTCAAGGATAGTACCACAACTCGGGCATTCTCTTTGCTCCTCATCCATTTTTCCACCTCAGAACAAGCCTTACTTGCGGCAGCATGGCTCGGCTTGATATTTAAAGGTAGTATTTAAAGGTTGCGGAAAAAAATAGCTAAATTACCCAGCCTTCTTCCTCAAAGAATTAACCCTGTTTCTTACCTTTTTTAAGGCAGAATCCTTGCTCTTGGAGCTTAACAAGTCATTTGCAAGCTTTTGGTCGCCTATGACATCCTTAATCCAGTTGCTGAAGTCATTCCTCTCATTACTCACATGATGCTGAAAGGCTTCATTGCTCATTTCAGGCAGCACATTTGCCAGTTCTTCAACATTTTTTAATATATGTCCATTGTTTACCCAAAAGCACTGCTCTGGAGCACAATCATTTAAGTATCTTCTTGCCTCGTCTTTTGTTACCATTTAAACCACCTACATCAACTCTTTAACTAATCTTCTTAATATCGCGATTTGTGTTTCAAGCCTGTTTTTAGCCCTTGAAATGTCTTCTGCCAGGCTATGGTCGTAAAAAACATCTTTTACCCAGTTGCTAAAATCATTTTTGAACTCATTAGCGTGATGCCTGAATATTTCCTCGCTCATTGTTTCAAGAGCATCTGCTAACTCAATTATATTCTTTAATTTCTTTCCATCTGCAACAACAAAATGATGCTCCTCAGGAGCCTCCCCAAGAACCTTTTTCCTTATGATAACCTCAATAGTTCGTTTTGGCTGTTTAGAAATAGTTTTACTAGTATCAGCCTTTTTGCCTCTTTTTTTAGCCATTCTATCACCTGTTAAAGAGTTATTTATTTTGTTATTTTTATAGTTTGTGGTTTTTTGGTTCATTTAGTTAATATTGTTATTGAAATTCATGAAAGAATGATAAATAATAAATATATAAAGTTACTTATTCTAATAACATTATTTCCCGCTTAGAATTTCACCTTTATAATCGAGCTGGTAGGTATTATCACCCACCTGCAATACATAAAATGCCCGTGAATTTGTCGCTCCTACATCATCTTTTATTTCCTGATTAATTTCCGGCTTCGCAACATATAACAAAGTTACTATAGAACCAGACTCCTGGGATTAATCGTTACAAAAGGTGGATTATTCTTAGTTTTTATATAACGAGGAGGAAAACATCCATCAACACCTTGCCCTCCAACAGTAACCTCTAAGCCAGAAACTTCAACGCTAAGCGCCTCTCCATCCTGTACATGCACTTTCATTTTTGATAATGCAAGTAGTATGTGTAGATTTATAAATCTTTGCAGGTCATTGTACAACCTTCACTTCACCCAGTTTATTAGCCTTAATCCTGAAATCATTCAAAATATTTATATAGGTGATAAAAGCTTCATACGGGCTGTCGTAAGGGTTGAAGTACTTATGCACATCGCCGTCATTGAACCATTTTGTGCACATGTAGTAGAAATGGTCGCTTGTCTGCAGCTTTCTCCATTCGTCAAGCAAAGCAGGATTGTTTGACAGCTTTACATGCGGCTCTAAATTATAAATTTCCTTTATCGCTTCCTGCTGCATTTTGTTGCCTAGCCATGCGCTCAGATCCCTTTCAACATCAGCCCAGCTTACATAATGAGGAAAGTCAAGCTCAGCAACTGCGTTGTACCTTTTTATAGCCTCGCTTGGCGTCACAAAATCATTATCTGGATGCTTCAGTATTTCTTCAGGCAGATGCCTTAAAAACTCGAAAATGCCTTTGTCTTCCCACTGGTGCTCGCCAAAAGTCTCATAGTCCATGAATAAATTGACTAAATTGCCGTTGCCGTTAATTTTGTTTATCCAATTTGCATACTTTGGCGCTGTCAATGGAAATTCCTTCCAGCTTTTTTCAGAAAACCTGAATGCAATATCGTCTGACAAGCGATAATTCTTCAAAAGCAATCTAATTTTGTCAAGTCCCTTTGGCTTGTACACAAAATTCGGGCTTCTCCATTGCAAAATATGGTCTGCTCCTTCTGCAAGAACCCCTTTATAGCCCATCTTCTCAACAAAGCTTGCAATTTCATTGCTGTAAACAAGCTCTGTGTTTCTGAAAACCTTTGGCCTGTAATTGAACAACTGCCTTATTTTTTTATTATGCAGCAAAATCTGCTCTTTAAATTCATCTTTTGAGTATAAATACGAAAGCGTATGATAATAAGTTTCGTCAAGTATCTCTACGCATCCAGTATCAACAAGCTGCTTAAAGCTTTCAATAACTTCTGGAGAGTATTTTTCAAGCTGCTCAAGCACAATTCCTGTCATGCTATACGCAACTTTAAATCTTCCATTTGTCTTATTTATTAAGTCTAAAATAATTCTATTTGCAGGAAGATAGCACTTGTGAGCAACCTTCTTCATTATTGCATGATTCTTGTGGTCGTCAAAATAGCCGTTATGCTTGCCAATCTCAAATACAGAGTAATGCCTCAACCTCGGCGGCTGATGAACTTGGAAATAAAAGCAAACGCTTACCATTTTTTTTGATTTAATTGATTTTATATTTTTATTATTTCAATCCGTTCGGGCTTCGCCCTCACATTATCTTGGCACGTCGGCATTATTCTGTAAGAGCAACTTTCCCTTGTGCTCCTCCTCCATGCCAATTTATTTACAAAAACAACCAAAAGCGGTTTACTTTCTTCACTATGCAGCAAAATGTCGGTAAATGCTTCGCATTTCCGAGCACACTCGAAAATCTTTGATTTTCGATGAGTCGCTCTCGTGTTCGTTTGATTTTTTATTGATTGAATCGTTTTATTGGATTATTTTTTAGTGGAATTTTTATTGTTCGCCTTTTCTGAATTAAAATATTTATCATTGAATCTATTCTTATATTTAATCTTTGCTAATTAATTCATTATAAACCTGGATGCATTTTTCAGCAGGAACGTCCCAGTTGAATTTCTTCACCTCAAAATAGCCGTTTTCTTTCATAGTTTCTTGCAATGGCTTGTACCTTAAAAGCGAGATTATCTTGTTGCTTATTTCATCTACATCCCAAAAGTCAACTTTGAGGCAGTGCCTTACCACCTCGGATACGCCGCTCTGCTTTGACACAATTAACGGAGTTTTATTCTTCATTGCTTCCAAAGCAGTAATTCCAAAAGGCTCTGAAACAGACGGCATTACATAGACATCAGCCATTTTATAGGCTCTTTCTACATCATCCTGATTCAAAAAGCCGGCAAAAAGCACTTTGCCTGCAATTCCAAGCTCTGCAGCTTTCTCTATGATAAATGGCTCCATGTCTCCAGTGCCTGCAATTACAAACTTGACGTTTTTCTCATGCTCTAAGACTTTTTTTGCAGCGTAAACAAAATAATCTGGGCCTTTCTGCAATGTTATTCTTCCTAAAAACAGCACAACCTTGTCGGTTTTTTTAATCTCAAAGCTTTCATCATGGTAATGCTGAGAGAAGTCTACGGCATTATGTACAACTCTTATCTTCTCAGATGGCACAGCGTAATGAGTCATAATCTTATTTTTTGTGAAGTTGCTTACAGCAATAATCTTGTCTGCTTTATGCATTCCCTGCCTTTCCAAATCATAAACATGCTGATTGACTTGATGCCCGCCTGTCCTGTCAAGCTCTGTTGCATGGACGTGCATCACCAATGGCTTGTTCTTTTTCTTTTTTGCGCGGATGCCTGCCCCGAATGTCATCCAGTCATGGCAGTGTATTACATCAAAGTTCTCTTCTTCTGCTATTTTCTCTGCTGCAAGGGTGTACCTGTGCACCTCATCAAACAAGCTTGAGCCGTATATTCTTGGACTTGGTTTTTTGCCCAAGGATTTTTTATACTCTTGTGAACTCATGTAGGGCTGCAAAGCAGAAGCTATTTTTCTGATTTTTATATTTCCAGCAGACACTACTTTGACAAAATCAGGACTATCAACATCAAACGAGTATGGCAATACAAAAGTTATGTCTATTCCTTTCCTGCTCAGGCTTTTAGTCAAGCCGTAGCATGCAGTTCCAAGCCCGCCGCTGCTCAAGGGCGGGAATTCCCATCCGAACATAAGCACTTTCATAGGTTATGCTCACCATTAATTTTTATTATTTTGTCATCCGATATACGAACAGTTTTTGAGATATTTTTTCTTAGATAGTCTTTCCCAAAAGCAGTCAATTCATAAATTCGCACATAAGCAGGACTAAAGACTTCGCGAACCCATCCC
>Ga0082335_1005770_pt1 | contig 16706 bp, 11 predicted proteins | sample Subgrocontami58m_FD_72375 | JGI IMG/M metagenome (GOLD analysis project Ga0082335, IMG submission 72375) | Subsurface groundwater microbial communities from S. Glens Falls, New York, USA - GMW37 contaminated, 5.8 m (SPADES assembly) (version 2) ... | reverse complement strand
CTTACATTCTCAATTTTATTAAAAGGTGAAATCAAAGATCAGAAAATTAATTTAATTAATTTAAGTACATCTGTTGCTGTTGCACAAGCAATTGAAAATCTTTTTCAGTTGGATGTTGAACTTAAATGGCCGAATGATGTTCTTGTTCATAAAAAAAAGATTGCCGGGATTCTACTAGAATCTAGTTCTAAAGGAAATAAAATTAGCCGAGTAGCTGTTGGAATTGGAATCAACGTTAATCAACCAAACTTCCCCGGTAAATTTGATATTGTTCCGACTTCAATCCGTAAAGAATTTCATTCGATTGTTAGCAGAGAGAAATTACTAAGTGAAGTGTTAAACAATTTTGAAAAGTTAATTGATCAACTTGAACGCTCTCACAAGAAAATATTGAACCAATGGCGTAACAGATGCAAGATGATAGGTGAAAGAATAAAAATTGTTGAGGACGACAAAATCAGAACAGGAATTTTTGATGATATTGATGAACATGGATTTTTACTACTAAAACAGGCTGATAAAATCGAGAAAATTCATTTCGGCGATGTTAGTCTTAGATAATTGAAAGGAAGTAATGGAAGTATACTTTGATAATGCTGCTACAACACCACTCCATCCAAGGGTATTGCAAAAAATGCAACCTTTCCTCACGGAGAATTTTGGTAATGCATCTTCCATTCATTCATTCGGTAGAAAAGTTCGTGTTGCAATTGAAGAATCTCGTGAATTAATTGCCGATTTTATAAATGCAAATCCTAGTGAGATTTATTTTACAAGCGGCGGGACTGAAGCGAATAACTTTGTTGTATTTGGAATTGCACGATCAGAATTAGCAGAAAGCGGGCGTAATCATTTGATCACGACAGAAGCTGAACATCATTCCGTTTATGATTCTTTCTTAGAGCTTTCTAAAAACGGTTTTACTGTTAATTTTCTTAAGGTTGAAAAAGATTCAATAATAAATAATGAATCACTTCTTCAAGAGATAAATCCAAACTCTTCACTCATTTCTATAATGCACATAAATAACGAAACCGGTGCAGTCTCTCCGATTGAGCAATTTTCTTCTCTGTTAAAACAAAAAAATATTTTCTTTCACACGGATTCTGTTCAAAGTTTTGGCAAATATAAAATTGATGTAAAATTATCCGGTATAGATTCGATAACGGCTTCAGCTCATAAAATAAATGGTCCAAAAGGGATTGGATTTGCTTACGTGAAAAGCGGTACTCCACTCTCCCCGATATTATTCGGCGGCTCCCAAGAGAGAAATCGTAGAGGAGGGACAGAAAACGTAGCCGGGATTATTGGTTTTGCTGAGGCAGTAAGAATTGCTAAAGATTCTATTCAGCAAAATACAAATCATGTTAACGAGCTAAAGCAGAGATTTATAACGGGTATCCGTTCAATTGATAGACAAGGTATAATTATAAATGGCGGGATAAATACTTCTCCTTACATATTAAGTATAACATTAAAATCAGATCACTATAAAAATGATCCTGAAGCTATGTTAATGTTTCTTGATATAAACGGAGTAGCTGTTTCTAGTGGCGCAGCATGTTCATCAGGAACTGTAAAACCATCGCATGTAATTCTTAGCACAGGTCATTCTGTTGAGGATGCAAAAGGGACAATTAGATTTTCATTCGGCTGGCAGAATACTTTTGAAGAAGTTGAATATGCTTTGGAAGTAATAGATAAAATGCTGAAAAAGTTTAAAAGATAGTATTTTTTTTAAATTCTTCTTTACCTTTGTCAGCAATTCTTCTCAAACTCTCTGCGATGGATTCATGAGCTTTCACAAATCGGAAAACCATCCAGAATAGAAATACAACGATTGCTAAATAGAAGAGAGTCATGAAAATAAATCCTACCTCTCCATATCCTATCATATAATTTTCCTAATTTTTTATTAAGATAAAAAATTAATTAACTGCGAAAGTTTTTCCCGCATTTGTTTTCTGTTAACAATAAAATCAAGAAAACCATTCTCAAGTAAAAATTCGGACCGTTGGAACCCCGGTGGCAAATCTTTTCCGATTGTTTGTTTAATAACGCGCGGTCCTGCAAATCCTATTAATGCTTTTGGTTCAGCTATTATAACATCTCCAAGCATAGCATAACTGGCAGTTACTCCTCCTGTTGTGGGATCTGTAAGCACAGAGATAAACGGCAGCTTTGCATCTGCCAACCTTGCTAGGCGGGAACTTGTTTTAGCCATTTGCATCAGAGAAAAAGCCCCTTCCATCATTCTTGCACCGCCGCTTTGGCTGATAATTATTAGCGGAATTTTATCTTCGTAAGCTGCATCAATAGCTCTTGCAATTTTTTCACCGACAACAGAACCCATACTTCCGCCGATAAAACTAAAATCCATACATGCGAATGCAACTTTCTTCCCTTCAATTTTTCCAGTCCCGGTTTTGATAGCATCATTCAAACCACTCTTCTTAATAGTTGCAACAATTCTATCGCCGTACTTTTTTGTATCTGTAAATCCCAGCGGGTCGCCTGATCTCATTTTTTTATCAAGTTCCTTAAACGAACCTTTATCAAATAAAAATAAAATGTACTGATCGCTTCCGATCCTGAAATGAAAATTACATTTTGGACAGCACCACAAATTAACTTCTAATTGTTTATTATGAATTAATTCTCCGCAGTCTTCACATTTAGACCACTGCCCGTCGGGTATATCTGTCTTCTTACTATTTGGAGAAATATTTTCTTTTTTTCTTTTGAACCAACCCATTAGGATTTTCTCTTTACAATATTGACGAATAAAGTTATCGTTTGATTCGGTTGCTTAGGATCATTTGAATAGAGTGTTACAGTACGTGTTAATTTGCCTTCTCTGTTAGCAGTATCTAATTCAATTTTTATAATACCGGATTCTCCCGGCTGAAGAAGTTTACTGCTTAACAAAGCCGCAGCGCAACCGCATGAAGTTTTTACATCACTTATAATTAAAGGTGCTTTCCCTTCATTCTTAAAACTAATTTTTGTTTCAACTACTTTACCTTCTTCAACAGAGCCAAAATCATACTGTGATAAATTTAATTTTAATTTTGGTGTTTTACCGTCTTTAGTCATCAATGTGCTTTTATCAACCACAACACCGGTAAAAGTTAATTTGTATTGAGGATTAACCGGATCATTCGATGAGATATGAACATATTTTTCTTGAGGACCCAATCTATTTTCAGAGTTAAACTCAACTTTCACAATAGTCTTTTCGTCGGGTTTCAAATTCATTTTTTCGGGAGCTGCAGCGGTACATCCGCACGATGCATGCACTTGACTTATTTTGAGTTCAGCTTTTCCTGTATTCTGAATTTCAAAATTATGTGTAACAATTTCTCCTTCAGCAATTGTTCCAAAATCGTGATTATCTGCTTTAACAAACAATTTTGGCGCAGCAGTTTGTGAAAAAGAGACCGATAGAATCGCAAAAATAAAAAAAGCAACTAACTTGTTCATCTTTTACCCTTTACAATAAATTTCTTAAAATAGTTTGGTTCGAGATAATCGTAATTGGAAGTTAATAAATCGTAACCTAATAAATAAGCCCATCTGCCGATTTTTACAGCTGTTAATCCTAATACCTCTTTTAAAGTACTTTCAATAAATGAATCCCCATAAACTAATTCATCGGTAGAAATTAATGATTGTAAATTATTTTTCTCCACTAATTGTAGATTGTCTACAACTTCCACATTTTCATTATGTTTAATATATTTTGAAAAATAATATTCATCACCGTTAGCATTCATAGCTATAACAAATTTTGTCCCGGTCTTAATATAATTTGAGATATGAAATGCATAAGCATCGAATGTAGGAACCGGTAGTATCGGAATGTTAGCTCCAAACGCCAATCCTTTTACTGTTGAAAGTCCGATCCGTAATCCTGTAAATGACCCGGGTCCCATTGAAACGGCAATCGCCTTACATTGATTTAGTTCTATCCGGGCATTTTTCAAAACTGTGTCAATCATCTCTATCAATTTTTGAGAATGTATATGTTTTTGTTGATAATTCATTTCAACAAAATTATGATCATCAAATAATAGGGCAACGCTGCAATTATCACCTGATGTTTCAACCGCTAATATTGGAAATAGATTATGCATGTTTTACTATTGATATTTCTCTTGATGTATTATTAACAAATTTAAGGTCAATTTGATAATTCCGTTTGGGTAGTATATCCGGGAACATATTCGACCACTCTATGAAAACAATATTTTCTCCGTTTAGATATTCGTGGAAACCGATATCGTAAAGTTCTTCCACTTTTTTTATCCGGTAAAAATCAAAATGCACAAAATTCTTTTTGTTATGATATTCATTAACAATTGCAAAACTAGGACTCAACACGTTTTCAACACCAAATTCTTTGCAAATATATTTTACAAAAAATGTCTTACCGCTGCCAAGATCACCGTTCAATAAAATTACATCACCTATTTCGATTTTATTAGCAAAATTTTGTGCAGTTAAAATTGTTTCTTCTTCCGATCTAATTACAGCATGAAATGGAAAATTCATTATAATTTACTCTCCATTGTAATCACCGGGAGAATCATCTCTTCCATAGAAATTCCACCATGCTGAAAACTATCTTTATAATAACTTAAGTATTTATGATAATCTGTTGGATAGACAAAATAAAAATCCTCTTTTGATATTATATAATTAATCGTCAATCCCCGTTTGGGTAATTTGTAATCCAACGGATTCTTAATAAAGATTGCATGTTTCTCATCCACTTTTAAATTTCTGCCGAACTTAAAACGCAAATTTGGAGATGCCTCTCTATCGCCGAGAACTTTTGCACCGCGCAATGTTCGTATACTTCCGTGATCGGTTGTAACAACAACTTTTGCATTTTGAATAGTTGCTATCGCTCTGAATGTATTAAGAAGTGAAGAATGCTGGAACCAGCTGTTTGTCAATGAACGATATGCCGCTTCATCCGGTGCAATTTCTTTTAATATATCCGAATCGGAACGCCCGTGAGCTATCATATCTAAAAAATTTACCACCACTGCCATAAAATGTGTCTTACGATGTGATAAAACATTCTGTTCAAATGAACGCCCAACTTCCGGATCTATGATCTTTACATACTTTAATTCATTATTTAAGGATATTTTTTTTCTGTTTAATAAATTCTGCAGAAGATCTTTTTCATATTTATTCATGCTGTTCTCATCGTCACTCATTGTTCCCCATAAATCCGGATAGTATTTCTCAATCTCCGAAGGGAATAAACCTGCGAACAATGAATTTCGTGAGTACGGTGTTGCTGTTGGAAGTATTGAATAATAATAATCTTTCTGAATGCTGAACAGTTCGGTCAAATGTTTTTCCATCACAAGCCACTGATCTAATCGAAGACAATCAATTACAAAATAAAAAACCGGTCCGGCAGATTTTGATAAGTGAGGGAAAACATATTTCTCTGTTATCTGAGTAGTGAGAAGAGGAACATCTTCACTTCCGGCAGAATTAATCCAACCTTTGTAATTTTTTTCAACAAATTTGCTGAACTCCTGATTACATTCTTTTTTCTGTTCTGTTAATGTCTGCCTGAGACCTACTTCGGGATGTTCATCAAGTTCCATATCCCAATTTGTAAGTTTAAGATAAATTTCGATCCAATCATTAAAATCCGGATCCATTAAAAGCTGACGCGATATTTCATTGAAATCATTTAGATAATCTTTAGCGACATATTCACCGGATATTTTTTTGCTTTCAAGAATTTTTTTGCAGACCATTAAAACTTGCGAAGGCAAAACCGGCTTAATTAAATAATCACTTATCTTGCTTCCGATAGCATCGTGCATCAACGATTCAGCTTCGCTCTTAGTAATCATAACGACCGGAATGTTTGGATTTATCTCTTTGATTTGTGCAAGAGTTTCAAGTCCGCCAATGCCCGCCATCATTTCATCAAGAAAGATAAGATCGAATTGTTTATTCTTCACTTCATCAACAGCATCTTCGCCATTGGTTACTGTTGCAACTTCATACCCTTTCTCATTTAAGAAAATGATATGTGAGCGGAGGAGTTCGATTTCATCGTCTACCCAGAGGATTTTATTTCTTTTCATACTTAAAATATATGTCCGACTAAGGTTGAATTGCAATTCTAACGTCAACACCGGCTTCGTTAGTTGTAGTGGGCGGAATTCTGGATGCACCTTCGGGTTCGATGCTTGTTCTTCTATAGAAGATTGAAAGAGTTACACGCGAACTCATTACATATTTTATTTTGGGTTCTATTGTTGTGTTTGTTTTCCCTTCTTGAGGAGTACCGTTCTCTTTAAATTTGTCCATCTCATAAATTACACTTGAAGTTTTTCCGCTTGTATATGAGAATGATATTTCAAGATCGTTCTTTAATGAGATCCCGAAAAGAGGAAGCTCGAATCCCGATTTAGTATAACTTGCGGAAATATTAATGTCGCGGTTAAATGCTTCTGTTACATTAAGAGTTGTTACACCCAGACTGTAAGAAGTTTTTGTTGAAAATCTGATAGAACTCTGGAAAGTACCGCCGAAGAATTTATCAAAGCTCATTGATATTCCGGCTAACGGAGAAAAAGCATAATCAACTCTTTGCGTTTGAACTTCTTGTACTCCGTACGGATTAATTTTCCATCCTTCACTGTAATTAGAAATATAAGCATGATTAACAGTAACCCTATTGGCGAAACTTAATATCTGATATCTTTCCAAACCTGACCAAGTAAAAGTCCAGTTAGGTCTTGGAATATATTTCATAATATTAGAAAGAAGAGGGATCTTCGATAAGAATGAAAATGTTTCGAATCCTTTAAGGAATGCATCCGATAAACTCTGTGCCGGATTGCTTGAAGTTGGATCATATAATTCATGAACTTTCTTTATTCCGTTTCCAAAAAATGAAAATACAAAAGACGGCGGCAAACTTAAGAACGACCTATCTAAAGTTCCTGTAGAAAGCATACTTGTAATTGAAACATTACCAAGTGTATCTGTTTGTATTGTTGCCGGTTTATTAATTCCCCAGCCAACTTTCCAATCTAATTTTAAGTCAGCTCCCTCCCACAATGGTCGTGATGTACTGAATGATAGATCATTCTTCTGTGTATAATTATCCTGAATATTTCCATTAGGTGCTCTTGGACCGAGATCATTTGAAAAACCAAGCATAAATAATCTTCTCGGACCTTTATCATCATTCTGATTGAAACCCCAGAAATTATTGAATCCCGTTCCGTCTCCAGCAATACCCCCGCCTGTATAACTGCTGTTCTGAGAAAAATTAATTGTGATTTGATCATAATCCAGCAATAGTGTTTTTATTCCAAGCTTTAGTAATTCCAACGAAGCATTAAGAGTCCGCATTATACTTTTAGCAGTATCTTGTTTAGCAACAATAGTAGAGTCATCCATAACAAAAGTAGAGTCATTCATAACAATGGTAGAATCTTGTGCCAATTCAGTTTTTGCCGGAAAATCTTCCGCGATCTTTGGTATTTGTTGTGCTTGATTCTGTTGATTACCGCCCCTGCCGCTTCTCCTTCCGCCTGTTCTTCCACCTTCAGACTGCGAAGGAATATTTTGTTCAAGTTTCTTCTCTTCTTCCCGGAACATCGGCGCAAAAATCGATTTGAGTCGAATCGTAAATCCGGCAGTTATTTTATTAGCATAACCGGCGCTCTTACCTAATACTCCCTGTGTAAAATTATTTTGCCACTGATAAGAAACAGAATAACTTCCATTGAGAGTTATATAACGATCTAAATCCCAGATGGAAGGAATTTTTGGATTTGTCCTCAAATCTACAATCTGCTTAAAATTATAATCTTTACCAAATAACGATCCGCCAAATACATCCCGCCAAATTTCACTTTCAGATCGTTCTAAATCATTATTTGTTAGTAGATAAGCAAGCGTGGAAGAAACATCAAAATTATAGTTTAACGAAAGATTCCAAAATCCTCCTTCAGTCATTGTCCAGTTAAAACCGGCACCACGGGTTGCTGTAAAATCACGTAAGATATTTGGTTTATCGGATATTGCCCTGTTCTGAGTGTATGATCTTTTTCTACTTGCTGTGATTGAAGATGTAATTGACTGCGGGAGATAATAAATCTTTACATCGCGGTAATCACTGAACAGACCAAAGAAACTTCCAATGATTGGAATATCAACCGGCTTAAAAAAATTATCTCTGCTTAAATTAACCGAGTAATTTGCATTTGCATTCCATATCCAGCCATCTGAATTACGAACTGTCGGCGAACTTGCTGAAGATTTATTGTAATTAAATCCAAAAGAAAGATTGTTAAAAGTATCTCTAATGTACCATACATCGGTTGGTATCTTAATCTTGATATTAGACAATGTCCATGTTTCAGATTCATTTAATGATTGTGATTCATTTTTTAGTTTGGCAACTTCTTGTTCAATAAATAACTGATCCTTATTTTGATCTGTAAGTTTTTTTCTTAATTCATTTTGTGCTTCATCTACTTTAATGTCAGTGCCGGGTAAATAAAGCGGGTTAGTTGATTGTTCGTTGCGGGAATAAGAAACTCGCAGATTACTCCCTGCAAGGTTAAGTGGAATTAATTTTAGAACATCAAGATCTACTGCAACACCCCAGTTCAATCTATCTTCGCGTGTCCCGAATCTTTCGGCAAGTCTATGAAAATACGGATTTGTTTGGCTCACATTGAAATTTACTTTTACAAGATCTGCAAGAGATAAAGCACCGCTTGCGCTGTATGCCCAGCCCGGCGTTGCATTTGCATCAAGTACACGTAATTCATTTACCCAAACACTGCCGGAGACAGCTTCATTAGGTGTTCCTTTGTCTCTTGGATTTACAATTCCAATTGTAAAAAATGTTACTTGAGTTAGTGTAGGATTTCCTCTTACTCCATAAGTATGACCGGTTTTTCCCGGAACAGATTCACGAAGAATTTTATTGATAAAGGTACTATCGCCCCTTGTCCGAATTTTAATAGCAGTCAAATCAGAAAAGACCATACTAACTTCATTCCATCCATTACTTCCTATATCATAGTTATATCTGACAGGCTGACGATATTCATAATAATTTAGCGAGTCCGCACCAAATCTAAGATAAACTTCCGATCCGTAACTATTCGGTTTTGTTGGATCGTAATACGAAACCGAACCGGGTAAATCATTTTTATCGGAGTGAATAAAAAACTTCATCTCTTTGTAGTTGAACAGATCTAAAGGTTTATATAGATATCGGACAACTTCGCGTTTATCACCATCTTCAAGATTTTTGATAATTAAATTGAGCGCTTGCTCATTCTTAAAAACATCATAAGTAGATGTACGATCTCTTTCTGCGAAAACGCCCGGAGGAGAAGAATATTCCGGATTATCTTCTTTGTTAATTGATGAAACAGTAAGAACAGTATCATTTAAGGTTACTTTTGGAGGAGTTAAAACTTTCTGCCACTGATTACCTACAAGATTCATTTCCGCAAATCTTAAATGTACAGGCTTATCAATGCCTGAGACCCAAAATCTTATAAACTCAATTACTGAAAAACTTGGATCGCCGAATTTTACAACGAAATCTTTTAGAGGAATTCTAAACAAATACCAGCCAGCATTATCTCCACCGCCAAGAACAAATTTGTTTGTTACCCGGTTAGTATCAACTGGAACTTCATATCGGAAATAACTATTAACCCGGTCTAATGTAAAGTTTCTGTTCAGATCTTCTGTATCGGGTAATCTTCCTTGATCAATTGAAACAGCATTCCCCTCAGTCCCGTTAACGTGCGAGTAATCAGGATTTTGAGTTAACTGAAATGAATAGTTATCACTACCCGGATCAGGATTAACGGCGGAATCATAACCCGGCTCGCCAATATCTTTCACACCATCTATACCTGTATCTTCCCCGTCATCTACAAGATCGTTGCCGTTCTTATCTTCAGTATCAAGTTTACCATTTGGAATAACATCTTCGCTGATCTGCCCGAGATCAATATTTAATTTTAGATTACCCGGTGCATCGGGAATATTCAACCAGAATTCTATGAATTCAATATTTTCTTCGATAAGATTATTCGCAGTTGAAGAAAGAACTTTCATAATACCGCCCCAGTTTTTAAATTTCTCTCCAGGTGTCGGGTTCCAATTGTAAAAACCCTTTTGATCCGGCAGAAAAACAAAATCCAATGTTTGGATTAGCTGCGCACCGGGATCGTTATTTACTCTTCTAGTTCCATAAATATCTTTTATAGTAACATCGGAAGGAGTTCTATTATACCAATATGCTTTCGCTTTATAAGCCATCTGTTCCATTTCGGTTTTCAATCCGATAGACGGAAGATTATTAGGAACACTTATATCACGCCATGAGCCGTATGGCATTCCAAGAGGTATTAATTTTTTCGCTCCTTCAAAATCATCTACATAAGCTATGCTTTTACTATCATCGCTTGTTATCGTACTTTTCTTTGTGTTGGGATCAGGACTCATATATGCATACTCTGCAATCAAAGAAAAATTAGATGGAGCGCTGGTTGATATTACTTTATCGAGAGCTTTTGTAATGAATGGAAGATTAATATTTGTTTTGAAATCAGCACCGAATATTGAATTGTTAAGCGGTTCTTCGCCAATTCGAACTTTATCGCTTAATGTCTGCTGATTCAAATTCAAATAAGAAAAGCCAAATGTTGTTTCTTTATCAAACTCATATAAACCGCGTAAGCCAAGTAACGTTTTTGATGCAAGCTGGAATAGATCGTTTTGTTCGTATGAGATTTTTAGATCTGCACCGGGATTTAATGCTTTGTCATTTCTGATTAATACTTGACCGAGATTGTAGTCAACTGTGTAATCAATTCCTTCTTTTAATAGATTGCCGTTCAAATAAACTTTTACGGAATTCTCAACAGCTTGAAATCCAATACTATAAACGGAAGTTACTTCAGCCGAATACTCGCCGCTCAAAATAAATTTATCTCTCGTTCTATCCTGCTTTGCAAAAGTAACTGTAGTATCATAAACGGCTTGATACTTTAACGAATCGGGTAATCTCCTCGGAAAATCTTTTCCGAACGGCTGCAGCACAGGAAAAATTACTTCACCGGTTGAAGGCATAATTGTTCTTGGCGGGAAAAAGTCGAATGCACCGTCATGTTGAGTGCTTGTTCCGCTTTTATCTGTTTTATCAAGACCAAATGCTTCAAGAAGTTTTATGCCTTGAAAATTATTTTGAGGTTCCTGTCCTTCTATTTTATACTTCATATCAAGAACAAAACCTTCCTCTTTTACATTACGTCCGCCTACCGGATATATATTTCTTAATTGCAGACTCCATGCTTTCTTAAATTGCGGTTGTAAGTTAGGCGGTTTTACAAGTTTTAAGACTAATCTTGTTTGGTTTGTTCCCTGCAGATCATTAATAAATTCTCCGTAGTAATCTGCAGAGGTTGCACTTTCAACATAGTATGCAACTGCTATAGCATCCTGTTCTTGTATTTGAGTTTTAAAAGTTATAAAACCGGTTTCTTTATGAATTTCATAATCAATGCCTTGCTGAAGAAGTACAAATCTTCGATCAATTTCTTGAACACCCGGAATTGTTTGTAGAGTACTATCGCGTAAAGAGTTAGGATACAGAATTCCTTTTGATCTTTTCGGTAAACTTAAATAAGCATTTGCTTTTCGTTCATTAGGATTGAAAAGACCGGTAACGGTTTTCCAAACTTGAATATCTTGAACATATAATGCATTTACGACAATTGGTGTTGCGTTACCATAGTATTTATTAAAAATATTTAATGCAGGAGATGTATCAGCATAAACCTCATCAATAAAAAAGTGATTAGGTGAATAATCATACGCATGTATTTCAAATTTTTGCGATTTAGCTCCGCCGCTTACAGAGACTTCCTGAATTTCACTTTTCTTTTGTGATGCAATAGCAGTTAAACTAAACGGTCCCATTTTGAATTGTGCTTTTATTCCGAATAAAGCTTCACTGCCGCCAACCAAAGGAGAAGTTTGCAGCGATACGTTTCCAGCTTCAATACTCTGAATTATTTCATCTTCATAACCTGTGTACTTTATCTTTAACTGATTTTCATACTGGAATTGGCGTTCTGTATTCCAATCTGCACCAAGTGTAAGTTTATCTCCTATCGTTCCATTTAGATTTATCTGTACTTGCTGTTTGAAGTCGGGTTCATTACGGGTATTACCAAGTGCAGAAGTAGTTATGCCGGTTGTTGTTTCATTACGCCAGGCACCGTGAATATCAACTTGACCTGCGATTTTTAAATTGATCTTTGGTGGACCAAAAATACTTAATATCGGAGTGCTCGGAAGAGGTATTTCAATATTTGTAATATCTGTTATTAATTGAGATAGATCTTTCTTTGTGTCTTTTAATTTGTATTCATAACCTTTCTGTTCCCATACATCGCGTTTTATTGCTTCTAATTTAAGTTTTATATATTCATCAAGTGGAAGTTCTAAATATTCCCGAATTGGTTTACCTGCTATATTCTCTTTTATTATAACTTTCTTTCCTGTAGGATCTAATTGTACTGTTCTCGATAACATGCTTTCAGAGGGATGGACAAAAAAGCCGGATTTCTTCTTCTCTCGAAATAAAACATTGGGATAATCCTTACGATAAAAATGAAAATACTTTATTCTTGCTGTAGAATCTTTTGAAAGGGTTTCAATTCTTTTTAACGAATCTTGTTTTGTTTTAATTCTTAACGAATCCTCTGACAAGACATGAATTTCTTCAGAATTATTTTTAACAGGTTTGATCGGTTTTACCGTTGAATCCGGAACGATTGAAATTAATTTATTACTCTGAACATTATTAGTACTTTCTGTTAAATCTAATAAATCTTGTTTAAGATCAATGCCATCAATTGTTGAATTTGATCTGATATAATCAAAACAAGCATCAAACAAAAGAAGTTTGTTCGAGTTTGAATAAGATTGATTTCTAAAGCCGAAAATTGCGGCTAATGAGATCATTAAAATAGGAATCAAAATTAACTTGAATCCCGCTTTTAAGATATTTTTGAATTGCGGAGAAATATGAGTCCTTCGAATTATTGAGAATGGTAGAAACCTTCTATTCAACCTCCTTTATTTTCTTAGTCTAAAATTATCAAAAAAAAAGCATTTGGCAATTTATTTTTTTGGGGTAAAATTCTTCCCCGCAAATCACATTCTTATTCCATTCGGAAATTATTCCGGCATGTTCGTTCTGTAAATAACAAATAAAAAATGCTTACGACTTAAATATATCTTCGAAATGAGTTTTTTCTTCGATAGTTTCAATAATATTACTCTCATGGACTATAATAGCGCTTAATTTATTTCCAAGAAATACACCTGTATCAAGATAAACCGCATTGGAATCTTCAGCAAGTGTTATCTCCTGTTTTGTTGTATGCCCAACAACTTGAAGTTTTCCAATATTCAAGAGTGGATCACGAGTCCAAAGAATACCCCTCTCGCTTCGTAGATCATTTCTAATGAATGAATCGAGAATTTCCAATCCATTTAAATAATTTGGCGGTAAAAGTTTTTCGTAGTAATTCGAAACTCCGGCATGAGATATAAAACAATCCGGTAAGTTAAAGTAAAGGGGTGCAAGTTTAATCAATTCAATATGCTGAAACATTTCTGTTTCTTTGTTAGAATACGATTCTAAAGTAGATTCGTTTCCGTTAAAGAACCAGGACCTAGCAAAAACACTTTGCGGATCTTTGAAAAAATGAAAGAACATATAATCATGGTTGCCCGGGGTAAATAATATATTGTTCGTAATTATGAATTCTACAACTTCTACACTATGATTTCCTCTATCTACCAAATCTCCAACTGTGTACACGGGAATACTCGGGTATAGGCGAATTATTTTTTTATATAGTTCTACTAGTGTAAAATAACAACCATGTATATCCCCAATTACAGCAATCATAAATAATCTACGTTAAATGTGATAAATATTTTTAGCAAAGTCAGTTAATTCCCGCCTAAAAGCCGGATGAGAAATTTCAATTAACGCGCGAACTCTTTCCTGAATACTTTTACCAAATAAGTAAGCAACACCGTATTCAGTAACAACATAATGAACATCTCCGCGCGATGTAACAACACCCGCTCCCGGTTTTAGCATAGGAACAATTTTAGAAAACTTGAGATCTTTTGCTGCTGATGGAAGTGCAATAATTGGTTTTCCGCCTTCACTATGAGCAGCGCCTCGAACAAAATCTACCTGCCCGCCTATTCCGCTAAAAAATTTTGTACCAATTGAATCGGCACAAACTTGCCCTGTCAAATCAATTTCAATAGCTGAATTTATTGCAACCATTTTATTATTCTTTGAGATTAGGAAAGGATCATTTACATATTCCTGCGGATGAAACTCAAACACCGGGTTGTTATCTATAAAATTGTAAGAACGTTTTGTACCCAGAACAAATCCTGCTATTATTTTTCCCGGGTGAAGAGTTTTCTTTTCACCGTTCACAACGCCTTCTTCTACAAGATCTATTAATCCGTCAGAAAACATTTCCGTATGAACACCAAGATCATTTTTGCTATGTAAATATTTCAAGACGGCATCGGGTATAGCACCAATTCCCATTTGAAGTGTAGAACCGTCTTCGATCATCCCGGCAACATTCTTACCTATCTGATCATAAATTTTTAACTGTTCAGGAGTTGCATCCGGATCTATCTGAGGTAATTCTTTTAATGGTTCATCAATCTCAACAATAAAATCTATTTTATTAACATGAATAAAACTATTACCCAAACCGCGCGGCATGTGTTTATTCACCTGTGCAATTACACATTTTGCTCTTTCAGCAGGAGTTTTAATATTACCTACATCAATTCCGTAACTGCAGAATCCGTGTTCATCAGGCGGAGATACGTGAATCAAAGCAACATCAGCTTGAATTACTCCCCGCTTAAATAACATTGTAACTTCAGAAAGAAAAATTGGAATAAATTCTGCACGTCCTTCATTAACTGCTGTGCGACTATTAGCCCCGATAAAGAATGCCTTATGCTTAAAATGTTTTTCCATTCCGGGTTTAGTATAAGGTATATCACCAACCACGAGGATATGGAAAATCTCAACATTACTTAATTCATCTTTTCTTCCTACCATAGCATTGATCAATTCAAGCGGAGCGGCACATCCAGGCTGAACAATTATCTTGTCATTCGATTTAATAATTTTTACGGCTTCATCGGCAGTCACAAGTCTTGAATTATACTTCTTAACCCACGGCGCATTAGTTGTCAAACCAACTTTTATTTCTTCAACTGTCATTTTTAATTTCTCAATTGTTTGAAAAAATGTGAAGGCGTCTAAACTCAATATTAAACGCTTCGGCAATATTTTCATTTGAACAAAATCCGTTATAAGTACAAACACCTTTTGCCAATCCCGGATCGCCAAGCAGAGCATTTGATAATCCGTTATCGGCGATTTCTAAAATATATTCAATTGATGCATTTGTTAATCCGTAAGTTGCTGTTCTTGAAACGAGTGCAGGCATATTAGGTACGCAATAATGAATTACATTATGCTGCATAAAAATCGGATCGGATATTGAAGTCGGTCTGCTTGTTTCTACACAACCGCCTTGATCAATTGAAACATCAACTATTACAGCACCCTTCTTCATCGTCTTAACCATTTCTTCCGTAATCAAGTGGGGAGTTTTTTCCGCTTTCAGTTGAACTGCTCCAATGAGAAGATCAGCGAATCTTGCACCTCGAGCTATTGTATATGGATTAGCGGCTACAGTTGTAATATTATTAGATATATCCGTTTCGATTCTACGAAGGCGACGTAGATCCTTGTCAAGAACAATTACATGAGCGCCTCTTGCATAAGCGGCACGCGCGGCTGTAAATCCTACAACTCCTGCTCCAACTATCACAACTGCAGCAGGTGCAACTCCGGTTATTCCGCCCATTAAAATTCCGCGGCTGTTAGGAATATCACTGCATAAAAATCTTTCACCTTCTTGAACAGCAAGCTGCCCGGCAATTTCACTCATAGATTGCAAAATCGGAAGATGCTCTCCTTTCTCGATCAACTCGTAAGCAATTGCAATATTCTTTTTTGCAAGGAGTTTTTCAATAATATTTTTTTTGCCTACGGCTAGATGAAGAAATGAAAAAATAATTTGTTCGTCTTGTACAAGATCCACTTCAGTTTCGGAGAATGGTGCAATCTTAACAATCATTTCAGCACGTTGATAAACTTCTTCAGGACTGTAAACAATATTAGCACCAACACGTCTATAACTTTCATCGGTGAAATGACTTTCTAAGCCGGCATTTGTTTCAATGAAAACGGAATGCCCGGATTTAACCAAAGTATCTACTCCGGCAGGAGCCAAAGCAATTCTTCTTTCTCCTTTATATGTCTCTTTTGGAATTCCAATTCTCATAACATTTCTTAAATTATTTTGGATACAAAATAGCTATTCACACTACGACATTCAATCGGTTGGACCGACCGGTGTTATCGGTCTTTTACTTATTAACTCATGTTACGCAGAAAGAAAAGATTCGCCACGAAGACTCTAAGGCACAAAGGTTTCACCAAGAAAAACATAAACTTTGTGAAGATTTTGTGTCTT
>Ga0082335_1005769_pt1 | contig 16708 bp, 12 predicted proteins | sample Subgrocontami58m_FD_72375 | JGI IMG/M metagenome (GOLD analysis project Ga0082335, IMG submission 72375) | Subsurface groundwater microbial communities from S. Glens Falls, New York, USA - GMW37 contaminated, 5.8 m (SPADES assembly) (version 2) ... | reverse complement strand
AAGAGTTCAGCATGCGGTAGATATACAAGGGAACCAGGTAACCGACACCGGTTGAATCGGGATTAATGCCCCACATGCTTGTCAGATAGAGCAGCAGCGCTTTCAACGGCTCCGTCTCAAAGTGACACTCCTCGATGATTTCCCGCGGGGATTTCTCCGAGATTTCCAGAATCTTCTGCCCCAATGGTTTATCGTTCAACATCGTCAATAACTCCAACGGAGGCGATGCCGGACGGTATGTCTGCGGGACAAGACATTCGTCGCACATTTCCTTGAATTCCAAATAAACTTTTCTGTATGTCTCGGCATCTTTCTTGGAAAATCTTGTTATGGACGCAACGCTCTTCTCCACGTCGTTATAAAGACTCAGGGATCTTCCGTCCTTCAAGAGAATGGACACTGCCGGTTGTGGGGTAATGTAAGTACATCCCCATTTCTCCAATTCCAAATCTTCATACGCTGGAGCGACGTCCATCATCATCATGTAAGTGGCGTGTGTGTTTAATCGACAACCCGACACTTCGTCGGTCATTACCGCCCCACCTGTTTCCCACCGCCGCTCCGCGATAAGAACCTTCGCACCGGCCTTCGCAAGGTATGCTCCGGCCGTCAGACCGTTTATTCCTCCTCCGATCACGATCACATCGTAGGATTTATTGTTCATGCTCCCCGCCTCCCCTTTATTGAATGTCCTTGTCTAAACTAAAATCCTCCCAATTTGAAATTCAAACCGCTCCTCCTGCAATAATCCATATACGGCTCCATTGCCCGGGTATTGGTCCACCACGGTTGGTTCCGTATCCCGAGATCCTCGGCTACGGTCTCGGCGCAGACATATGCGCCCATCATCCAGGTTCCCCTGGTGATATTCACTTCCGTAATATACAAGTTCCTGATCGGTGTTCTTGGAGCGCCGCAACCGGGGAATGGCCTGCCTGCGCCCCACTGGTTGTAGTTGAGGCCGCCGCCGCTCCACGTGCCCATCAGCATGCTCTGGTTCCGTCTCGTGATATCCAACGGAGTGTGTACATAACGCTCCACCTTCGCCGTCTTGATATTCGGGGCATACTCGGCCAACTTGTCCTCGACCCGGTCCGCATACTCCTCACGGATCCCATCCCAGTCGTCCGGGCCGTTCAACTTCCGTGTCCCCCAACGCCGGATGTTGTACGGGACATCCGCCCAGATAAGGAGCGTGTGCATCCCGTCGGGAGCCTGGGTCGGATCGAGGGCCGTGGGACGGAAACAACCGCTGAACACGATGGGGGGATCCGGCAACTCTCCCATGGTAATGCACGTTTGCAGGCGCGCCGTATCTCTTTCCGTCTCCACGCTGAAGGTGCCCATGAATAGCTCCTTCTCGATCATGGGGTCGACATGCTTGTTGGTCCAATCGAAGGCATTGAATCGGAGGGGCTCGTTCAAGACGTAATAGTTGGTGAACAACACCTGTGACTCGTAATCGAAGTTCTTCACCGCCATCGTGACCTCCGGCGACAGGTGCTCTTCCCCGACCAACCAGAGGAACGTGGGAACAACCGTCAGGTCGCTGATGACCGCCTTGTTCGCCATGACTTTTCGGCTGGGATACACGGAGTGTTCGGACAGAACAACCCCCTTCGCCGTCCCGTTCTCTACGATGATCTTGTCAACGGGTGAACTCTGGAAAACTTCCCCTCCATAGTGAATGAGCGCACGATAAACCGAATGGGGCAGCAGATGACTCCCGCCCTTCGCCGTGCTCAGCATGGAAACCGCCGGCCCGGTAAACATCGCCATCACCACCCCGAGAGGGCCGATGGTTTTCAACCAGGGATCGGCTCCCATGGACACCATGAGGGATATCAGTCCTATCTTGATCCGCTCGTCGGAAAACATCAGATCGATAACGTGGTATCCCGTCATTTCCGCCCAACCTGTCGGCACATGGGGGCATTCTTCCATGATCCGGACGGCTTTCACGAAAGACTCCGGGTTCGGTTTCCTGTAAAACCCTTCATGCATGAAATCCACGAGGCGGTCGTTCTTTCCGAAGTAGTTGCAGATATCCCGAAACGTTTCCGCATCTTGGGGGCTAAGCAACTTCCACGCGTTATAAGTCTTCTCGGTGTCGTAGTTGTGTATGAGAAGCGCCGTTCCGTCTTTAAACGAGTACATGAAACCCCAGCCCCCCTGTTTTGGTTCATAACCGAACCGTTCCAGTTCCAGGTGTTCATATGCAGGGGAAGCCCAGGGAAGTAACGCCGTGGCTTGAAGATTACACTTGACGCCAGGCCTCATGACTTCTTCGGTATCACAGTGCGTTCCCACCTCGTTTCGCGCTTCGAACACCGCGACGCTGAGACCACATTTCGCCAGATAGGCGGCACTGGCCAGTCCCTGAAGACCCCCACCGACCACGACCACATCATAGGAATCCTTCATATGTCCTCCACATTTTTATAATATGACGATCCACCGAGTCTGAAGAACAGCGGGTCCTGCTGTCTCGAAATCTACCGAAAGATCAACAGGCCGTTACCCACGCGATCGTGAAGAGAAGCAAAAAAGAGATATCGCACTGATCTTTACGCAATGTTTATGCCGAAGCGCCCGAGGACGGAGAGAATCAAGAATCGAGTGGAACAGCAACCCGGGCACCCGTATCAAGGGGTTTCATACAGACCGTGGAAAGAGCTCCGGAACCGGGGAATCCCCAAAGGGATGTCCTATTATAATATCCGTGTCTTAGATTATGACATCCGAGCCGGACCTGAAATGTTCCTGGTAGGTGCTTGAACCCCAGCTCCGCGTGGGGAGATCCTTCTCTCCCGGCCATTCGTCCACCTCATCGCCGACACTGGACTATCAGGCATGGATATTGCGGTCCATAACGAATACCATCGCGAGATCCATGAAACAGCAAATGGATCGCGACCGAAATTCATAGGCAGAACGAGAGATTTGTTCTAAGGCGAGTTTCGATACGGGAGGAACTCTTGTCCGCCACAAAAAAAAGGGTCCCGAAAGGTCGTCTCCTGCCGTTGTACGAGACGATGGTGCTTATTCGCCAGACGGAGATCCAGCTCTCGAAACTGTTTGCCGACGGCGAGATCCCCGGGTCGGTACACCTCTGCATAGGTCAGGAGGCGGTGGCAGCCGGTATTATGTCGGTCCTCAGGCCACAGGATACGATTACGAGCACGCACCGCGGTCACGGTCACGTCATCGCAAAGGGGATCGATTTAGGCCGCTTCTTCAAGGAGGTAATGGGACGGGCCGGCGGGATGTGCAGTGGGCGAGGCGGGTCCATGCACGTGGCGGATCCGTCGGTCGGCCTGCTCGGCGCGAACGGCATCGTCGGGGGAGGGATCACCATTGCCCTCGGCAGCGCGTTGGCGCATCAGGTGCGGAGGACGGGAGGGATTGCCGTCGCGATCTTCGGGGACGGCGCTCAGGCCGAGGGCGTCCTTCATGAATCCTTGAATATTGCCTCCCTATGGCGATTGCCCCTCCTGTTCGTCTGCGAGAACAACAGATGGGCCGAATTCTCCCCGACCTCCAAACATTTTGCCGCAGACCTGGGTGAGCTTGCGCGGGCATTCGGCCTCGCGTTTGCGCGGGTCGACGGCAACGATGCAGAGGCCGTGGCGAGGGAGACGGAGACGGCGGCCGCAAATCTTCGGGAGGGTGGAAAACCGTACGTCCTGGAATGCGTGACGCTCCGGGTGAGGGGACATTACGAGGGCGATCCCCAGAAATACCGCGATCTTAAGGAGTTGTCCGGGTTGGAGGCGGACGACCCGATTGCCCGGGCGGCCGAGGTGCTTCGCGCTCTCCCCGATGGAGAGACCGAACTGCGGGCGGTTGAAGAGCGTGTGGCTCTACGGGTCGCGGAAGCGGTGCGGCAGGCGAAAGACGATCCGTTGCCGGATTTCCAGCAGGCGTTGCAGGACGTCTATACCGGCGTCCGGGGAGCATAGATCATGGCGGAAACCCGTTTCGGCAGGGCTATCAACCAGGCCATCGCGGAATGCATGGAGGAGGATTCCTCGGTCATCGTCATCGGGGAGGACGTTGGGGCCGCCGAAGGTCCCTTCAAGGTCACTCGCGGCCTACTCAACAAGTTCGGGTCGCAAAGGGTGTTCGACACGCCGATTTCCGAAGCGGCCATTGTCGGTGCCAGTGTCGGCGCGGCCTTAGGGGGCCTGAAGCCGGTAGTTGAGATCATGTTCATGGATTTTGTGACCCTCGCTATGGATGCGCTGGTAAACCAGGCCGCAAAACAGCGATTCATGTCCGGCGGGCAATGTTCCATCCCGATCGTGGTGCGCACGCCGCATGGCGCCGGCCTGAGCGCCGGAGCACAACACTCGCAATGCCTCGAGGCTTGGCTGGCTCACGTCCCGGGTCTGAAGGTCGTGTGTCCGAGCAATCCCCCGGACGCATACAGCCTCTTCAAGGCGGCCGTTGCCGATCCGGACCCCGTCATATTCGTTGAAAACAAGACGTTATATGCCATGGCGGGCGAGTTGGCGGTCGGCGGCGATGCGGACGCGATCGGTCGAGCTCGGGTGGCGAGGCCGGGAAGGGATGTGACCGTGGTGTCTTACGGCGCGTCGGTACACACCTCGCTGGCCGCCGCGCAAAGCCTGCAGGGCGCGGGGATCGAGGCAGAGGTCATCGATCTCCGGTCGCTTCAGCCGTGGGACAAGGAGATGGTGTTTGCCTCTGTCGCCCGGACCCATCGCGTAGTGATCGTCCACGAGGCGGTTCGAGCGTTCGGGGTGGGTGCGGAGATCGCGGCCAGTATCGGGGAGGACCTCTTCGATGAACTGGATGCCCAGATCGTGCGGGTGGGTGCGCCCTTCATGCCTGTTCCGTTCGCCAAGTCGCTTGAGGCGCAATACATCCCGGGTGTCGACGCCGTGACAGCGGGTATCCGCAAAGCTATGGTCTGACCGGGGGGAGACATGTCGGTCATCGGTGACGAGGAGGGAGAATGTTACGCGATCTGTTGATGCCCAAGCTTGGGCTCACCATGGCGGAGGGGCTCATCATCGAATGGAAGGTCGCGCCGGGGCAGGCCTTCGCAAAGGGAGAAACCCTGCTCGTAGTGGAGACGGAAAAGATCACAATCGAGATCGAGGCCGAGTTCACCGGCATGATGGTCGAGATCCTTGTATTGCAGGGCAGTATCGCCCCGGTAGGGTCGGTGATCGCGCGCTGGGAAGCCTTGGCGGATCTCGAAGAGGAGCCGCGACGGTCCCGGGCTTCCGCATCGCGGACATCCGGGGGGGATTTCAAGGTGCGGCCGTCGGCGGTTGATCCTCCCATCGCTTCCGTTTCCGCGCTGCCGGTTCCACCGCCCGAGTCACGTACGAAATGCACGCCGCTCGCGCGACGCCTTGCCCGGCAGCACGGCATCGATCTCGGCAGGATACGCGGGAGCGGGCCGTCGGGAAGGATCACCGTGGCGAATGTCGAGGCGGCGGCTGAGGCATCGACGCAGTCCCCCACTGTCGAAGCGCAGAAGGGGAGGACGGATCTATCCATCGACCTTGGAACACGTGTTCCTGCAGGCCCAATACAGGCGGCGATGGCCCGGCGTCTTACGGCGGTGAAACGGGAGGTGCCGCATTTCTATCTGGCGGCAGAAGCAGAGGTAACGACTTTCCTGGCGCTCCGGGAATCGTTGAATACCGATCCCGGAAATCCGCGAATCACGATCAACCACATGGTCGTCGCTGCCGTCGGTCGGGCGCTTCTCGACCTTCCCCAAGCCAATCGGGTCTGGGTTGACGGTCAGTTGGTCACGTTTGCAAGTACGGATGTCGGCATCGCGGTTCACACTCCGCGCGGGTTATTCGTCCCCATCTTTCGGGATGCCGGAAGGGCGAAACTGGACGGGGTGGCGGTGGAATCAGCAAGGCTCATCGAAAAGACGCGGGAGGGTCGACTCGAGGCGGATGACATGACCGGCGGCGCCGTGGCCGTATCCAACGCCGGGATGTTCAACGTGTCCTACCTGACCCCGATCATCAATCCCGGTCATTCCGCCATCCTGGGAGTCGGCAGTGTGCGACGGCTCTTCCGGCCCGACGCTGGCGGACGGCCTGCGCTACGACAGGAGATCGGGCTCGTTTTGGCATGCGACCATCGCGTCTTCGACGGCGTCGGGGGACTGGAATTTCTCAACCGGATTATCGCTTGTATGGAAAACCCGTTCTGTCTTCTCAGTGATTAGGGGTCAGCGAGGTGAACGCATCCGGATCGCGAACCGTCCGTGCCGCATGCGTATTGGGGGAAGGAAGGTCTGGCCGTGGTGAACACATCTTTTGACCTGATCGTAATTGGTGGTGGACCGGGCGGCTATGTGGCGGCCATACGTGCTGCGCAGCTTGGCATCGCAACGGCGGTCATCGAACAGGAACACCTTGGGGGCGTTTGCCTGAATTGGGGATGTATTCCCACCAAGGCGCTCCTTCGATCGGCGGAGGTGTATCGTCAACTGGGGCATGCCTCCGCGTACGGGCTTTCCGCCTCCGCCGTCGGTTTCGATCTCAGCAGGATCATCGATCGGTCACGATCCGTTGCAGGCCGGCTTCAAGCTGGCGTAAAGCACCTCCTCAAGAAGAATGAAGTGACCGTGATCGATGGACATGGGTCTCTCCAAGGTCCGAAACGCGTGCGGGTTTCGAGGGAAGGGAAGTCGGTGGCTGACCTGACCGCGCCCCACATTCTCGTTGCCACCGGAGCGCGGCCTAAAAAGCTGCCCGGGATCGATTTCGACGGGAGTCTTATTTGGACCTACAAGCAGGCAATGGTGCCGAAAAAGTTACCGAAGTCGCTTCTCATCGTGGGCGCGGGCGCCATCGGCATCGAGTTTGCCGGCTTCTATAACGCATTTGGTGTTGACGTGACGATCGTCGAGACCCTTGACCGCATCCTTCCGGCCGAGGATGAGGAAATCTCCGTATTCGCAAGGAAAGCGCTCGAGAAGCAGGGCCTGCGTGTTACCACCGGTGCCGTCGTCCAGGCGCTGAAGAAGGGCGCAGACAACGTGACGGCCACCATCTCCGGGGCACAGAAACCCTTCAAGCTCACCGTTGACAGGGTCATCCTTGCGGTCGGGGTCGTCGGGAATGTCGAGGGAATCGGCATCGAGGGGACCCGTGTCCGGGTGGAGAAATCGCAAATCGTGGTGGACGAATGGCTACGCACCGATGAGCCGGGTGTCTATGCCGTCGGCGACGTAGCGGGTCCGCCCTGGCTTGCTCATAAGGCAAGCCATGAGGGTGTGATCTGCGTGGAGAAGATCGCCGGTCTCCGTGAGGTCCGACCGCTCGACAAGCGGAGGATTCCTAGTTGTGTCTACGGGCATCCTCAGGTGGCAAGCCTCGGCCTCACGGAGGGGGAGGCTCGTGACAAGGGACGCAAGGTGCGTGTCGGCCGATTCCCCTTTGCCGGCAACGGCAAGGCGATTGCGCTCGGTGAAGAGGAGGGTTTTGTCAAGACCGTGTTCGATGCGGAGACCGGGGCGCTTCTCGGGGCGCACATGGTTGGATCGGAGGTCACCGAACTGATCCATGGCTTCTCGATCGCCAAGACTCTTGAGACGACCGAAGTCGAAATGGCTCATACCATTTTCCCGCACCCGACGCTCTCCGAAATGATGCATGAATCGGTTCTTGAAGCGTATGGACGCGTAGTTCATTTCTGAAAGGAAATCGATGCCGGCCATTCTGAAATCCAGTGATCTTTCAGCGCTACTCGACCTGAGTCCGGATGATGTGAACGCCTTGGCTCGGAAAGGCGTGATCAAAGGCTACAAGATCGGGAAACAGTGGCGTTTCCGCGCGAAGGAAGTAAATGGGTTCCTCGATAAACAGCGGGATCGAATGGTGGCGTATTCATCATCGATTTCCCTTGGTACGAAGAGCAAAACAGAACCCGTTTGAGGAGGATTGCAGTGAAGATTCTTGCGGCGATCAAGCCCATCCCCAACCCGGACGAAAAGGTGAAGATAAAGCCGGACGGGGCAGGGATCATTCTTGACGACATCAAGATGGTGATCAACCCCTTCTGCGAAATCGCGGTGGAGGAAGGCTTAAGGATCAAGGAGAAGCTGGGCGGGGAAGTGATAATTCTCACGATCGGTACCAAGGAAGATGAACAGCAGATCCGCACGGCGTTGGCGATGGGCGCCGATCGGGCGGTATTGGTGGAAGCGGAGAAGGGACTCGATGCCCTTGCCGTGGCGAAGTTCATGGCCAGGGTTGTCGAGCAGGAGAAGCCCGACTTGGTTCTATTGGGCAAGCAGGCAGTTGACGACGACAATAATCAGGTGGGGCAGATCCTCGCTGCCCTCCTGTCGTGGCCGCAGGCGACGTTCGCTTCCAAGGTGGAGCTCGTCGCGGGCGGAAAGAAGGCGCGGATTACTCGGGAAGTAGACGGCGGCCTGGAGACGATCGAGGTATCCCTGCCTGCGGTCGTGACGACGGACTTGCGGCTGAACGAACCCCGCTACGCGTCGCTCCCCGGCATCATGAAGGCGAAGAAAAAGGAGCTCACGTTTATCCCCGGGGCGTCCCTGGGAGTGGATATCGCACCGAGGGTTCGCGTACTCTCGCTCGCGCCACCCAAGGAGCGGGCCGCGGGCAGGAAAGTGGCCGACGTCGCCGAGCTCGTGGCCAAGCTCAGGAACGAATCCAAGTTTCTTTAGGATGAATCATCGGGGAGGATTTTCGACATGGCGGACATACTGGTCGTTGTGGAGCACCAGGACGGGATTTTCAGGAAGACGACCCTGTCGACGATCACGGCGGCGAAGGCGTTCGCGAGCCTTTTTAGCGGGGAGGTGGACGCGCTTGTCTTGGGGAGCGGTGTCGCGGCGGTGGCCGACAATGTGATGGCTTACGGAGTGCGCAAGGTCCTCGTGGGTGATAGACCGGTCTTCGCGAAATACCTCGCGGTGACCTACGCGTCAGCGGTGGCACATGTGGTGAAGGAAAAGGGGTACGTCGCGGTCTTTGCCCCGGCGTCGACATTCGGGAAGGACTTCATGCCACGATTGTCGGGGCTGCTCGACGCCCCGCTTGCCAGTGATATCGTAGGGATGTCCAAGGAAGGAGAGAAGATACGCGTCCAACGGGCGATTTATGCGGGGAACGCCATCGCCACGGTCGAGCTCATCGGGAGCCCATTCTTGTTCACCGTGAGGCAGACTGCGTTCGAAGCGGCGGCCCCGAATGGCGCCAAGGCGACGGTGGAGGCGATCTCCGTGTCGGCCGATCCCGGAGAGACCGTTTTCGTCTCCCGGCATGATACCAAGTCGGGCCGTCCGGAACTAACGGAAGCGCGGGTGATCGTTTCCGCAGGGCGCGGGATCAAGGCACAGGAGAATTTCAAGTTGGTTGAGGAGCTCGCGGACCTGTTCCACGCCGCACTTGGAGCCTCGCGTGCTGTGGTGGACGCAGGGTGGGCACCCAATGACTGGCAGGTCGGCCAGACAGGGAAGATCGTCGCCCCGGAGCTGTACATTGCGCTGGGGATCTCCGGAGCGATCCAGCACCTGGCGGGGATGAAGGACAGCAAAGTAATCGTGGCGATCAACAAGGATGAGGAGGCCCCGATCTTCGATGTTGCCGACTATGGGCTGGTTGCCGACCTCTTCAAGGCAGTGCCGGAAATGATCGCCGAAATAAATCATCACAAAAAGTAGGTTTCCCATTGCGGCGTTCTCAAGGACCAACTTGTCCAGGGTCAAGTCCGATACCGCTTCCTGAGTTGATCGTTCTCCTTCTCCAGACAACAGTGTTCGCCTTTTTTTAACACATCCGACCGAATATCAGACAACATTCTGTCGTTGAAAACACGGCTGCGGGAGGCATCCCGAGGTCGCCTCAATATCGCCGTGTTTTATTGTTAAATTTCCATCCTGTTTACAAATATATATCAACACGATAACAGAACAAATTTATAACGGCACCAAAATTGCTCTACCGAACCCATACGGATTGGCGAATCGGGCATATACCCAAGAGATCAAAATCGAATTGTTTTGACATCGGAAACACAAACAGAAACTGCGTATCGGTCAACGCTTAAGACCGGCCTCTGAGGAGGCAGAGGGACCGGCTGAGGGCTGGGAACCTTGGAGGGAGCGGGGGTCGCGGCTTTCGTTATGAGGTGGGGGTAAAGCAGTGAAGGCTAAGGATCGGAGCAAAAAAGGGGGAGGAGGGATTGATGAGAGAGCGGGGAGGAATCGGATTTCGGGTTTTTGTCCTTGCGGCAATCACATGTTGTTTCACCAGTAGCAGCTTCGCGTACACATTGCTGGACGGGAATTTCGAGTTGAAGGGATTCGTGCGTCACATCACAGCGGTGCGAACGGAGAATCCCAAGGGGGGGCTGGGCGGCGACCAGTTCAAGAGCGGGGAAGTGGAACTTTCCAAATCCTTCCTTCAGGCGGAAGGGACATACATCATCAGCCCGACCCTGAAAGTCTACGGGCGTTGGCGCGGTGCCTACGATGCGGTGTTCGACATCAAGGGGCAGGAGAAGTTTTCACAGGCGGTGATCGACGATCAAAGGTTGGAAAACGAGATCCAGGAGTTGTATGTGGACATCCAGCAGGGTCCTCTCTTTCTCCGGTTGGGGAAACAGCAGGTGGTTTGGGGAGAGTCCGACGGGTTGCGCCTGGCGGACATCATCAACCCGCTGGACTTCAGATGGCACTACTTTCTGGAGGATTGGCAGGATATTCGCCAAGGGCTTCCGATGATTCGCGCGATCTACGCGGTGACACCCAAGACCGACCTGGAATTCGTCTGGGCCCCGGTATCCTTCAAGCCGGCGAAATTCGCGGGAGCAGGCACTTATTGGGAATTCCCGGGGGCCGGGATCGGCGGGATCCCGGAGAAAAAATATGACACGAATATCCGGAATGGCTCCGTCGGTGGAAAAATCAAGACCACTCTGGGCTCCGGGTTCGATGTATCGCTCTACGATTACTACCACCGGTTTGAGTCGCCCACGCCCGAGCTGCTGGGGTTCTCCGCGAGCGGCCCCATACTGGACTTCGCCCATCCGTACGTCAATTCGATCGGCGGTACATTCAATGTCTTTGTCGATCCGGTGAAAACGGTGTTCCGCGGAGAGGCGGTCTATAACCGGGATGAACCATTCACCGACTTTACAAAGCCCGACTTCATCTCGAAAAAGAACACGATTTCGTTCATGCTTGGAGCAGACCGTCCCACGAGCCTTCCGATCAATTCCGAGTCGTCCTTGTTAAGTTTCCAGGTATTTCAAAAGATGGTTCTCTCTGAAGATCCTACGACGGTCATGTTCGGCGACAGCGCGGCCCCGGGGAAGCATGACACGCAAACGATGCTCACAGGCCTCATCATGACGTCGTATAACTACCTCATTCCAAGTGTCGTGGTTACGCCCTCCTACTTCGTCGTCTACGATGTAATCGGGGCCGGCTGGATGCGACCGATGCTCAATTTTAAGTACGGGGACAGCCTCAGCGTTTCTCTTGCATACAATAAATTCTGGGGGCATAAAGACGGACGCGGATTTTTCGATCCGTTCAGCGACCGAAGCGAAGCCTATCTGGATGTGAAGTATTCATTTCAATAATAGCCGATTGGAAAGACTAACGATGGAGGGAGAATAATGAAAAGATTTTTATATCCACTGACTGCTTCTGTTGTAATGTTGATGCTCGTTGGGACATTTTGCACGGTATATGCCGACGATAAGGATACTACATTTAAAAAAAGTTATCTTAAGGGAGAAGTGAAGTTTAAAATTGACAAATATAATTTAGAAAATTATAAAGATAAACTTACTCTTGGGCTTGCTGAGATAATAAGAACGTGGGATTACACGGCTAATGTTTATGAAACCGTACATGACTATACGCCAATCCAGGAATACTTGGATGCAACTGAAAAATATAAAGGTTCAGCGCGTGTTAACAAAAAGGGTGGCTTGGAAAATTATACCGCGGGCCTGCCCTTTCCGGATCCGAAGACCGGTATTGAGGTCATGTACAACTACGAATATAAATATTCGGGAGACGATTTCTGGTGGACCACGTTTCAGTTCAACAGCATCAGCGCTACGGGCAAGATCAAGATCATCAAGTCAAACTACAAGCGGCTGGCATACCAGGGACGACTGACGTTGGGGGACATCCCGAATCCGGACAAAGTGCAATTAAAGGAAGTTCTGGCGTTTACCTACCCCGAAGACATCGCCGGCTTGGCGATGCTCACCGTCCGGTATCAGGATGGAACAAAAGCAGACGACGCATGGATGTATATCCCGACCATCCGCAGAATTCGTCGCATTTCCACGGCGCAGCGATCGGATACCTTCGGTGGCACGGATTACACATGGGATGACGCCCGCGGACTTTCCGGGAAGGTCGCCGGTTATAACTGGACGATGATCGGGAAGAAAGAAATGATTGTTCCGTATCATGCGCTCTCTAACGACTACCGATTCAAAGGGAAAACTCCGCATCCCGATGATATTCGGTATGAGTTGAGGGAGGTTTGGGTTGTTGATGGCGTAAATAAAGAAAAAGATTATTCGTACGGCAAGATCCGGTTTTATGTTGACCCGGACAGTTGGGCAATTTGCGCCTCTGACCACTGGGATCGGAGAGGTACTTTGTGGAAGTACAACGAAGTAGGCTTAGTGGTAGATAAGAAAGACCATGTCATGTTTCAGTATTACCAAAATATGTTCGATCTGATCGCGAAGAGAAGCACCCTGAGTACCAAGACGGCGCTGAAAACGAATCTTGGTCTAAAAGAATCTGATTTTACCACGACGAAGCTTCAGTCCCAGTCGAGGTAGGAACACCGCGCGGTAGGGCAAGACGGATTTCTTCGTGAAAGTCCGGTAAGCACTCTTGGAGAGGGTATTTGCCGCATTCTGGTCCCCTCCCGGATGTGGCAACATACCGTCCCCTCCATTGAGGATTGGGGAGGGAATCAGATTCCCTTCCCATATCCTCAATGGAGGATTTCGTTGGGCAGACCTCAAGGGAGGATTCGGCCGCACGGTATGGAGGAAAAATCATTTGGGAAAAATGTCGACAGGACAACCGGGAAATCTCGAAGTTCCACATCAGGGGTGAAGGTATGAGCAGACGAAGGGCGTGGTTTATCAGTCCCATGGTGATCGCATCCGCATGTTTTTTCACACTGCTTTTTTCCGATTCCGGAGGCGCGACCACACAGGGAAAACCTGAACCGACAATGGCATCCACGCCGAAAGGAACCGTGTGGAAATACGACTATTTCGATAATTTCTACGATGTGTCGCCGGTGAACTCTCGGGAGATCTGGATCGTCGGGAACAGCGGCAAGATCCTTCATTCCGGCGACGAGGGGAAAAGCTGGACGATCCAGGTCAGCGGAATAAAGGAAGACCTGTACTCGGCATCCTTCATTGACGTCCGGCGGGGGTGGTGCGCGGGGAGCAACGGGTTGATCCTGCACACGGAGGATGGCGGCGTAACCTGGGCTCGCCAGACGACGGGCACGACGCACCCCATCTTCCGGATCCAGTTCCTCTCGGAGAAGGTCGGGTTTGCCTGCGGCTATTTTGGCCTCATTCTTCGGACGACCGATGGCGGGAGAACCTGGGAGAACAAGTCTCTCGGCGAAGATGTGGCGCTCAGAGGGATGAGCTTTCTCAACGAAAAGACCGGATTCATCGTCGGTGAATTTGGGACGATGCTGAAGACCGCCGACGGTGGTTCCTCCTTTACCCGGCTCACTTCCCCGGTGGCCAACACGCTGTTTGCCATCTTTTTTTTCGATGCAAATTCCGGGTATGCCAGCGGGATCGATGGGTGCCTTCTTGCGACGATAGATGGCGGCCGTACATGGCGCAAGGAAGATAGCGGCACCAAGGACCATCTCATCGGAATTCGCTCCAACGGACTGTTCGCGGTGGCGGTAGGACTTCGAGGGGCCGTTCGGGTGAAGGCAGGCGGCGGGAAGTGGGTCGCAGTCGACGGCAAGACCTTCAACTGGCTCTCGGGAATCTATCTGGACAGGGACAGGAAAGGTCTCGCCGTCGGGGCGCACGGGACGATCATTCGTCTGGAGGAAATACTTCCCAAAGGTAAGGAAAAATAATGGACAAGAAAATCGCCTCCTTCATTTTCCGGTTCCGGAGACCGCTGCTGATCCTCATGTCGGTCCTTACCGTCCTGTTCGGCTGGCGGGCGGCCCACCTGAAACTCTCCTACGATTTCGAAAAGCTGTTGCCCCGCAATCATCCGTACGTGAAGACCTATCAGGAGTTCCAGGAAACGTACGGGGGGGCAAACCTCATAACGATTGAGGTGGCAGTCAAGCAGGGGGACATTTTCAATTACGAGACGCTGAACAAGATACGGAAGATCACCGACGACATCCAGTTCATCCCCGGGATCGACCGGTACAAGGTGGTCTCCATCGGAGCCAAGAAAGTCAAGGAGAACAAGTCCACCTCGTGGGGTCTGGAAAAAACCCCCCTGTTGTGGCCGGACGTCCCCAATACCGCGGAAGCGATCCAGACTCTAAAGCGCACTTGCATGTCCGACGACACCATCTTTGGGGTGTTGGTTTCCATCGACGGCAAGGCGGCGATGATCATGGCGGACGTCTACGAAAAAGGCGTCAATTACCAGAAAATCTACGGAGAAATCCGGAAAGTGCTCGACCGCGAGGGAGATGCCAACACCACGATTCACGTCTCGGGAGAACCGATCGTTGTCGGAGAGGTGATCAAGGCGATGCCCAAGATCCTGTGGATCTTCGGGATCTCGATGGCCCTCGTGCTCGGGATCCTGTATCTCCACTTCATGAACTTGAGGATCCCTCTCCTCCACATCACCGTTTCGGGTGCCACCACGATCTGGGGATTGGGGTTGATGGAGATTCTCCGCTTCACCTTGAACCCCATGACCACGATCGTGCCCTTCCTGCTGATGGTCATCTCGATCAGCCACGCCAATCAGATGATCACCCGGTATGTCGAAAAATCGATCCTCCGAGGCAAGGGCGGAATTGACACTGCGGAAGAAGCGCTGGGGGAAATCCTGGTTCCCGGGGTTGCCGCCTTGGGGACGAACCTGGCCGGGTTCGCCGTCCTCGCCATCATTCCGATCGGTACGATCCAGGAACTGGCCATTACGGCATCCGTGGGGATGGTCTGTGCGGTCATCCGCGATCTCACGGTTCTTCCACTTCTTCTGTCGTACATCCCGGATCTGGGGAAGAACCACGAGAAAAAACACGTCGTGGGGGGGCTGTTCGAAAGAGTATTGACCCGGATTTCCCATTCGATTTTCAGCAGAACGGAACGGGTGATCGTTCTGGCGACCATGACGGTTCTGTTCGCTTTGGGGGCGTACTACGCCTCCCATCTGGACATCGGGAGTCTTCACCCCGGTTCGCCTCTCTTTTGGGAAAAGTCCCGCTACAACCAGGACACCAAGAAAATCAACGAGGATTTCTACGGCACCGACGTGATGTCGGTTGTGATCAAAGGCAAGCCGGGGATCTTGCGCGAGCCGGAGGTCCTGCACCTTATGGGAGATTACCAGCGGTTCATTTCGGGGCTTCCAAAGGTGGGAGGGGCCATCTCCCTGGTGGACATGGTGAAGGGCGTGAACCAGAAGGTCCATGAGGACGACCCGGTGTGGTTTACCATCCCGTCGACCGCCAAGGAAGTGGGTGCGGCCTATTACCTCTTCTATTCCGGCTCCGACCCGGGGGATTTCGATATCTTCGGGACCAACGATTTTGACAGCGCCAACATTCGCGTGTTTTTCAAGGACCACACGGTGGGAACCATCAACAGGGCGCTGGAGGAGACGAAGCGTTTCTTTGCCGAGAATCCCGTGAAATCCGGTGAGGTGAGGCTTGCAGGAGGGCTGATCGGGGTGCTCGGTGCCATCGGGGAAGTGTTGGGGAAGTACCACCTGGAGGCGACCTTGCTATCCTACGGACTCATCTGCGCCGTCACCTTGCTCACGTTCCGCAGTTTCATGGCGATGATCCTCGTTTGTGTGCCTTTGGGCATGGTTTCCGTGATGTCGTTTGCCTTCATGAAGCTGTTCGATATCGAGTTGGATGTGAACACGCTGCCCATCGCCGCGCTCGGGATGGGGCTGTGTGTAGACTACGGCATCTACCTCTATGGGAAGATCCGCTCCGAGAGCTTGGCGGGAGGAACGTTCAGGGAAGTGCTGGATCGAGCGATGGTCTCCTGCGGCAGCGCCGTTATCGTGACCGGGACGACGTTCACGGTGGGAGTGATTCTCTGGGTGTTCTCGGACCTCCGGTTTCAGGCGATCATGGGCTTTCTTCTCGCCTTCATGTTTGTCATGAACATGGTGACATCGATCCTTGTCCTGCCGATCCTTATCGACATATTCAAACCGAAGGAAATTTTCTCGACTCTTGCGGTTGACCAAAGAGAAAAGTACGTGGCCGCGCCGAGCACTGGACTGTCCGGTCCATGAGCGCCTTGGCGGTAGCATTAAGCGGGCCGAACGGTTCCGGATTTCCGAGGATGCGAATTGAAGAAGTGGGGGGTGGCGGAGTGATGCGAACGGGCCGTTGGGGACCGGCATAGAGATACACGTATTGCCTTGTTTTAATACACCGGTCCTATCGTCGGGCAATGACTTGTTGCTGAAGATGCC
>Ga0082335_1005768_pt1 | contig 16708 bp, 13 predicted proteins | sample Subgrocontami58m_FD_72375 | JGI IMG/M metagenome (GOLD analysis project Ga0082335, IMG submission 72375) | Subsurface groundwater microbial communities from S. Glens Falls, New York, USA - GMW37 contaminated, 5.8 m (SPADES assembly) (version 2) ... | reverse complement strand
CGGCCCACATCCCGAAGGTCCGCGAGCGGCTCGCCGCAGCGAAGCGCGCGGCTGCGGAACTGCTCGGCGTGCCGATTCCCCCGCGGCAGCCCGGTTTCTGCGTGGGTTGTCCGGAGCGGCCGGTGTTTTCGGCGATGAAACTCGTCGAGCGTGAAACGGGTGCGTTCCACATTTCGGCCGACATCGGCTGCCACACATTCTCCGCATTGGCACCCTTCAACATCGGCCACACCGTTCTCGGTTACGGCCTCGGGCTCGCATCGAACTCGGCGGTGGATTCGATGTTCGGCAGGCGCACCGTCACCATCATGGGCGACGGCGGCTTCTGGCACAATGGTCTTACATCAGGCGTGGCGAATGCCGTGTTCAACAAGAACGATGGCATCCTGCTAATCATGAAAAACGGCTATACCTCGGCCACCGGCACGCAGAACATCCCATCCTCGCCCCACCAGACCGAGTACAAGTCCCGCGACATGGGCATCGAGAAGACGCTTACCGGCCTCGGCGTGAAGTGGATGAAGACCGTCCACAACTACCGCGTCTCCGACATGGCGAAGACGCTGAAGGAGGCGATGACCAGCTCCTTCCAGGGTCTGAAAGTGATCATCGCGGAGGGCGAATGCCAGCTCGAGCGCCAGCGCCGGATCCGTCCGCAGAACGCCGAGCGGCTCGGGCGCGGCCAGCGCGTGGTGCGCGAGCGCTTCGGCGTGGACGAGGATACCTGCAGCGGCGACCATTCCTGCATTCGGCTCTCCGGCTGCCCGTCGCTCACCGTGAAGCTCTCTGCAGACCCGCTCAAGCTGGACCCGGTGGCGCATGTCAACAACGGCTGCGTCGGCTGCGGGCTGTGCGGCGAGGTGGCGCACGCGGCGATCCTGTGCCCGTCGTTCTACCGCGCGGAGATCATCCAGAACCCCGGAGCATGGGACCGTTTTCTGCACCTTGCACGCCAGACCCTCATCGGCTGGCTTCAGCCGCAGGAAAGGAAAGCCGCATGAATACAAGCGCACTCCCCAACAGACCGATTACGATCCTGATTGCCGCGCTGGGCGGCGAAGGCGGCGGCGTGCTCGCCGACTGGATCATCGCGGCCGCCGCATCACAGAACTATCCCGTGCAGAGCACGTCGATCCCCGGCGTGGCGCAGCGCACCGGCGCGACCACCTACTACGTCGAACTGTATCCGGCGCACATCGCAGAGCTCGGCGACCGGCGACCGGTTATGGCGCTCACCCCGGCGCCCAGCTATGTCGACGTGATGGTTTCCTCCGAGCTGCTCGAGGCCGGGCGCGCCATGCTGAACGGTTTCGTCACGCCGGAGCGCACCACGCTCATCGCTTCGACGCACCGCATCTACACCGTGGCCGAGAAAATGCACATGGGCGACGGCCGCGTCGACAGTGAGCGCATCCTCAAGGCGGCGCGGACGATGGCCAAGCATGCCATCCTGTTCGACATGCAGGACTTGGCCGCCCGCTCCGGAACGGTGATCAGCGCGGTGCTGTTCGGCGCGCTGGCCGGCTCGGGCGTGCTGCCCCTGCCGCGGGCCGCATGCGAGGAAGCCATCCGCAAGCGCGCCCAAGGCGCCGCGGCGAGCCTCAAGGGGTTCGAACTTGGTTATTCTTACGCGAGCGGCGAAGCCAAGCAGGCGACCCCGGAAGAGCTGAAACGCTGGCGTGCGGCGCCCTCCGAGCGCGTGCGCAAGATCTTCCCCGCCGAGGCGCATCCGATCCTCGAAGAAGGCGTCGCCCGCATGGCCGACTTCCAGGACCGCGATTACGCCAGCTTCTATCTTGACCGCCTCGAGCCGATCGCAAAGCTCGACCGGGAACAGGGAGGCGGCGCAAGCGGATATAAACTCACCTGCGAAACCGGTCGTTTCCTCGCGCTGTGGATGAGCTATGAGGACCTGATCCGGGTTGCCGACCTGAAGTCGCGCCGCAGCCGGTTCGAGCGCGTGCGCGCCGAGGTCGAGGCGAAGCCGCACGAGCCCGTTCACATCATCGAGTACCTCAAGCCGGGCGTAGAAGAAGCCGCGGCCGTGCTGCCGCCGTTTCTCTCAAAACGGCTGCTCGCCTGGACCGGGAAGCGCGGGCTCACGTACAAACTCAATGTCGGGATTTATGTCAAGAGCACCGGCGTGATCGGGTTTCTCATGCTGCGGACGCTGGCGGCGCTGCGGCCGCTGCGGCGGATGACCGCGCGCTATGTGGAAGAGCAGGCCCTCATTGAGCGCTGGCTGCGCGCGGTCAGCGATGCCGCCGGACGCAACCTCAGCCTCGCGCTGGAGATCGCGCTCTGCGCGCGGATTATCAAGGGCTATGGCGAGACGCACCGGCGCGGCAGGGCAAGCTTCCTGCGGATTCTCGACACTCTCGTCGATGGCAGCACGTTGGACGACCGCGCGCGCACCGCCGCCATCGGCAAGGCGCGCGATGCCGCGCTCGCCGACCCCGAAGGCCGCGGCCTGGAGAATTCGCTGGCAACGCACGGCGTTGCAGCGCTGCCCCCGCAGCCCAAGCCCATCCGGTTCATGCGCCGCCCCCCGCCGGATCGCAGGGCCGCCTGAGCGGGGTGTCGTAAGCGCGAGACTTTCACGGCTTGCCGGCTCCAGCATATGGGGGGGCTAAAGTGCCGGCTTTCGAGCAGGCTGGCGAGGGTCCGCCGGCTCAGTTCCCAGAAGGAGACAACCATGCCCCGCACTCTATGGTATACGCGCTGCCCGGTCGCCACCGCGTCCGGCATTGCCTTTCAGCGCAAGTCCTTTGATCAAGAGTTCAACGGTTCGGACTACGTGGTCCGCAACATCAAGGAACTCGGCCTCGCGCAGGCGGACACGCATTTCGATCACCGCCTGTCCGACTCGTTCCGCGAGGGCGGCGCCATCCCGCCGTTGTGGGCGCGCAGCCGCGGCGCAGACACGCTGGCGGTGGGGCTGACTTTTGTCGCCGACTCGCTGGCCGTGTTTGTGCGCGCCGACGACAAGGCCCGGCGCGTGCAGGACCTGGCCGGTCGCCGCTGCGGGCTACCGGTGCGTCCGTACATCCTCATCGACTTCATGAAGGTCAATGCCCACAAGGGCTTTTACTCGACCCTGGCGGCTAACGGCATGCAGGAGTCGGACGTCCAGATCGTCGAGATGACCATCAACGACGACATGCACGGCAGCATCAACGCCGACCTGAAACAGGGTGACCGGCCGAGCCTGTACGACGCCGACATCGACTACCTGCTGCGCGGCGAGGTGGACGCCATCTTCTGCAAGAACGCCGAAGTCGGCCTGATCGAGCGTCGCTACGCCGGACGCATCCGCAAGCTGTATGACCTGATGACCGACCAGACCGACCGTGCCCACATGGTCAACGCCAACCCGCGCATCATCACCGTCAGCGCCGGGCTGGCCAGGGAGGCGCCCGAGGCGGTGGAGCGCTACCTGCTGGTGCTGGTGCGCACCGCTAACTGGGCCGCTTCCCACCCAGCCGAGGCAACGGCAGTGATGGCCAAGGAACTTGGCGTGTCCGAGGCGGACATCCGGTCCAGCTACGAGCCGGACTTCCACAAGAAGCTGTGGCCGTCGTTTGGTCCCGAACTGCGGCGTTTGCTGCAAGTGCAGATAGACTTCATGCAGGCGCGCGGTTATCTGGGGCAGGTGGACCTCGAAGCCTGGATGCAGACTCGCTTCCTCGATCAGGCCTACCAGCGGGAAGGGCTGCCGGCGGTCGCCTGACGCGACGGGGGTGCTGTAACCTTACAGAGCGGGGAGGGGCTCATGACGCAGCCTATGGGTGCGCGCTGGCGCTGTAGAGTCATCAGGCTTCCTAGCGCCCCGTCCAGCGCGGCGGGCGCTTGTCGTGGAACGCGCGCACACCTTCCTTGGCGTCCTCGCTCGTCACCAGCACGCTCGAACCCAGGCGCTCGAGAATGCGCCCCGTGGTGGGATCTTGACCGCGGGACGAGTTCATGACGTGCTTGACCATGCCAACCGCCAGCGGCGCCTTGCGCTTTAAGGTTTGGGCAATCTCGCGCGCCTTGGTCATCAGTTCGGAGGCCGGGACGACCCAGTTCACGAGGTTGATCGCTTCGGCCTTCTGCGCCGTGACCAGTTCGCCGAGCATGGCGAGCTCCTTGGCGCGCCCGAGCCCGACCACCTCGATCAGGCGGCAACAGCCGCCCGAACCCGGAATGATGCCCGCGTTGACCTCGGGCAGCCCGAACCTGGCGCTATCCGCGGCGATGCGAAGATCGCAGGAGAGCGCCAGCTCGAGCCCGCCGCCGGCGCAGGTGCCGTTGATCGCGGCGATCACCGGTTTCTCGAGATACTCCAGCTCGTCGAAGAACCGGTGCGTCACCCGGCGCGGCTGTACCCGCATGACCGGAGCGAACTCCTCCATCTTGAACCAACTGAAGTCGGCTCCGGGAGAGAACGCGCGTCCGGCGCCGGTGACAATCAGCGCCCGGATGTCCGCGCGCTGATAGACCTCGTCGAGCGCACGGCTCATTTCATCGATCATCGTGCCGTTGAACGCGTTGAGCTTTTCAGGCCGGTTCATGGTGAGCGTGGCGACGCCATCGGCCACGTCCCACAGGATTGTGCTGAAACTCATGTTTACTCCCGCTTGTATTTTCTAGAGAAACTTGCGATTTAACTTTTCGTCCGGCACCTTGAGCCCCAAGCCCTCGAGCAGCGGCCGCACTTCACGGATATACGCCTGGCGCATCTCCTCGTTGCCCTGCTTCTTCAGGCCCCAGCGGAGGTAGGCTTCCTCACGCTTGGAATCTGACCGCCCGAACATGTCGAGGGCGACCGGATACCACTTCGCCAGCAGGCGCTGCGCATCCGCCTTGCCGGCCGGCGTCTCGCAGATCGCGCGCAGGTGCACATAACCCATGCCGGTATGGCCGATTTCATCTTTCTCGATTCTCGGCACGATCCTGGCGAGCGGCAGATAGCTGCAGCCGCCCATGTTGCGGTACTGGTAGAGACCCACCCGGTCGGTCAGGGTGTTGAGCAGCGCGACGTCGGTCCAGGTCTGGATCGGCGTCGCAGCGAAATAGATCTCGCGCGTGCTGCGGTAGTCCTCGGCGGTCATGGTGACGCCCAAGTCCCGCCAGATCTTGTAGAACAACAGGCCGTGGTGTAACTCCTCCGCGTACAAGCGCGCAATCCTCTGGCGGTCCTCCGGCGTGGGCGCGAGATCGATGATCGCCTTGAGCCAGTCCGTCTCCGGGAATAGCAGGCTCGTTTCGGTGTCGGCCGCCACCTTGAGCACCTTGTACAGAAGCTCGCGATATTCGTCCGGCAGGGAATCGGCGGCCTCGTACTGCCGCACCGTCGCGGCTTGGTTCATTTGGTTCATGATGTGCTTGCCTCCTTCTGTTAGATTCGCTCAGCAGCCCTTGAACGCCGGAGCGCGCTTTTCCTGGAACGCCTGCGCGCCCTCCTTGAAGTCGGCGCTGCGGAAGGCTACGCCGCCGCAGGTGCGCTCGAGCGCGAGCCCGCCCGCTAGTCCGATCTCGAGTCCCTCGTTGACGCACTGCTTAATCAGGCCGATGGTGAGGGTCGCGCCTTGGGCGAGCGTGCGCGCATATTCGACCGTCTTCGGCATCAGTTCGGCCGGCTCGTGCACGCGGTCCACCAGGCCGATGCGCAGGGCCTCGTCCGCCCCCATCGTCTCGCCGGTGATCATCAGGTGCAGCGCGCGGGAGCGCCCGATCAGCCGGGGAAGCCGCTGCGTGCCCCCCATGTTGGGGACGGCGCCGATCTTCGCCTCGACCAGCCCGAGCCGCCCCTTGCCACGCGCCATGAAGCGCAGGTCGCAGGCGAGCGCCATCTCCAGCCCCCCGCCCATCGCATGGCCCTCGATCGCCGCGATGACGATCTTGGGCAGGCGCTCGATTTTCTCGAGCGCCTGGTGGCCGACCAGCCCGAAGGTCGTGATCGCCTCGGGCGTAACGCCGACGAAGGTGGTGATATCGGCGCCGGCGCTGAAGAAACGCTCGTTGCCATGGACGATCACCACCCGCGCCTCGTCACGGTAGCGGACTTCCTCGATGGCGGCCTCGAGGTCCTTGAGAAAATCCAGATTGTATGCGTTCGCCGGCGGCCGGTTCAGCTGCACGAACGCGAGGGGAGCGTCTATTTTCACGCTGACCAGAGTTCCCATTTTTAGCTCTCTCCTTTCGGTGATTCACTTTCGGTTATTGAAACACGCGCGGCAGGTTGGCCTGCACGCCGCGCTACGAAGACTTACGTTAGCGGGTTGCCATAGTAAACGATCGGTGCGGGATTTCAAAGCGCTTTTGCGACCGTTCCGCCCGAGGCGCGCTGAAGGGGATTACCCCTGCTTGAAGTGTGGCTTTGCTTGGATAACCGTGCTTCTAATTCCAACACTCGCGCCGTCATAATCCGAATCTGCTCGGTTAGATTCTTACGCTTCTATTGTTGAACAAGAGCTGTTCAGGATGGCGCACGTCCTTTGACAGGCAACCCACCGGAAGAGCACATGAAACCGTTCTGAGTCTCGGTGCTCAGGATGAAATCCTGACCCGCGACCCTCAAACATACGGCAATGTCATGGCTATGCAATTACTCCGCGATAATTGCCACATCCACGCGAATATTTTTGTCATTTTGGTTGCGGCCAGCAGCAGCGCTAAGGTAAACACCAAACATGGCGTGGGGGTTTTATCCAAGATCGTCGCTTGCGCACGGATGCATTTTTCATCCGTGCGCAAGCGACGATCCGCGCGGACGGTTTTTCGTCCGCGCAGGTTTTGCCAAAACCTGCGCGCTGCGCGCGCCAACCCAGTTTTCTGAACGGATGAAAAGTACATCCGTTCAGAAAACTGGGTTATGCAATTACTCCGCAACGATTGCCACATCCGCGCGAATGCTTTTGTCATTTTGGTTGCGGCCAACAGCCGCGCTATGTGTGGGGTCGTGTCAATTCCGGTGCGGGTTTTGCAACAGCCTCACGAGAGAACTTCTTGTCGCGCGTGGCGATATGCTGTAGCAGGAAATCCTCCAGCTCGCTGGTCATGCGCACCATCGATTCGTACTCCTCGCCGAGGCAAGCGGCCGTCATCTCATCCAGTGAGTCCATCATCCGCGCATGATCGAGGGCGTGAATTTCCAGATCGGGATACGAGTAAAGCCTCATCAGCAGCTCTTCGGAAGAGAAGTGCGCCCGGCTGTAATCGGCGAGCTGGCCGAGAATCTCGACCAGCGCGGCCTTATCCCTGCCGCCTCTGGCCGCTTCGGCGACCTCCTTCAACAGGTCGGTCTGGATCTGGTGTTCGCGCTCCACCGCCAACAATACCCGGCTGGGCGCGGCGTGGCCGATATACGCCTCGATGACGCGCGGATCGTTCAAGACTTTGTGCGTATCTCCGTGCGCGAGAACTTGGCCGTAGTCGAGCACGTAGAGACGGTCGGCCAGGTCGGCGACCATCTGCATGTCATGTTCAACCCAGATCATGGCCAAGCGCTTTTCGTGCTGGATGCGCATGATGTAGCGCGCCAGATCCTCCCTGTCCTCCCGGTTCAATCCCGCGCAGGGTTCATCGAGCAGCAGGATCTTCGGTTGGTACGCGAGAGCCCGCGCGAATCCGACAATCTTCTGAATCCCGAACGGCAGGCTGCCGACCGCATTGTGCCGATAGCGTTCCAGTTCGACGAAATCCAGAATCTCCTCGACGACCTCCCGGTTTCTCACCTCTTCGCGCCGCACGCCCGGCAGGAACAGGCCTTCCGCGAACGGGTTGGTGCGCATCGCGGCGTGCCGCCCGACCAGTATGTTCTCGAGCACCGTCATGTCCGGGAACAGCTCGGCGTGCTGAAAGGTGCGCGCGATGCCGAGGCGGGCGACCTCATGTGGCTGGCAATCGGTGATGTCCCGGCTGCCGAACCGGATATGGCCGCTGGTGATGCGGTAGATTCCGCTGATGCAGTTGAGGATGCTCGTCTTGCCCGCGCCATTCGGCCCGATTAGCGCGAGCAGTTCACCCTGCGCCACGGTGAGGGAAACCTGTTCCAGTACCGTCAAGCCACCGAATTTGAGCGTAATCTGATCGAGCCGCAGAGCCTCGGAATCAGCCATACCACCTCCGGCTGCGCCGGTACTGTTTCACGTCGCGATAGTTGCGCCGCTCTCCCTGGACGTGGCCGAGGTAGAACTCGCGGATGTCGTCGTGCGAGCGCAGCCGGTCGGCGGTGCCGTCGAGCACGATGCGCCCGTTTTCCATGACATAGCCGTAATCCGCCAGTTCCAGCGCCACGGTGGCGTTTTGCTCGACCAAGACGATGGTCAATCCGAGCTCGCCGCGTATCAACTGTAGCCTTTCGATCAGATCGGCGACAACCCGCGGGGCCAATCCCAGCGACAGTTCGTCCACCAGCAGCAGTTCAGGCGCGCACACGAGGGCCGAAGCGATCGCCAGCATCTGTCGCTCGCCGCCGCTCAAGTATCCCGCTTCCCGCTCGCGCAACCGGACCAGTTGCGGAAAATACTCGTAGGCGACGGCCGCCTGCGACTTGCCCTTCTTGCCGGGAACAGCGGCGAGAATGTTCTCGGCAACGCTCAGGTTCTCGAACACCTTGGAACGCTCGGGCACGAGAACTACGCCCAGGCGCGTCACCTCGTGCGGCTGCCGATTCTCGGTGCGCTGGCCCTTGTAGGTAATGCTGCCCTCACTGACCCGGGCGTCGTCCATGCCCACGAATCCGGAAATCGCGCGCAGCGTCGTCGTCTTGCCGGCCCCGTTGTTGCCGAGCAGAGCGACAATCTGGCCGCGCTTGACGGTCATGCTCACCCCCTGGACGGCGGTCACCACCCGGTGGTACGTGACCTCGATCTTCTCCACCGACAATAGCGTTTCGGGCGCATCCACGTCAGCGGCTTCCCGGAAGCGGTGTCTGTCGGAACGGCCAGAGCAGGAAATAGTTTTGAAGGCGTTGCCAGATTCCGACCAGCCCTCGCGGTTCGAACAGCAGAAACAGCACCATCACCACGCCGAAGACGGTGTGATTGATCGCGAATATCAGACCCGAAATGCTCGCCGTCAGGGGAAGGATGGCGGTCACCCATTCGACGATGTAGGGCAGGAGCACGACAAACACCGTGCCGAGCAACGCGCCGAGGATCGATCCCAGGCCGCCGATGATGACCATCGCGACATACTGGATGGAGAGAAACAGCGAGAACGCCTCCACCGAGACGAAGCTGCGGTAGTAGGCGAACAGACAGCCGGCCATCGAGGTCATGGTCGAGCTGATCACGAAAGCGAGCAGCTTGTGGCCCGCGACATGGACGCCCAGCGCCTCGGCCACTGTCTCGTTGCTTCTTAGCGCGCGCCAGGCACGACCCGTCTTGGAGCGCAGCAGGTTGATGGAGAAGAGCGTGGCACCGGCGGCGAACGCGAGCAGGACGAAATACCAGGCGCGTCCATCGCTGAGAGACCAGCCGCCTATGCTGGGCGGATCGAGGGCGATGCCGGTCGAGAAGCCACGCCTCGTCTCGTACTCGCCCCCGACATACACCACGATGAAGTGCAACCCGAGCGTGCTCACCGCGAGATAGAGGCCGCGCAGGCGCAGGGAGGGAAGCCCGAAGATCAGTCCGAGTACCGCGCCGATGCAGGCCGAGGCCGGCAGGGTCACCCAGATCGGCGCGGCGAATTCCTTGAACAGAATTCCGGCGGTAAACGCGCCCGCGGCCAGCAGACCGGCATGACCCAGCGATATCTGTCCCGCGAAACCGGTGACTAGCATCAGGGCCAGAGCGCCGATAGCGGTGAGAAACACCTGGTTGGCGATGTCGATGAACAGCGGCTTGGCGACGAAGGGCGCGAACAGCAGCAAGGCGCAGAATATCGCGCAACTGTACTTCTGCGTCCGGGTGTCGAGCAGGACAAGATCCTCGCCGAGGGAGGTGCGGAAATAGCCGCTGGCGTTGGCCACGTTATCGTTCCTTCTTCACTAGACCCGGTCCAGTTCTTCCTTGCTACCGAACAGTCCCCAGGGCCTAATCACCAGTACCACCAGCAGCACAAAGAAAGGCACGACGTCCGAGAGCAGGGGATTGACAAACTGGATTAGCAGCACTTCGGCGATGGCGATGATGGCCGAGCCGATCAAGGCGCCGGCCAGGCTGTCCAAGCCGCCGACCAGGGCGGCGGGAAAAGCCTTGAGGCCGATCATGGTCATCGTTCCGTCCAGGCCGGAATCGAGAGAGATCAGCATTCCCGCGAGGCCCGCTGTAAACGTCGATAGTCCCCAGGCCAGGGCGTAGACGCCATGCAACTGGATGCCGCGCTGCGAGGCGAGCAGCGGGTTCTGTCCCGCCGCGCGCATCCGTATGCCCCAACGGGTGAAGCCGAGGAAGCCGAACAAGGCCGCATACACCACGGCGGTGGCGCCAATCAGAATCGCGCTGATCAGGGAAATCCGCGCGTCTCCGATGAGTACGAGGGATGGATTGCTCCAACCCAACGCCTCCATCGGATGGCGGACCTGCGCCGACCAGATGAGCACCGTGGCGCCGCGCAGCATTACGCCCAAGGCGATGGTACAGAGTACCGCCGCCAGGACCATTTCGCCGGTCATGCGACGCATCAGCAACACGTATACCAGGACGCCCACGAGCAGCCCGAGCACGGCCGCCATCGCCACCGCCGTGACCGGGCTCCCGCCGAGGAGGGATGCCGTTGAATACAGCAGATATGCACCCACCAGCATCAACTCGCCATGCGCCAAGTTGAGCACTCGGCTGACCCGGTAAATCAGGACATAGCCGCAAGAAATCAGGGCGTATATGGCGGCTAGCACCACGATATTGACAGCGAGCTGCACCTCGGCCTCCTACCTACAGCACTAGGCCGCGATCACTTCACGTCCATGGCGACCCAATCCTGCACCCGCGCCGCCGCCTGTTTTTTCGTATCCCAGCGATAGACGCGGTAATGCTGATTGTTGCGGAAGTGGTTCGTCTTGCTCCATTCGATCGGTCCGCCGCGCAATCCCTTGGTGTCCACCTTGAGAGCGTCCAACGCAGCCAGCACCTTTTCGGGTGTGGGCGGCCAGGCCACATGCTTCAAGGTCTGCTCGATCACCATTCCGGCGACCCAACCGTCGGCCATCCGGGTGATCGGATAGGTCAGTTTGGCGCCGCGTGCCGCGTCGCGCATCTCTTGATGCACCGGCAGGTTTTCCAGGAACATGGCATTCGCGCTGAAGACATGGAAGGACTCGTCCTTGACCCTTGCCAATTCATCCTCCGCCGGCTCTTGCGCGGCGGTAATGTAGCGGCCGGTCCAACCGAGCCTGCGCAGCGCCTCGAACGTCTTCACCTCGGTCACCCAGGGTCCCCATGAGTAGACCCAGTTGGGATCGGCCCCTTTGAGCTTCGAGGCGTAGGGAGTGTAGTCCGGCGTCGCCGGAGGAATCTGTTCCTTGGCCACCGGCGTGATGCCGAATGCCGGCGCCCGGGATTCCGCATAGTCGATGCCGGCGCGCGACACGGGGATGGCCATGGCCACCAGCCCCAGTTTGACCGGCTCGCGCGATTGCTCCTTGATGAAGCGCAGCGCCATCTCGGCGTCGTACTTGATGGCGAAGCCGATGGAGCAGAACTGCAGCTCGTCGGGGTTTGGCGGCAGCACTTCCGCCGGGCATACACCGGCCCCGAAGAGCAACGGCACGCGCGCGCGCTTGGCCTCGGCGACCATGGGGCCATAGGCCGACGAAACACTCATGCTCACCAGCAACACGGCATTGTCCTGCGCGATCAACTTCTTCGCGTCGGCGGCCGCCTTGGAGGGTTCGCCCTGGTTGTCTCCGACGATCAATCGGACCGGCTTGCCGTTGACGCCGCCGCGCTGGTTCAACTGATCGATGTAAAGCCGTACCGATTCAACCGGGGGCGCATAGGCATCGGCATTGGGCCCGGTCACGGCGCCGCTCAGCCCGACGACATAGGCATCCTGCGCCCAGGGCGTAGCGGTAAAAGAAAACGCTGCCAGCGCAGCGATCAATTTCGAACGATTCATGCTCAATTCATCCTTTGGTATGGGTTGACGAGTGTTGCTTACAAGCGCTTCGAACGGCTCTCCCTGTTGCGATCACACCGCCCGCGACGCGATGCCGCCTGATCCAGCCGAGCGGACGGCGCTTGATATTTCGCTTCTAGTGTCGCCCTGTCACCCATGACCTTACGATAGGGGAATCGCCGCGATTGTTCAAATCAAGTACCCCCGGCAAAGCCGGGGGTTTACCTTTATAAGCTATTTCCGCTCGCTTCCCAAGCCGCGATCACTTCACGTCCAGGGCGACCCAATCCTGCACCTGCACCACCGTCTGTTTTTTCGCATCCCATCGATAGATGCGGTAATGCTGTTTGCTGCGAAAGTGGTTCGTCTTGCTCCATTCGATCGGTCCGCCGCGCAATCCCTTGGTATCCACCTTGAGCGTGCCCAACGCAGCCAGCACCTTTTCGGGTGTGGGCGGCCAGGCCACATGCTTCAAGGTCTGCTCGATCACCATTCCGGCGACCCAACCTTCGGCCATCTGGGTGATCGGATAGGTCAGTTTGGCGCCGCGCGCCGCGTCGCGCATCTCTTGATGCACCGGCAGGTTTTCCAGGAACATGGCATTCGGGCTGAAACCAAAGAAAAACTCGTCCTTGACCCTTGCCAATTCATCCTCCGTCGGGTTGAGCGCGGCGGCAATGTACCGGCCGGTCCAACCCAGCTTGCGCAGCGCCTCGAACGTCTTCACCTCGGTCACCCAGGGTCCCCATGCGTAGACCCAGTTGGGATCGGCCCCTTTGAGCTTCGAGGCGAAGGGAGTGTAGTCCGGGGTCGGGGGAGGAATCTGTTCCTTGGCCACCGGCGTGATGCCGAACGTCGGCGCCAGGGATTCCGCATAGTCGATGCCGGCGCGCGACAAGGGAATGGCCATGGCCACCAGCCCCAGTTTGACCGGCTCGCGCGATTGCTCCTTGATGAAGCGCAGCGCCATTTGGGCGTCGTACTTCATGCCGGGACCGATGGAGCAGAACTGCAGCTCGTCGGGGCTTGGCGGCAGCACTTCCGCCGGGCATGCACCGCCCGCGAAGAGCAAGGGCACGCGCGCGCGCTTGGCCTCGGCTACCATGGGGCCATAGGTCGACGAAACACTCACGTTCGCCAGCAACACGGCATTGTCCTGGGTGATGAACTTCTTCGCGTCGGCGGCCGCCTTGGAGGGTTCGCCCTGGTTGTCTCCGAGGATCAATCGGACCAGCTTGCCGTTGACGCCACCGCGCTTGTTCAACTGATCGATGTAAAGCCGTACCGCTTCAACGCCGGGCGCATAGCTATCGGCATTGGGTCCGGTCATGGCGCCGCTCAGCCCGACGACATAGGCATCCTGCGCCCAGGGCGTAGCGGTGAAAGAAAACGCTGCCAGCGCAGCGATCATTTTCAAACGATTCATGATTAATTCCTCCTTTGGTATAGGTTGACGGGTGTTGCTTACAAGTGCTTCGGACTGCTCTCCCTGTTGCGATCACGCCGCCTGCGACGCGATGCCGCCGGCGTCATGCGCCACCATGCGCGTCTCGGAATCGTCGTACATCGATTCGATCAGTGCGTGGAACCGCTGGTACATCAGCTCGCGCTTGACCTTGCGCGTCGGAGTCACCGGTTCGCCCTCCTCTTCGGGATCGAGCATCTTCGGCAGGACTCGAAACATCTTGATCTGCTCGGCGCGCGCCAGCTGCTCATTGGCCGACGCGATGTCGCGTTGCAGCAACTTGGCCACCTCGGCGTGCTGCGCCAGGTTGGTGTATCCGGAATAATCGACGTTGTTGCTGCGCGCCCACTGGCACACCGCGTCGTACTCGATTTCGATGAGGGCGGTCAGGTATTTGCGCCCATGGCCGAACACTACCACCTCCGCGACATAAGGGCTGGTCCGTACGATGCTCTCGATGAAGGTCGGGCTGATGGTTTTGCCGCCGTCCGTGACGATGAAATCGCGCGACCGGTCTACCAGGCGCAAGCAGCCATCGCTCATTTCGCCCACATCGCCGGTATGCAGCCAGCCGTCGGCATCGAGCACCGCCGCCGTGGCTTCCGCATCGTTCCAATAACCGTCGAACATGTCCTGGCTGCGCACCAACACCTCGCCCTCGTCGGAGAGGCGGACTTCCCAGCCGGCGCTCGGTACGCCGACGTTACCGGGCCGGGGAAACATCCCGCGCTGACCGGTGATCAGCCCTCCCGCGGTCTCGGTCTGGCCGTAAAGTTCCGCCACATTGACGCCGTAGATCTGCCACAGCGCCGCGGTTTCGACCGGCAGCGGCGCACCGCCGCAAATGACCAGGCGCAACTGGTCGAAGCCGATCTTGTTCAACATGGGCCGGAAGGCCGCGGTGTGGCACAGGCGATAGACCAGGTCCGCCGCCCAGGAGGTATCGCCGTCCCAGCGTCGTTTGGCGTAGGCGCGACCTTTACTCAGGGCCGTTGCATAGACCCACCTTTTCAAGGGCGACGAGTCGGCAATTCCGATCAGCAGTTGCGAGGCGAATTTGTGCAAGTAGCGCGGCACGGTCATCAGGAATGTCGGCGCCACTTCGAAAAAGGTCTGGGGCAAATCCTGCAGACTTTCGCCGTAGTGCGGCACGACCCCCGAGATCAACGGAAAAGTGATGGCGAGATCGCGGCCCAGGATGTGACACAGCGGCAAGTAGACGACGCTGCGCTGATCCGGATCGAGCAGTTGCGGGAAATGTTCGACGATCGTGTTCGCCGCGGCGAGATGCGCGCCGTGCGAGAGCAGCGCACCCTTGGGATGACCGGTGGTGCCGGAGGTGTAAATGATGGATGCCGGATCCTTGGCGCCTATTTTCTGCGCCAGCGACTCGAGCACCGAGATCGCGGATTCCTGCTTCGGTTCCACCGCCGCAAGAATCTCGCGGTAGGACTTGAGCTTGGGGAGTTGGTAAGCGAACATCGCCGAATTGTCGATGACGATGATCCACCTCAGTCCAGGCAGACGGTCCAGCACGCCGAGAACCTTGTCCACGTACTCCTGATTCTCGGCGATGAAGATCTTCGCCCCGCCGTTGCCCAATTGGTACTCGACTTCCGCGGCGGATGCGGTGGGATAGATGCCGTAGGTAATGGCACCCAGCGCTTGTGCGCCCAAGTCGCAGATGCCCCATTCCTCGAATGCATCTCCCATGAGCGCCAGGCGGTCGCCGCGCGACAGGCCCAGGTTCTGCAGCGCCAGGGCGAATCGCCCCGTCTGTTCGGCATAGAAACGCCAACTGCGCTCCCGATAGACACCCCGCTTCTTGGCGCGGTAGGCGATGCCGTCGGGCGACTTGCGGGCGAGTTTCGCCAGCAGCAGCGGCGCGTTCTTCACCCTCAGCTCGGCGGCGCGCGCGCTATCCTCGCGATTACTCACTCCGGTGTCTCCCTCCACGGTTCTTGTTCTACTTCTACTGCCATATTCCCAGCCCGATCATCGATCGCGATGGGTTCTGCATAGACGGTTTCACCGTCATCAACATAGGTGTCCGTGCACACCAGCGGGTTTCTGACCGATCACCCGTCCTTCTTCAGCACCGGTATGGCCTTGGTGATCATGCCCTTGGCCTTCATCTTGTGCGCGCCCCACGTTTCGCAGGAGACGCAGTTTTACATTAAAGTGGATTCCTGAGTCAAGACAATAATTCTCAGCGTTCGTCGAACAGCCGTGTCTCAGCGTTCAGGTATCAGCGTTCAGGTATCAGAGCAAACCCGCAAGGCCCGGTTTGATTGCTTATCCCATCTCCCGGTCACGGTATCTTGTATTCCAGGTTGATGCGCTTGGACGGCACGAAGCTGTGCCGGGAGAGGAATTTCTCCAGGCCGAAGTCGTCCCAGTTGACCAGGGTGTACACCCGGTTCACCCCCACCGCTTTCATGTTCGTCAGAAACTGCTCCAGCAGCTCGCTGGCAATGCCGTGGTTGTGGAGCTGCGGGTGCACGCCCAGGGTGTCGATGATGCCGGTGGTCTCGGGAATGCCGAACTCCCCGAAGTACACGTCGCCCATGATGAAGCCGACAATTCTGCCGTCCACTTCCGCCACCAGCGAGGCGTTGATGTTGTGGGCCGCGTCCAGCATGGCGGCCACCTTGCGCTCGTAGTAGTCACGCCGCGACTGCTTGAACAGCAGCTCGTCGATCTCCACGATCGTCTCCAGGTCCCCCCGTTTCAGCACGCGCATTGCGGGCTTGCGCGCCAGGCGTACTTCCGGCACCTTGGTTTGCTGTGTCATTCCGACTCTCTCCTTTCGCCTAAAACAGTTCGCCGTGTGCGCCGCTCAACCCTGCTTGGCCTGGCCCTTCTGCACCAGGGTGTAGCCGAACAGCGCCGCGCCGAGCGCCCCGGCAATCTGGCTGTCGTACTCGGTCTTCAGCGCCTCGATGCCGATGATCCGCTCGATTCGCTTCACCACCCCCGGGTTCTTGGCAATCCCCCCGGTAATGAAGAACTCGCGCTCCACGCCGATGCGCTCCATCAGCGAGACCACCCGCTCGGCCATCGCCTGGCAGTAGGAGGCCACCACCTTGTTCTTGGTCCAGCCCGCCTTCAGCAGGCCCAGCGCCTCGGACTTGGCGAACACCACGCACACCGAGGACACCGCCGCGGGCTCCTTGTCCACCTCGAAGGAGCGCG
>Ga0082335_1005767_pt1 | contig 16710 bp, 9 predicted proteins | sample Subgrocontami58m_FD_72375 | JGI IMG/M metagenome (GOLD analysis project Ga0082335, IMG submission 72375) | Subsurface groundwater microbial communities from S. Glens Falls, New York, USA - GMW37 contaminated, 5.8 m (SPADES assembly) (version 2) ... | reverse complement strand
AGACTTAGTAAATCACCTTACGCAGCATTGTTCTAAAAATTATTAAAATGGAGTAAAATTGTATCACAGAATAGTATTCTGTGATACGGAAATTAAATTAAGATAAATTTTTGCGTAAGGTGAGTTAGTAATTTAATTATTTGCTTTTTCCCTCGATAATAATAATCGAAGGAGAAGGCATGTTAGAACGAATTGTAAATATTTCGGCGGGTTCAGACTATAAAAACTCATCTAAACCTAACCGCTATAATAAGAGCTCACAGTATCTGAGCACTTTCAGTTCCTCACTGTCTGATTCTATCTCACTTTCGCCTGCTACGGCATTTCTTTCTACAATTAAATGGCGTTTGAAAAAATTAACAAAAAGTAATAGCAAGATTGAAATTAATTTCGAATTCGATGGGTATGATTTTACTGCATATGTGAATCAGAGCGAACTTCAATTCCAAAATAATTTTGAATATGATATAAAAAAGATTTTTGAAGAATTAACCGGGAGATATGAAATACAAACTTTAATACTTTGCCCGCACAATATTAAAAACAGCGATAAACTTGATCCGAAATTTCATTTAACGGTTTTATCGGAAATGATTTACAGGTTAATTGATCTTAGTCATTATTCTTATTCGATATCGGTAGACAACACCGAAGTGAAGAAAATATTTTCTGATACAGAGTATGCTTTACGCCAGGAGTTCAATTACATAAACATTTGTCTATTAAGCTTTCTTGAAAAGTATTTAACAATAAAAGCTGATGTAATTAATGATAATCAAAGAGATGGTAATGCTTTAATTATGAAAAAAATTCAGTTAAAAACATTTTAGAATATGGCGCAATTAAATTCTCATATGGAATTTACAGATTATTATGATTCTGATTTCAGAAGCTACATCGAATTGCCTAATAATAATCCCCTGGTGGTTTTTGATACGGAACTGAAGATCGTTTATTGCAATAAAATATTTAAGAATACTTTTGGCTTAGATGTATTTTCAAATATAAATCAAATGAACTCTAATCCCGAGTTTGTTTACCTGATACGCGGATTTAGTGAAAGTCATTACAAAAACCTCACTCTTGAAATAAACCTTGCATCTGAAAACTATAAAGGAATTAAAAATTACGCGGTAAAAATAGAACGTATTGTAATAAGAGATAATCAATATTATGTTATTATTATAGAATCTTTAGAGCAAAGGGAAAAATTAGAAAATAAAATTACATTTCTTCATAATGCATTAGATTACGGCCAGCTGCCATTAATGATTGTAGATGAAGACCAAAAAGTTAATTATGTCTCCAGATCATGGGAAGCTATTCTTTCTCAAGATATTGAAAACATTTACAACAAAAATTTAATTCAAATATTCCAGAATATTTTTGATGACGCTGAATTAGCAGAATTAAATGAATCAATAAAAATGAACAGGCCATGGAAAAAATTATTTTATTTCCCGAATAAATTATCTTCCCAATATTGGGAGCTGAACTTAAATCCCGTTTATAATAATGAAGAAAGTAAAGCAAGTTTTATTATTACGGGCAGTAATCTTACCGAACATATAAATCAAGCAAAGCTCATTGAGAATTCCGAAAGAAAACAAAAACTGATAATAAACAACATCTCGGATTTATTGTTAATTGTTGAAAATATCGGTATCGGAGTTATTTTCGAAAATGCAAATGACAATTTCTGTAGAGTATTTAATATAGACAGATACAAAATTTACTCTCACAAAATTGAAAATATTATCCCCCACGCACTTTATTCGGAAATTCAAAAATCGATTGATTATTTATGCCAGCCGGACAAATTATGTTATCAATTTAATTACAAAAATGTTGATGAACGCGAGTATGACTGCAAAATTACTTCCATTAAGGAAAATGAACGAAACTTTGGATACTATATAGTTACAATGAAAGACACAACAGATGAGATCCTTTACCGGGAACAATTGAAAAAATCTATTCAAAAGGAAATGCAGCTAAATAAAATGAAATCTGATTTCCTGGCAAATATGTCGCATGAAATAAGAACACCGTTCAACGCAGTGGTCGGATTTTCGGAAATTATTGATGAATCTATTGAAACAGGTAAGATTGAAATACTTCGAGATCTTATTGATTCGATGAAAGAAGTCCTTCACAGGGGATTAAATTTATTTACTAATATTATAGAAGTTTCTCAGTTGGAAGCGGGTGAAGTTTTACTTGATAAGGTTGATCTGAATTGCAATCAAGTCGTTAGAAATGTTTATCAAAGAATGCAAAAAGAGGCAGTACAAAAGAATTTGGATTTCATTTTGAACATTACCGATGAAAATTGTATTGCCGAAGTTGATTGGGTAAAACTTGAAAGGATAATTCAAATGTTAGTTGATAATGCTTTTAAATACACTAATAAAGGATGCATTTGCCTGGAAACTAAAGTTATTAATAACAATGTCGTAATTGCTGTTTCTGATACAGGACTTGGAATTGAAAAATCTCAAATAGAAAGACTGCTCAAACCATTTACACAAGAAGTCGAAGGTTATACCCGTTCATTTGAAGGTGCCGGCTTAGGATTGACGATTGCTTATAAATTAACTCTTCTCATGGATGGTAAATTTGAGATTGAAAGTGAAAAAAATAAAGGGACAAAAATTACTTTATCATTTCGTTTATCTTAATTCTATGAATTAATATGTTATTAGTTGCTGAAAAATATGAAACTCCGACAATTGGATTTGAAGCAAATCTTTCCAAGTTCTATAAACTTGCAAAAGATCATTTTCAGATTTCGATAAAAAATGATAACGTCCCAATTAACTATATTAAAGAAAGTATTCGTTTCTTTTCACTTGACCTTCCCCCGGAACTAAAAGAAATATTCATTCCCTTTTCAGATGCACCTTTGTTCTGGACCTATGAATCATCTCTTCTTGCACAAATAGAAGAGTTTATGAAATCTAATTTTTCTAGGAGTGATAGTTTAGGAATTAATAAACAGATATATGAAAACTATACACGCTGGGCAACCGCTAAACTTAAAAATGAAAAGGAATACTTTGCAATTACAACAATAAACTTTATCGAACGGGATCTGAACAAGCACAATTTTTTAAAACTTATCCTAAAAGGGATAATCTTAACTTATCAGGATACGTTCCACAATCCGGTAAAAGCAAATGAACTATTAACTAATGCAGTAGTTATAATTAATTCATTAAGGTTGAACGATCAATTAAAAACAGAGTTAAAATATATAATAAGTTTATACAGAGGGTTTATTCATCTTAGAGAAAATTCTTATGAACAAGCCCAAGCAATATTCAAAGAGTCACTAGAACTAAAACCACATGGAAGTACTGCAAAATTATATGCTGCTTTAACGGAAATAAATCTCGAGCATGAAGACTTAGCTTCATATTATCTTAATGAAATATTTAATTATGATCTTTATCGTTTAGCTATTGCATTAAAGACTAATAATGCCGGTATGTTTAGTTATTTCTGCCGCAATGCATTTTTCCATAATGTTTTTTACGAAAAAGATTTTTGCAAGTTTTATGATTCGATTGAGCAATTATTGGATGTGCATAAAAATTATGATAATGAAATTATAAATATGTGCATTCAAAGTCTCGCAATGATAAAGGCAAATAATTTATCGGAATATATCGATGAAGAAATAAATAAATCTTTGCAGTTCACCGAAAAAATAATTCAGAGTTATTCAAAGTCTACAAACATGTTAATTTATGCTACATATCCAGAATTTTATAAAAAGTTAGCCGAAATAATTGCCGGTATTAGTGCTAAAATAAGAACAAGATATTATAACGAGGTAAATCAAAAATTATCAACATTTAATACTGATATTAATGAAAATATAAGCGCAGAAAAACATTTGCATGATGAACTGGAAACTTTTACGATCAAAAACAAAACTGATCTAAAAAATTCCTTAAAAAAAATAAATGAAGACCATGATTATGAAGCCCATGTAATTGAAGAATTACTCAACGGATTGCCGCACTCTGACCGGTATAATCCCCGCGCATCAATGTCGAGTTATATGACATACAATATTATAATTGCCTTTCTAGTATTTTTCTTCGGAGGTGTAGCCGGTTATTCAAATAAAACGGTAGGTGACGCATCAGAATTTAATTCGATGTTAACATTTATTTTAGTGACAGCAACTAAATGGGGCGCAATAAGTTTTTTCCTTGGGCTAATTGTATCTTTAATATTTTCAGTAATAATTATTGTCGAAAGATTTGAAGTTAAATCAAAACTGCAAAAGCGATTGGTAAATTTAAAATATGAAAAGGACAAATTAATTAATGAAGTAAATAAAAATTATTCCAATAAGGAAAAAATCTTATCGGAAAATATTAATAGCAGTATTTCACACCATCGTAAAAAAGTTGAAGAGTTAAAAGAGCAATCAAACTCTGCCGAAAAAGCTTATTTGGCTGAAGCAGATGAACTAATTAAGCAGACCATATCCGGGCTTCCGGATTTTTCAAATTAGCACTGGCTATTATTAGCCATCCGATAAATAAACACCACAACAAAAACTCCTAAGTCTTCAAATCTCAATATTTCTAATGGTATAGTTATTGTCCATTTATGTTACTTATCAACTATATGGAATGAAATGAAGGTTGTTACGATTACCGGCATTCGACCTGACTTCATTAGAATGAGTAAAGTTTTTGAAAAACTTGACGAAAATTATGAACACATAATGATTCATACCGGGCAGCATTACGATGACGAACTAAGTAAATTTTTTTTTAGCGAACTGAAAATTCGTAAGCCGGATTTTAATATGGCAACCGGCAAAAACAGTTCCAACCATTACGAACAGCTCGCATATCTCTCGAAGGAAGTCATTTATCTTCTGAAGCGAAAAAAAATTGATCCTTCAATCATTCTCTTTCTGGGAGACTCAAACTCCGCAATAGTAAGTGCGCCCTTATTTAAGGAAGGATACAAAATCGGGCACATTGAAGGGGGAATGCGTTCATACGATAGAAGAATGCCCGAAGAAGTTAACCGTGTTATCTGTGATTATGTCTCCGATCTCATTTTTGTTTATACGCCAACATATAAAGAGCGCTTAATTAAAGAGAATAAAAACCCAAAACAGATTCATGTTGTTGGAAATACAATCGTTGAAATTGTAAAAGAATATATGCCGCAAGGTAAACGCCAAAAAGATTTTATTGTTGCGGATATTCATCGCAATGAAAATCTAAAAGACCCAAAACAATACTCTCACATAATTAATTATCTAGAAGAAGTAGGTAAGAAAATTAGCATGGAAGTACGGCTGGTAAAATTCAATAGGGCATTACAGCATATAGAGAAATACAAACTTTTAAGAGATAAAAAGTACGTGAAATTAGTTGGTCCCTATGGGTTTTTAGAATATTTGAATTTGCAATACAACGCATACGGAGTAATATCAGATTCCGGTACAAGCCAGGAAGAATGCCCGCTGTTAGGAGTACCGGTTGCTGTTCCCCGGAAAGCAACAGAAAGACCGGAATCTATTGAGAATGGAAACAGCATTCTTGTTGGAGAAGATAGACCAATTAAAAAAATGGCTGCCGAGACAATTTCATTTTTTGAAAATTATTCAGTTTCTCCGGCTCAATTGAAATGGCTTGGCAATGGGAAAACATCAGAAACTATAATTAATATCTTAAAGAAGGAACTGGAGAAATGAAAAACGTTCTTATAGTAGGCGGCGCCGGTTATGTCGGCGGTGCAATAACCGATTTGATCCATCAATCTAATTATAACGTGAGAGTTTATGATGCTCTTTTATACGAAGACTCTTTTCGTAAACCTGTAGATTTTGTTCATGGTGATGTGAGAGATCATGATAAACTAAAACTACATTTAAAATGGGCAGAGGCGGTTGTTTGGCTTGCTGCTATTGTTGGCGATGGTGCGTGTCAGTTAAATCCGGAATTAACACGTTCAATCAATCAAGATTCAGTTGGGTGGCTTGCCGATAACTTTGATGGAAGAATTGTTTTCATGTCCACTTGTTCCGTTTATGGCGCACAAGATAGTGAGTTAAATGAATCTTCACCTACTAATCCTTTATCTCTTTATGCAGAGACAAAAATGAATGCAGAGAAATTTCTAAAACATAAAAACGCAATCATTTTCAGATTGGGAACATTGTTTGGAGTTGGAGATCTTTATTCAAGAATCCGATTAGATCTTGTTGTTAATATTTTAACAATTCGCGCTTATGTAGAAGGACAAATAAGTGTATTCGGCGGCGATCAATTCCGTCCACTGCTTCATGTTAAAGATGTTGCACGCGCTGTGTTGATGAATCTGGAATCGAAGCACAAAGGAGTTTTTAATCTTGCACGCCAAAATGTGCGCATCAGCGATCTCGCTTATCAAGTTAGAATGCACTTTCCGGATATGGTTATTGAAACTACCGATATGCCTTTCCAGGATACACGTAATTATCGTGTCTCCGCTAAAAAAGCAGAAGATACTTTTGGATACAGATCGGTTCACTCAATTGATGAAGGAATTGGAGAACTTAAATATCTTGTTGAAACAAAACGTATCAAAGACTTGAAAAGCCCGCGCTATTCCAACCAAGCTTACTTAAAAGAGCATTACGAAGAATTACTGATTGAAAAATTCAAAGAAGTTGAGGCGGCTTAATGGAAGAGATGAATCCTCAATTGTTAAAAGGCGGTCTAGCCGTTGACGATAGAGGCACAGTAAGCTTTGTCAACGATTTCAATTTCAACGGAGTGAAAAGATTTTATACAGTAGAAAACCATAAGCAAGGATTTGTACGCGCATGGCATGCTCATAAAAAAGAAGCAAAATATGTGATGGTTGTAAAAGGCGCCGCAGTAATTGGTGCAGTACAAATTGATAATTGGGAAAAGCCATCGAAAGATTTGAAGGTACATCGTTTTGTGCTTAGCGAAAAAAATCCATCGGTTCTTTTTATTCCCGCCGGATTTGCAAATGGTTTTATGTCGTTATCAGAAGATGCAAAAATAATTTTCTTTTCTACATCGGAATTAAAAGACAGTCTCAATGACGACGTCCGCTATGATGCGCATTATTGGGAATCATGGACTGTTGAGGAGAGATAAAATGGAAAAAGTATTAATTGTTGGTTCAACAGGAATGCTCGGTTATGCTGTTAGCTCTTATTACAAATCAAAGAATTATGAAGTTGCTGAGATTTCTCGAAATGAATACGATATAGCCAACGAACCGATTGAAAAGTTCGAAGCTTTTCTTGATGCTGTAGATGTTGTAATTAACTGTGCCGGATTAATAAAACCAACCATTGCCAGGAACACAATTGAAAATGTTTTAAGGATCAATTCAATGTTTCCGCGCAATCTTGCAAAGTTGTGTAATAAAAAAGGAATCAAATGCTTTCATGTAACTACCGATTGCGTTTATACAGGCAAGAAAGGTAAGTACACCGAAGAAGATTTTTTTGATGCAGAAGATCTCTACGGTTTAAGTAAGAATGCCGGAGAGAATAAAGATTGTATGGTTATCAGAACTTCGATTATCGGCGAAGAGAACGGACAGAGCCGCTCGCTTCTTGAATGGGCAAAAAGCCAGGCGGGAATGGAAATAAATGGATTTACAAATCATTGGTGGAACGGAGTTACAACTCTTTATCTCGCAGAAATAATCGAAAAAATTTTTGTGAATGGACTTTATCAGAAAGGAATTTTTCACATTCACTCGCCAAATACTGTTACAAAGTATGAACTGCTTCAGATATTCGATAAAATCTACGGATTGCATTTAAATATCAATCCGGTTGAAGCCAAAGAAAGCTGCGACAGAAGTATGATGAGTATTTACGAGCTTTCGAAACAAGCGGCTGTAAAAACACTCGAGCAGCAAGTTGAAGAGATGAAGAATTTTTTTTCAGAAAAGGAAGTTGTTCAATGCAGCACTTATGCGAACTAACAAAAGAAAATTGGCATGAAGACTTGATATCTAATCTTGCCGGATCTCTGAAACCCGAAGTGTATGTAGAACTGGGTTTATATCATTGCGAGTTGTTTAACAAAATTGTTCCATACGCAGATAAACTTTACGGAGTTGATATAAATCCCGATGCCGGGCAGTGGATGACACAATCGGAGAAAACATTTTTTTTCCATGGAACCACCGACGAGTTTGCCTCGGAAATTAAATCCCGCAACATTAAAATTGACTTACTCTTCATAGATGCCGACCATTCGAAAGAATCCGTGCTAAAAGATTTTTGGAATTACTTCCCTTATGTAAAAGATCACGGTATAATTTTGTTGCATGATACATATCCCAAAAGTTTGGAGTACACAGATAAAGGATATTGCGGGAATGCTTTTCTTGTTGTTGATGAATTAAAACAGCATCAGGATAAATTTGAATTTATGACTATTCCTGTTCATCCGGGATTAACCCTAATTAGAAAAAGGAACAAGCAGGTTAAATGGATGGAAGAACAAACAAAACCAACTGCATCGGAAGAGCTAATCATGCTGGAAAATAAGCGGTATAAAATTGTTGTAATTGCTCAAATATATAATGAAATGCGTAAAGGAAACTTAGAACGCTTCTGGAAATACATTCAGCCGGTTTGTGATGGACTTGTTGTTTACGATGATGGAAGTACGGACGGCAGCTATGAGTATATGTTGGATAAAGCAATATTTACAATAAGAGCCGGGGATAATGATTTTGAAAATGAATTGAGCCATAAAAAAATTCTTCTTGAGTATGCTCTAAAGTTACAGCCCGATTTTATCTTACGGATGGATGCCGATGAGTTGCTGACCTCAAACCCCGTTAACGAGGCAGGTGCGCAAATAGAATTACAGAGCATTTGTAAATACGCTGATGAAAATAATATTGATGCAATCAGTTTACACGAAATAAATCTTTGGAGAAGTCATTCGTGGAAACGAATTGATAATTCCTATGATCTTGGATGGTTTGTTCGTCTTTGGCGCGTAACTCCAGGTCTAATGTATAACGAAACCAATCGCGGCTTGCATCAACAGGATTATCCGCAATCAATTACGACTATTAAAAAAACTGATAGTTTAGGCGTAATTCATTATGGATTTGATTCAGATCTTTCACTTGCATTTAAATATTTTGTTTACCGGTCGCACGGGCAGACCGGATGGGCTTTAGAAAGATTGCTTGACGAAAAAACACTCAGCTTAGAAAAAGTAGATGAAAAACTATTCCCTCCAGGCTTATATATTGATGATGATAAGCCAACCCGGCGCAGCTTTAGCGAAGCTTTGGCAAGTCTGGAAGATTATAAACAAGAAGTCTTTAAGCCAAGGATTTCAATTGTATGCTTAATCTATAAAAGCACAGACTGGCTTGAGTTCGTCTATCAGCAAGTATTAAAATACACAGACCTTCGCGATAAAGAATTTTACTTTGTTGCTAACGATGCAAACGAAGAGGTGCTGCGCTATCTTGATCAAAATTACATTCCTTATCACGTTTGGAATAATTCCCCCGGACAAAGAACAGAGTGGTATATCAACAATGTTTATCGTGCGTGGAATTATGCCGCCGAAAAGGCAAAGGGAGATTATCTTCTTTTCATAAACAGCGATATGGCATTTTCCGAAAATTGGGTTGAAAATCTTTTCAACAAACTTAACGGCAGTAATTGTGTTGCTTCAAGGTTAGTTGAATCCGGTAAATTGCTTTCGGGAGATCATGCAATAAGCAAAAACTTTGGCAGATCGGTTAACGATTATGACGAAACTGCATTTCAAGAGTATGTTAAATCCATAAGTGAAGATGAATTAATAACCGGCGGTCTCTTCATGCCGCTCTTGATTAGAAAAGATCACTTTATGAAGATAAGCGGTTATCCGGAAGGAAACATTGTCCCGGGTACGGATGTTTTTCGACCGGAGATTTCCAAACAAGGGCTGGCATGTGTTAGCGGCGATGTAGTTTTAATGCAAAAATTAAAAAGCATAGGTGTAACACATACAACTTCTTTCGATTCGGTTGTTTATCATTTCCAATGCGGAGAAATGGATGCAACAGAATCCAACGATCATAAACATGATGAAGTTCGGATTATTATCAGCAATGATTATTTGTTAGGAAGAATGGGCGAAAAAACAATGTGGGGTTTTCTCTTATCAAATATGCCGAATGCAGTTGGCGTTGATATGGATATTCTTAATGTTACACAGAACTTTGAAAAAGAAGCCGGGAAGCATATCAAAGAAAATTATCCTGAGACTGCTGTAGTTATTCAAAACGCTTCGTTTATAGGTTTAATTGATAAAGACCATTTTACAATACTTTACTTGCAAGATAATTTGAGAGCGATGGGCAGGAAATCGTTTCAGCAGGAAGCAAATTTAAAGTATGCAGATCTGCTTGTTACAAATTCTAAACTTACCGCCGCTTCATATCCAGAATATGATTTTGAAATAATTCCAATTGGAGTTGATGACAATTTGTTTCGTCCTTTAGACAAAGAAGTTGTTAGAAGTGAATTCAATATTCCAAATTTAAAAGTTGGAATATTTGTCGGTGATTTGAGCGAAGTAAAGGGATGGGAAAAAGTTAAAAAAGTAATTGATAATCACGATGAAATATTTTGGATTATAGTATCAAAGGATAGTAAGCAATATGAAAAAAGTAACTGCAAAACATTTAACAGAATCAATCAAGAAAAATTAGCGAAGCTTCTTAATTGTGCTGATTTCTATATTCTTGGATCTCCCGTTGAAACGCAGTGCCTTGCTGCAATAGAAGCTTGTTTCTGCAATCTTCCTTTGATAATGAGAAATACCGGAATTTTTGCCGATTTCATTGAAGAAGAACGCGCCCGGATAGGATACTTTGGAGAAGATTTTGAAAAAGGATTATCGGAAGTCCTGGCGAACGAATACTTTCCGCGCGAAATGATGTTCACGAAAAAGCTTACGATTGATGGAATGGTTGAGAAATGGAAAGCGTTGATCTCAAGAGCAAGATTTTTTGCCGAACAGAAAACGCTTAAGCCGGCAATTGAAAGACCGCCCTTCTTTTCTGTAATCGTTCCAACTTACAATCAAGATCAATACTTAGGCGCCGCATTGGATAGTTTATTAGCACAAACATTTCAAAACTGGGAAGCAATTATCGTTAATGATGGAAGTACAGATAATACAAATGAAGTTATTGAAAAATATCTTTTAATAGACAAAAGATTCCGAAGTTTTCATAAGGAAAATGGCGGCGTATCAACCGCTCTAAATGTTGGTATCCAAAATGCAAAAGGGCAGTGGATTTGCTGGCTCTCTTCGGATGATTGGTTTGAACATGATAAGTTAGAAATTCATTATAACGCTATAGTTGAAAAGCCGGAGATTAAATTTTTCCGTTCGCATTGGTCTTTATTTTTTGAAGAAACAAAGAAAAAGTTAGAAACAGGAGTGTGGCTTCCTGAACCGCATGTTGAATTCCAGGTGACAAGTTATTTTATTACAAATTATAATCATGGGAATTCGATTGCGATCCATAAATCGGTATTTGACGATATTGGATTATTCAACGAAACTATGCGTCAGGGTCAGGATTTTGATATGTGGATACGGATTTCCTCGAAGTTCAGATCTGCTTTCATTAATAAGAGAACGTGTATTACAAGAATTCATAAAGGTCAGACAACAAATACTTTTTTTGAAGGCGGCGTATTTGATTCAACCCGCGCCTTAATCGAATTTCTAAACAATAATCCATTCGAAGCATTATTTCCATTTTATGATCTCACTAATCCCAATAATGCAAAAAATGTTGTTGATGAAATATTATCAATCACTGTAAAGTATGATTCGTTTCTATATAAATGCGGTTATACAACAGCTTTGATTGACAATATGCGGGATTGGATGTTTAGAACTCTCACCAATAAACTGAGGCAACAATATTTTGAATTGCTGGAGAAAAAAGCACAAGAGTACCTGGAGCTACCTTTGGATGAAAACATGAAAAAGGTGATTCGGAAAACATACAGCAGAGAAAAATGTAAGTACAAAAAATATGATTTTGTTCAGGGCATAATTGAGTACATCAAGCAACTGATGGCTGTTGGAAATCAAAAATATGCAAAAGCTCTCGAAACATATTTGTTGAAAATATCTCCCTATTATAACAGCCAATCTTCTATAGAATATTCTCCTATCTTAAGTGGATTTCCTAAAAACGGAAAGTTCTCACCGTTAAATCCAAAACAGGTTATATCATGGCATGTTAATCCTAATCCAATGTCATATAATAGGATCGTGCATAGAATGATGATAAAATGTAATCACTGCAATTCAAAAATTAACGTGAGCTTCGATTATCAATTTTTACCTTCTTCATACTATGAAGATTTTATTTGTCCGGAATGCAAAACGGGTTTCCATTTCAGCGATAAAAATTTTGAAAAAGATTTTATTGAATTTCACAAATTGAAAGTCAATACCCAAGCGGTAAAAATACCGTCAAATCCAAGAGTTGGTTTTCTTCTAAGAGATACTGCAACAGTAGGGGGCGGTAATAAAATTGTTTTTAAGTATATGGAATGGCTTGATAAGCTTGGCTGCAAAATTGAAATATATTCTTATAATCCCAAACCTGATTGGATTGAAATTAATTATGATTATCACCGGATAACCGAAAACTCATCAATTAATCATAACGATATTGATTTGTTGATTGTGTTCAGCATATTCGATCTCCCCAAAGTATTAAACGAAGTACCAATTAATAAGGTCGCTCATCTTTGTCAAGGATACGAAGGTTATCATTATGGAAGTGATTATCCAAGCGTGAGAGCAGATAAGCATATTCTAACTAAGTTACATGAAATCCCGGTTCGGAATATTGTGGTTTCCCAACATTTGGTTGATTTGTTTTATGAAAAATTTAATAGACGTGCAGAATACATACCCAATGGAGTTGATCACCGGATATTCACATTTACCAAAGGGAATAGCAATAGAGAAAATTCCGTACTATTTGTTGGAAACACTTTTCACTCGTTAAAAGGATTTATATTTCTTACAAGTGCTCTAAAGGCAATTCAAAATTCTGTTGAAAGAATAGATAACCTGAAATTGTATGTTGTTTATGGAAGAAAGATTCATGATATACAAAAAGTTAAAGAAGAGTTTAAAAAAATTACCGGTTGTGAAGTTGAATTAAAATTCAAGTTGTCATCAGAAGAAATGGCATTGCTGATGCAAAAAGTTTGCCTTGTGGCATGCACTTCCTGGTACGAAGGATTTTCGCTGCCGTTAATTGAAGCTATGGGAGTAGGAACCCCGGTAATTACAACTGATAATATGGGCGCAGAAAGTTTCTGCACAAATAATTATAACAGTTTTATCGTCAAGTACGGCGACTTGCACACTCTTACAAATAGAATACTTGAAATAATTAAAAACAAAAATACTGTTGCCCGGGTAATCAACAATGCACGCAAGACTTCTCAGCAGTATTCCGAATATAATTCAGTCAAAAGCTTAATTAAGTCGTTTCAAAATCTTTTGAAAAATGAATTTGATCATGGAAAGGTAGATGAATTGTTGTTGGAATATAAAACTCCGCAGCTTGAAAATATTTTCCAAGCTATGGATTCTCAAGGTTCGGTACGTGCTTCGGTAATAATTCCCGTGTATAATCAGTTGAAGTATACTAAAGAGTGTTTTGAAAGTTTATCAAGATCACTAAATGAAAAAATAAAATTAATTGTTATAAATAATGCAAGTACGGATGGAACGAAGCAATATCTTGAGTCACTATCGAATGAAAGATTTGATATCTGTATAATTAATAACCAAACTAATCTCGGATTCCCGAAAGCTGTTAATCAAGGGTTAATTGAAACCAACGGCGAATATATTGTAATTGCGAACAACGATATTGTTTTTACACCCGGATGGTTGGAAAGAATGCTGGATGTTGCCGAATCGAACGTTGAGTTTGGTCTTGTGGGACCAATTTCAAACCAGGTGAGCGGTGTGCAGATTGATACGGAAGCGAAATATTCTACGATTGATGAGATCTATAAGTACGCAGAAAATGTTAGAACGAAAAACTCCGGTAAAAATTTTGTGTTTCCGCGCTTAGCATTTCTTTGCACATTAATAAAGAGAGATGTTTTGGAAAAGATCGGCGGTCTTGATGAACGCTTTTCACCCGGCAACTATGAATATGATGATTTTTGTCTACGCGCTCAATTAGCAGGTTACAAAACTGTTGTTGTTACAGATGTTTTTATTCATCACTTCGGTTCTAAAAGTTTTAAAGCGAATGGGAATCAGCAATACTTGCAGAGATTAGAAACGAACAAACAAAAGTTTGTTGAAAAGTGGAACGCAACGCCGGATGAATTATGGCTGCAGAACAAGCCGATTAAAACACGCAATTATTATTATCCGATAAACAGCGACCAATTTATGCAATATTTGGAACGAGCGAGAATTCAGATCTCCGAACAGGAATATTCTATTGCACTTGAATCAACGGAACAAGCAATTGCATATTATCCAAAAGAAAATACAAATGGTACTGAGATTGAGTATCACGTTCTTCTAGACCTTGCCGGTAATATTGCTCTTCTTACCGGTGATTATGATACAGCAAAAAAATATTTTGAAGAAGAATTGAACCTGGTTCCGGATTCTTCATCTGCCTGCGTAGGACTTGGCGAAGTATTTTATGGTCAAGAGCAATATGAAAATGCAAAAATAATGTATGAATGGGCGCTTAAAAATGATCCTAAAAATAATACTGTACTTAATTCGCTTTCTAAAGTAAACACACTTCTTGGCATTGAAGAATATCATAACTCGTTATCTTGAAGTTGCCGTGACCATTGAATCATTAAGGAGAACAAGTAATGCTAACATTAAGCATGATTGTGAAAGATGAAGAAAAGTATTTACATGAATGTATGGATTCTGTTAAAGATGTGGTTGATGAAATTGTATTAGTTGATACCGGCTCGACCGACAATACTATTAAAATTGCCGAAGAGTACGGTGCGAAGATATTCAATTTCGAGTGGATAAATGATTTTTCTGCTGCAAGAAACTTTGCGCTCGAAAAATCAACCGGCAATTGGATCCTTTATCTTGATGCCGATGAGCGGTTAGATCATAATTCCATAGCTGAATTAAAAAAACTTATAGAGAACAATTCATCAACCGCTTATTACTGCACTGTAAAAAGTTATGATTCCGGCGAAAGCCGCGATAATTCAATACGATATTTACGCTTGTTCGCCAATTCCCGGGAAATAAAATTCTTGGGAAAAGTACACGAACAGATAGAGCCATCGCTGACAAAAAACAGGTATCAACTATTCAACTCAAACATTCTTATCCATCATATCGGCTACAACATTTCTATAGAAGGGAAACAGAAGAAGGCACATAGAAATCTTTCTCTTTTAAAAGAAGAATATGAGTTGAAAAAATCAGCTTACAGCGCGTTTCAGATAGCACAATCGTACAATATTCTTAACGAAAAGGAACACGCTTACAAGTATTTTAAAATTGCAGGTGAAAGTGTTGAGCTCGATCGTTCATTAAGAGCACAATGTTTTTCATCTCTGGCTCTAACGGCTCATCATAACCATAAAATTAGGGATGCAGAAAAATATATTCAGTTCTCGCTAAAATTGGACGACCGCCAGTCGTTCTCGCAACTGCTTGCATCTAAAATTGCACTGCGCAGAGGAGATTATTTAGCGGCAGAAGTTCGATGCCGGGGCGCTTATCAATTGAATCAAAATATATTGTTTGGAAGAGAACAATCTAAGCTGGCAATTATATTGGATCCCGAAGAAGTGATTTATTTCGGTCTAACACTCGCTCTTCAAAATAAAAATGTTACTAATATTAGTTTCTATCAAAAGGAATTATTCACCTGCTATAACAGAAAGGAAAATGAAAACGGGATTATAAAATTAACAGTGATTCAAAAATTATTCAGCAACGCCGCGTTGAATCCAAACGAAGAAAAAATGTTTATTGAAATGGCAAATAAACATACTGTGGATTTATTCTTGTACACGCTTTTAGGTAATCCCAACAAACAACAAGTGTTTCAGTTGGCAAATGACTTGCTAAAGAAATTCCCCGATGCAGTCGAGGTCAAAAAAATAATTGCAAGATTACTTGACGATTTTGGAAAATTAGATGAAGCAATCCAACTATTGGAAAACGTTGTGGAAAAAGACCAGTATGATCCGGCAGTCTTATTCTATCTTATTTCTTTCTATTTGAAAAAAGGAACAGAAGAAAAAATAAAATCTATGATTGGAAAATTAGAAAAAAATTACCCGCATATTCCGGAAGTTATGGAAAGAGTTAGAAAACTAAGAAGAAAGCTGCTAATGTTAACGAGTGTTCCTCTCTAATATTTTTTAAAATAAATCACTACTAACCGACTAAAAAATAGAACGCTGATAACACTGATTATTATGATTTGTTAAGATTTGATTATCAGCGAAAATCTGCGTTCCATTTTTTATGATTTTATAAAGCGGCCCCATCTATCTGTTCAAATGATTAATTCACGTTACGCAGTCCACATGAAAAAACTTAGCCACTAAGGCACAAAGACACAAAATCTTCACAAAGTTTATGTTTTTCTTGGTGAAACCTT
>Ga0082335_1005766_pt1 | contig 16711 bp, 14 predicted proteins | sample Subgrocontami58m_FD_72375 | JGI IMG/M metagenome (GOLD analysis project Ga0082335, IMG submission 72375) | Subsurface groundwater microbial communities from S. Glens Falls, New York, USA - GMW37 contaminated, 5.8 m (SPADES assembly) (version 2) ... | reverse complement strand
AAGCGAATTCTGCGCTCATCTAATGAATAAACAATATCTTTAAATTCTTCTTTAATAGCACTGATATTCCAAGACAATTTTGACATATTACTGATATATCAAAATCTATAGCATGTGTAAAGGTTATTTATTTTCAATTCCTAAACACAGGGCCGTTTGCATTGGGGTTAAATAATGTATCCAGAGTGCCATCGGTATTGAGGCGGGCTATACGATTACGGCTAGTACCGCCAACGGTTGTAAAATCACCCCCAATCAGGAGCTTCCCATCTGACTGCACGGCAATGCTCCGTACACCGGAGTTTACATTGGGATCAAACCCATCGAGCGCTGATTGCGCATGGGTCACTCCCGACATTAAAAACAACCCAATCAGCACGGATAACAAGAAACTCCCCAGTCCAAATTTAACCTTGTTCAATATCATCGCCCTTGATATTGAAAAGAATACCCATAAACTCACAAAACCCAACTTACTCCTCATAAGACCTGCATATACGCTTTCCAACATCTCGTCTCCTTTTCTCAAAAAAAGTCAAATAATAGAGTGACGCGTGGCGTGTGACGAGAAAAGACGTCGCTCACCACCCGACACCTGTCACTTGTTACTAATACATCCCCATGAATCATACTTGCTTCAACAGTAATAAATTACCCGCGAAACACGCGAAAGACACGAAAGCTACATTTCGCTATTTTCGCGGGCCGCTTTGAAATTCCACACAATATTCCTTCACCAACCGGCGTCGTGTTACACTTTGCGGGTTCAAGTTTGCAACTTGAACCGGGCGGTTTATGTATTTCCGGGCGTTGTGACCGTTCAACAGGGCATCGCTTAATCAAACTACATGGTTCAGGTTGCAAACCTGAACCCGCCCGCAGAGTGGCGAGTGACGAGAAAAGACGCCACCTGCCACCAGTCACCTATCACTTGTTACTTGCCTTATCTGCACTACTTTGGCTGCGGCTACGCCGCGCTTTGGTATATCCCCATAAATTAGACCTTCTGCGACTTTTCAATGTAGAGCGAAGAGGCTCTTCGCTCTACAAATATACCTTTGAAATGTCTGAACATTAAATCAGGCATGCGGCGGCTTTTTCCCCGACAGATGTCCACCCCCTTACCCCCGCCAGCGGGGGACAGATGGTTGTCCCCCTCCGGAGGGGGATTAAGGGGGAGGAGCAGCCCTCTCGTTCCCAAGCAAAAAAAAAGCCCTACCGCAAAAAACATTCATTACGAACATCTCTGGCAGTAAGGCTGTCTTTTGTACCGTATCAGTGTTAGTCCCTGCAATCGCGGCATATCATACTTGTCGGGGCAATTCATGAATTGCCCCGACACCTTTACTACCGGCGATTTCAAAAAACCAAACTGTTACTCTATTTCCCTGTACAGCTAAAGGACTCCACTTCCCGTCCCCGCGTACTTCCCTGTACGCTGAAAGACCCTTTCCTTTGCGTCCTCCGGTCACCCGGAGTTTGCCTTTGTCATAAGCATGCGGCAGGAGGAAACTCCTGCCGCCGCCAACATCCAACACATTACCTGCAAAACACGCGAAAGACCCGAAAGTTACCTTTCGCTATTTTCGCGTCTTTTCGTGAGCCGCTCTTTGCGGGTTCAAGTTTGCAACTTGAACCTGGCGGTTTATGTATTTCCAGGTGTTGTGACTGTTCAACTGGGTATCGCTTACCCAAACTACAAGGTTCAGGTTGCAAACCTGAACCCGCCCGTATGAGGAAACTCCCCCCGCCACCAACCTCCAACAGATTACCCACGAAACACGCCAAAAGACACGAAGGTTACCTTTCGCTATTTTCGCGTCTTTTCGTGGGCAACCTTGAAATTCCTATACAACAAATATTGAAGTCGCTGTGGTATAAACAAACCGCATACCAATGAGAATAACGACGCCCTCAACCTCCATCCTGCGTTCAGAAATTTCACGGTTGCGTTTGTGGGGAGAAGAGGCTCTTCGCCCTACATTACAAAGGCGGCTCCGGCGTCCGCGACTGACATTTACAATGACAAGCGGGGACGATTGTCCTACCCAAAGGGGAATTTGAAAAGTCCCCCCTTGTGCATGAGAAAAGTGTGCCATGTTACACTTGTGTGACATGGCACAGGTGTGCCACGACACACTTTGTTTGCCAAATGGAATTTTATTCCTTCTGATTCCCTTGTAGTGTCTTCTGAAAAATATGTTGACATTTTGTAATTGTGCCACGGCCTGTGGCATTATCGGCAATATATTCGGGTATTCACGATAAAAGCGAAGCCTTCGCTTGATGTTCCGCTCGGAAAATCCTGAAAGGATGATATGCTTGTAGAAAAGAAGCACACCACAATATTCAACCCCGTAGGGGTGGAATATCGCGAAAAGGAATAATACCATGCCACCCCTACGGGGTTAACCGTAATTTCATAACAATATGCTATAATCATGACATCCCTTCTGGATTACAGAATCAACATTTTGTTCACTCGTAGTGGTTGTGGGAGAAAGCACGCTGAATAGTTATGACATTTTTATCAAAAATACCTTTAACGGCAACAGGTAGCGCAAACCTTTAGGTTTGCCGTTGTGCAATAAACGCAAGGCTAAAGCCTCGCCCTACACATCTCTTCCGGTTCGTTCGGGTTAGGGGTGTATGAATTTTCTACACACCCCCAACCCCTCTTTTTAGAGGGAAGTAGCGCCGATGCCTTGTGCTCGGCGTCGTGCGGGGGACAAACCACCCACGCTACTTTTGTAGGGAGAAGAACCTCTTCGCTCGACATTTAATGATGATACGGCGTTTCTTCATCATACGCAAACCAGATGGACTCTACCTCCATAGATATTTCCTTGCTGAGCTGAAGGCGTCGCCTGCGTCTTGCGCCTGACTTTCTTTGCGCCCAGAGGTGGTCTCTCTTTGCGGGTTCAAGTTTGCAACTTGAACCTGGAGGTTTATGTATTTCTGGGCATTGTGACTGTTCGACTGGGTATCGCTTACCCAAACTACCGGGTTCAGGTTACAAACCTGAACCAGCCCGAGCGGACTTACAAACAGGGCGGAACAAATGAACATCACGCCGAGACACAGACCCCTCCACCACATTTTCTTTTCTCTGTTTTTTGAAAAAAACTTCATGATATTTTGCACAGTATTGATCTCCGGAATAAGCCCATATTTATGGGTGTGTAGCTGAACCTGCTGTGACTCTTTTCAGAGAGAGCGAAGCGCCTCTTCGCTCTACATTTAATGATGATACTCTCTGCAGGTTCAAGTAGGGACACGGTGCACCGTGTCCCTACTTGAACCTGGCGGTTTATGTATTTCCGGGCGTTGTGACTGTTCAACTGGGTATCGTTTGTTCAAACTACAAGGTTCAGGTTGCAAACCGGAACCCGCCCGATCAAACCGGAACCCACCCAAGCAAGACAGTACCTACCCGTGCCGTCTCCAGACGGCGATTAACGGCGCACGACAGCGCACATGCGCCCACGGGGTCGCCAACAGGAGTTGGCTCCTACCAAAAACAGTGGAATCCCTCAGACCTTCGGCGACAATAAGTTACCCACGAAACACGCCAAAAGACCCGAAAATTACCCTTCGCTATTTTGCGTCTTTTCGTGGGCAACCTTGAAATTTCTGTACCATAAATTGGCGGGACATACCGTATCACAGGGAGACATACGGATAGCATACGGATTCGAAGATTTTTTAAATAAGTTTTAAGTGTTTGATGGTATGTGTGTTAGGCGAGGCGTATTTGTGCGTGTACGTCTGCAAATCCGGCAAAATTGCATTTGGGACACTAATGAACTTAGATTTTCCTACTCGTTCCAATGCTCCGCGTTGGAACGTAGGATATGACGCTCTGCGTCATAGTAGGCTATTTGTATGGACGCGAGAGCGTCCGGTTGCGGGGTTCCAACGCGGAGCGTTGGAACCAGTAGTTGGAACCAGTAGTTGGAACCAGTAGTTGGAACCAGTAGTTGGAACCAGTAGTTGGAACCAGTAGTTGGAACCAGTAGTTGGAACCAGTAGTTGGAACCAGTAGATTGCAAAAAGTTTTGAGACCTTTCGCGTGTTTCGTGGGCATTGGTAAAAGTCACCAAATGTCTGATTTACTGGGGAGATTGGACGGGTTTGGATGCAGGAAAGACGACGCCTCATACCACAAGGCGGAAGTTGTTTTTCCCTTAACAAAAAAACGGATTGTGCTGCTTTTCCCTGCCGATGGTGGTCAGCGCGCCGTGTCCCGGATAGACGATCACATGGTCTTCCATGACAAAGAGGCGGGTTTTTATCGAGTCTATTATTTTTGCGTAAGAGCCGCCGTAGAGGTCTGTCCTCCCGATTGAACCGGCGAAGAGCGTGTCGCCTGAAAATACGGTGTCATTTATGCGGAAACATACGCTTCCGGGGGAGTGCCCTGGGGTGTGTATGACGCGGATAACCTCGTCGCCGATACATATTTCATCGTCGTCCACCAGCGCCCGGTCAATCATCGGCACGGAAATGGCCGATAAACCAAAGGCGTCCGTTTGATCGTTCAAACAATTCAGAAGCGGGGCTTCTTCCTGGTGAAGGAAGAACTTTGCGCCCGTCGCGTCCTGCAACGGTTTTACCGCCCCTACGTGGTCGAAATGGGCGTGGGTGTTTATTATGCATTGCAAGGTGAGGTGGTGTTTTTTCAGGATGTCCAGGATTTCATGAGGATTGCCGCCGGCGTCAATAACGATTGCCGTCTTGTCTTTTTTGGAACCGACAATAAAGCAATTTACCGCCAGCGGGCCAACCGTCAGTGTCTCAAAAATTATGTCAGGTAGTTTCATTAGCCGGCGAATTTCACCCTGCTGTAAAATGGAGAGGCTCTTTTATTGAAGGTCTCGCCTTCCGATGTCTTCTTAACTTCTATCGTCTCTCTTGCAAAGGTGCTGTGACAATTTCTGCAATTCCACAGCTCGTGATTTTGAAACAACCCGGTTTGCCTTTGCAGACCTATCAGTACAAAATCCTTCCCCGTGCAATGAGGACACACGAATTCACCTTGTTTAACATCTTCTTCGATAACCATAGCAATCTCCTCGTATTTTAACATCGAACGGCCTGAATTCCCATTACTATTACAACAACATCTTCTTACCGGAAAAACGTCTCCATATATTTAAAAAAAGAGAGTTGCGCAGTGCATTCTAACTGGGGTAAGCTAGCGGGGCTTTGTGCGCGGAGAAACACCCCTGTATATACGACCTTAATTGTTATTTATTACATATCTGCTCTTGTAGGGCTCTTTTTTTCTGTGATGCGGAGCCTTACGGTTTATTATCGCCTTCACTTCACTGTAACAGTCGTCACATTCATAAGGGTATTCAAGACAATGCGCGCAATCATTTTTCACATGTTTCTTCATGATCATTTTCTCCTTCCTCGCTATTTCCTAAAATTACCATTAATTCTGTTTGTAATATTCGCCCGAATGGGTGTGCTGCAAAAACAACCGGTAATTCATAACCCTTATCCAGGCTTCGATCTCCTGAAGTTTTTTGTCCTGGAGTTGAGCATTTTTATCTGTTTGCGGTTTGGAAATATTTGTACTCTTCATAACAATAATCAGTTAAAATGTGTTTCCGTGGTTTTGGTTGTCCCTTACAAGTATCACAATTTATGTCTTTGACCACTACTTTTTTGTTCTTTTTAAGCTACTTTTATTATCGGCATTCTTAAAAAATAATTTAGGTTTGATTTTGCAAAACAAAATCAAACGACGTAAAATTCTTAAAAACCGCCCCTTGCTGGTTCAAGTTCCTTCGCGGGTTCAAGTTTGCAACTTGAACCTGGAGGTTTATGTATTTCTAGGCGTTGTGACTGTTCAACTGGGTATGGAAATTCCTGTGCATAAATATCTTTACCAGCAACATGTAGGGCGAACCTTTGGGTTTGCCTTTGCGCAATAATCGCAAGGCTAAAGCCTCGCCCTACGTATCTCTGCCGACTCGTTCTGGTTGGGCTTTTAAAAAACAAATGGAGTGATTTTTATCCCGAAGAAAAATCTCGCACCCTATGAACTTCACGCCAAAACAACACCTGGAACTTGACAATTTCATACAATATGTGGATGAAATACTCCACAAGTGCGATAAGGGAATTGAGTTCTGCAAGATTTGTCCCAACGAGTTTGTATGCGCAGAATTGGAAAAGGATGATTTTGGGCTGGAAAACTCGACCATATCAGAGGTATTAACCGCCATCCAGCATGCCCTGAATAAGGTGCCCGGTTATCTAAACCCTGAGAAAAGAAATGACCTCCGGGAACATATTCAGCAATACATCAACGAATCGCCCGTCCACGAAAGAGGCGTCTGGGAAGACAGTATCCTGGATTTGTTGCTCGATGGCAAACTTGCCGACCCGTCATATAAACCCGCGGCAAAAATCGGCGAGACACGGGTAATCCTGACGTATAACGCCAGGATTAGTTTCTCTACCCACCTGAACTGTTTATACCTGAAAAGCGAACATACCCGGACTCATGCGGCCTTTCATTTACCACCCGAAAATACCGCAAACTGCGCCAGGATTGTAAACCAGTATATTCAGGCAAAACACCCTGAAATCCCTTCACGACCGACAACGGGTGATATAAAATATTGCCTGGGAAAAAATATGCCTGAAATACTGCGGAAGTGTGACCTGAACGAGACAGGACTTGCAGCCGTATTATGTTCCTATTCCACCCTTATCCGGTCGCCAATCCCAGGAAATATCGCCATAACCGGCGGGCTGGATATGGACGGCGGGTCGCCTCCGGCAAATCACCTGGATGGCAAGATTGGAATGGTGCTCAGGGAATTGCATTTTATAGATACCATCATTATCCCAACGGGTTCTTCCTTTAGCACACGCGTTCCTGACTACGTGCAGATGGTTGAAGTAAGCGGTCTTGAAGAGGCGGCGGACGCGGTATTCAAAAGCGACTTCAGCATTTGACCGCCTGCTACCTCGCTTCCCGCCTTGTGTCGTTGATCCACTGGAAGAGTTTTTGTCTTAATTCACCTGCCACGGCAGGATATCTTTCGATAACGTTTTTCGCTTCTTTCGAGTCGTTCTTTAAATCATACAATTCATACCTGTCGCCGCTCAAGCCATCCGGAGAAGCGTTTGTATAAATGAGCTTCCACTCGTTCGTCCTGACGCACCGCAGCCTGATTTCTTCCATCTCTTTTGTGCTCTGAAATCCACCCAGTATCGTTTCGCAAAAGACCATTTTTCGTCCACCCTGCGCGGGGACAGACCGGGAATCGCGCACGGCGTTATCCTTCATGAGTGAAAGCAGAGAATTGCCCTGTAACCCTCCGGGGATAGATAATCCAAGCAAATCAAGGATTGTCGGCATGATGTCAATCTGATGCACCTGACTATGCACCACCTTGTGCGTGAGTTTTTTTGGCCATACGACTATCAGGGGAATACGAATGACCTCGTCGTACAACTTTGCGTTTAACGACGTGGACGCGTGGCCGATAAAACCATGCTCAAACAATTCCTCTCCATGATCGGAGGTCATGATAATTACGGTATTGTCCAAAATGCCCCACTGCTTCATCTGCTGCGTAAGCTGCCCCACGTAGTCGTCCATTTGCCTGATTTGCCCGTCATAAAGCGCAACGACGGCTTTTTCTTCCGCGCCGGTAAAACGGACGGAACCATTCCTGATAACGCTCTTCGCCTTTACCAGGGCAACGGCCTCCGTTTCGGCAGGCGCGCCGCCGGCGACATCATTCCGAAAGATTGTGTCATAAGGTTTTTGGGGATTATACGGCAGGTGCAAGCCATGATAGTGATACCATACAAAGAATCTCCGGTCTTTGTACGCCTCCAGCAATTTCAGCAGGTCTTCCCCTTCCACGCCCTGAAACCGTTCTTTATCAACCACGTCAAACCCCAGGTGCCAGTAGTTGGGAATGTCAACAAATCTCGGCAATACAGGCGCGGCGTACCCATGTTCCTTCAAAATTTTTGGCAACGTTACGACGTCGTCTTTTAAGGTGCAGGTTTTTGCATCAACGCCGTGGGTGGGAGGAAAGAGCGACGTAAATATTGAAATCATGCCAGGCGTAGTCCACGCCGACTGGGAAAAGGCATGGGTGAACAGCGCCCCTTCCCTGGCAAGTTTGTCAATATTTGGGGTTGTGTTGCGGCTGTATCCGTAGCAGCCAAAATGATCCGGACGGCAGGCGTCAATGGTAAAAAGAAGGACGTTGGGCATGCTGTCACCAATCGTTTCTGCCGCAGAAAGGGAAACAAAAGGAAACGCGAAGGTAAGCGCAATTATAATATGACGAAATATACTCAACGCTGTTTGTAAATATCAGGTTTCAAAACAAAGATAACGAAAATCTCACCCATCCCGCAGGACAGCCAGTTCATAAATATGTCCCTGAGATCGAATACCCTGCTCGGCAGAATGCCCTGAATAAGCTCATCAACCGTACCCAGCGCACAACCGATAAGCGCCGTGTAGACATATATCCTTTTATTTTTTACGTCAAGTTTTAACGCCCAGAATACCAGGGCGCTTAATATCCCGTACAGCAGCAGGTGGAACCGCTCCGCGCCGGCAACACAGTAATACCTCAGCGTCGCAAGACAACCTGCTGAAATAACGAAAAAGGCCACGTATACGGAGAATTGCCTGACCTGTTTCTGAAATATTAAATAGACAAGGAAATATACCCCCAGCACACATACGAAAAACAATCCGAGGTAGTTTATGCTATTCCCCCACTGGTTTAATACAAACCGCCAGAACGCCGTGCCGAAGGGTAAAAACGCATATATCGCAATGGTATAAACGGCCACGATCATCCATCGCCATTCCCTGGATATGCTTTTTATAAAGCCATAGTTGATAAAGAGGGGCATTGTTATTATTCTACGTGTATGTCCGGTTTCAATACAAAGGCAATAAATAAAATCGCCATAACGGCTGACAACCAATTCATGAGGATGTCCTTCACATCAAACACCCTCACGGGCAATAGCCCCTGAATTATTTCATCAACCACGCCAAGGAAAAAGGCAAGGATTATCGTGTAGGGATATACCCTGCTCTTCCGCGCGTCATTCTTGAATGCCCAGAAGACCAGGCAGCAGAGGAGTCCGTACATAAGCGGGTGCATTCTTTCCGGACCCGTAGAGCACATGAATTTCAATATGAGCACACAGGTTGCGGATATCAGGAAGAAGGCCAGATAAATGAAAGGGTCTTTTTCGTTTCTCTGGAATATCAAATGAAGCAGGAAATACGTGCCTAACACCAGGATAAAAAACCATCCCAGGTAATTAATACTATCGCCCCATTGCCGTAACACATACTTCCAGAATGACGGGCCGTAAGGCAAAAAAATATACATCGCGCTGGTATATATGGCGACAATTCCCCATCGCCATTTTTGGGACATGTTCCTTATAAAACTGTAATCAATATGATACGTCAGCATAGCATCACAACTTTACCGTCAGTCCCTGAGCCATCTTGATTTCCATGGCGTGATTAACCGTCCACGCCGTACGGTGCGTCACCACGTCAATCAGGGTGCTGGCGGACGGCAGTCCCGTCCCGCTCTTTTTCGCGCCGCCAAACGGCAAATGCACCTCAGCGCCAATCGTGGGCAGGTTCACGTAGCCCAGTCCGTATTCACAATCGTCCCGTATCCGCCGCGCCTTGCGGAAATCCTCCGTTATTACGGCGCAGGAAAGACCGTAGTCGGTGTCGTTATACACCGCTATTGCCTCATCAATATTTTTTACCGGGATGATTGCCACGTGGGGACCAAATACCTCCTCATGAAGAACGCGGCTCCTGGGGTCGTTTTGCATGCGATACACAAAGGGCGACATAAAATATCCCTTCTTATGCTGCTCACCCGTAAGTCTTCCGCCGTCCAACAACACCGTTGCCCCTTCTTTTTTCGCGAGGTCATTGTAACGGGCAATCTTTTCCGTTGCGGACTGATTAATAACGGGACCCATAAACACGTCTTCATCCAGGGGATTACCAATCTTCATTCTTTTGGTTATCTCAACAAATCTTCTTTCGAATTCGCCTAAAACCTTTTCATGGACGATTAAACGGCTTGCAGAGGTGCACCGCTGTCCGGACGTCTTGAATGCGCTGATTATGGCCGCATTCACGGCAATATCGAGATTGGCGTCGTCGAGCACAATGAGGGCGTTTTTCCCGCCCATCTCGCAGGCGCACATCTTGTTGTGGTAGCCCGCAACGATCTTTTTTATTTCAGAACCCACGTCGTTGGAACCGACAAACAGCACCACGTGGGTATCCGGATGTTTAACCAATAAATCACCGCAACCGCCCTGTATAACGTTGATAACACCCGGCGGGAATCCGGCTTTATGGACATATTCGGCAATCTTATTTGCAGTGCACGCCGTTTCACGCGAAGGCTTGAGAATCACGGTGTTCCCTTCCACTACCGAAGGGCAGATGAGCCACAGAGGAATGGCAAAGGGAAAATTCCACGGGGTGATCGCCGCAATAACCCCTTTGGGCTTCCTGCGCAGGAATGCGTCCTTTTCGGGGATTTCCGAGTCAATCACATCGCCGTGCGGCATTCGCACCGTACCAAACACGTACTGCACCATGTGGATGCCTTCCGTCACGTCGGCGCGCCCCTCGACAATCCCCTTCCCGCATTCCTTCGTCACCAGACGGGATAGTTCTTCCCGATCCTTTTTTAGCAACTGAACAAACTCGTCAAAATACTCGCCCCGTCTGATACGGGACAATCGCCTCCAGCCGTCATAGGCGGCTTTGGCGGCGCTGACGGCGTTGTTCACGTCCTTTTCAGAAGGAAGCGGGAACGTCCCCAGTACCTCATCGAAATTGGCAGGGTTTCTACTCTCAAAGGTATCGCCGGAGTCGCCATTTATAAACGCCCCGTTGATGTAATTTTTCCCATCCATAGTCTTCGCCCTCCCTATTTAATTGGGTAGGAGCCAACTCCCGTTGGCGAACGGGCGCTCGTGCGCCGTCGTGCGCCGTCGGGAGACGGCTCCTACCAACCTGGCGGGTTCAGGTTTGCAACCTGAACCGTGTAGTTTGAACAAACGGTACCCAGTTGAACAATCACAACGCCCAGAAATACATAAACCTCCAGGTTGAACTTAAAAAGTCCCCTCTTGGGAGGGGATTTAAGGGGTGGGTAAGCCAGCAACCTCGTGAAATATTCACTGAGATTTCACACCCCTTGTCTTCATGAAACTTGTCCTCATGAAAATGGGGAACGGGGAAAGGAACCCACCCCTTACCCCTCCCAAGAGGGGAATAATCCATGCCAACCTGAAACCCGCTTAAATAAAATGAAAATTCCTATACAATCAAGTTACAAACTTGAACCCGCAAAGTTGTGTTGTAGAACGAAGCGATTGCTTCGTTCAAGCGAAGTGGTACTTCGCTCTACGCCAACGAAAAAGATGCCGAAGGCCTAACTCAACATTTTCCCGTATTTCGCCTTTTTCGCATCGGCTATTAATATTGGGTCATCTCCCTACTGAGTGGGTAAAAATGAGCCGAATTTGTTTTGAATTAGATATCAGGCAGCATACAGGTCAAGATTTTAAGCCGGAGATATTCTTCGTCCCGCAGACCATAAGCTCGGCGTTGAATGACCCTGATTTTGTTGTTCAGACCTTCGACAAATCCGAGCGAAACTTTATTTTCTGGTTTGCAGAAAGCAGCGATGCCATCCCAGTGGCGTTCAATCAGTTCTGCAAACTTCTCATAGGGCTTGAGTCGTTGCCATTTTAACGAGGTCTTCCAGTTATCAAAAAACCTTCTGGCCCAGGCCTCTGACGTATAGCTCCATAACTGTCCGAATGTTTCCTTGAGGACGTATGCTGTGTTCAGCCGCTTGTTGGCAGTCAGAAGCGTCTTTAATACCTTTCTTCCGTCTGTCGTAAGGTTCTCACGATGAGACAGGAGGGTGTATTTCTGACCCTTAATGAACTTACGATCTTTGCCACTCAGCCTGGCATATTCGCTCTTTCTCACTTTGTCTAAGGCATCGTTCAGATGCCTTATGACATGAAATTTATCGTAAAGGATGGCAGCCTGCGGTGCGTGGCAACGGGTAGCATTTTCAAAAGCCTTCCACATGTCCATAACCGCAAGCCGTATCTTTTTGGTTTTGTGCAGCCCCAGCCCGGAATAGAAGAGATTCATGCTCTCTTCTGAACGGTCTTTGCCACCAAACCAAATCGCTCGCTTTCTCTCAAGGTCGCTTACTACGATGCGGTAACTGTGACCTTTACGAATAGAAATTTCATCAATACCGATTACCTTTGGAGCTGGTTTTCCGGCACGGCGGAGTTTCTCCCTCAGGTACTGCTTCTCGAGTTCCTTGACGGTCTTCCAGTCCAGGCGCAATTCATCGGCAACGTCTTTAATTGTCTGGGTGTTGCATCGCTTGCCAACATAGAAGGCAAAGCGCTTGGTGTAGAAAGGATTATCCGCAAGGAACTCCAGCGTCTCTTGCTTCACCTTGTTGCAACTAAGACAAAAAACACGGCGAATCTCAAGTTCGAGGTACACTCGCTTGTTGCCACAGGAAAGATCGCGAACTTGCCTATCCTTGCGGTCATAGATAGCTCTGTGTACTCTGCCACAGGTACCGCAGACGGTTTTTTTTCCTGTCGGCGGAGCTTTACTACTAAGGCATTGGAATCGCCAAAAATACCTGATACCTTGCGTTGTGGCTTAAAGCTATAAAACTGATATGCATCATACAGTGATCGTTTTTTTCTCATGTGATTTTATATCACATTTTTAGATGCTCAAACAAGCTTAATACTCTCTCTAATCACGGGTTCCTAGACTTCTCTCCCTCATTTTTACCCACTCGGTAGGGAGATGACCCTTAATATTTTTCATATAGTAAAAAGTTTAAAAGCCACATTGCAAGGGAAAATAATAAAAGTGTTTCATTTTAAAATCATTTTCTGATATTTTGTGAATCTATGAAAGTGCTTGGAATAGAAACATCAGGGAATATCGGCGGCGTTGCCGTCTGCGAGGGTAAGCATACCATCATAGCAAAAGACTTCGGCCCCGGCATGCAACACGGCAAGGAATTAATCCCGACCATCAGAACAACGCTCCATGAAATCGGCTGGAAGCCTGCGGACATTGACCTGATAGCAGTTGACGCGGGACCCGGTTCGTACACGGGACTGCGCGTGGGGATAAGCTGCGCAAAGACCCTTGCCTACGCATTAAACAAACCCGTCGTTGACGTGCCCGTATTCGACATTATTGCTGAAAATTATCCGGTAAATTCCACGCCACTATGCCCCATTCTTGACGCAAAGCGAAAACATGTCTACGCCTGCATTTATGCCACGGAAGGCGCTCAGAGGAAGAGATTATCTGATTTTCTGGTCATTCAACCGGAAGAACTGGCGTCCATGCTGCCACGACCGGTAATCATCTTTGGTGACGGTATCGCACCATACAAACACATTTTCCACCAAAGGGATATCATTATCGCAGAGGAAAACCATGCAGCGCCAAAGGCGAAATACGTGGCGCTCCTGGGTGAAAGGATGTACGAAGCGGGACACCGCTGCGCGATTGACACCCTACTCCCCCTTTATTTGCGGCGGCCAGAGGTCGTTGAAAAATCTCACAAAATATAGCAACGGCTTTTACCCGCGAAACACGCGAAAAGACACGAAAGGAGTTTTGTTCTTTTGCATTTGTTTCGGATTTCGTGCTTCGGATTTTGGCTTTTCCGACTCGTTCGGGTTAGGGTCTCTTCCTGGTTAAATTTTCCCAAAATACCTTGCGTCCATCTTCATGGGGGCGCCAGTGCCTCCATTCCGTATCATAATGATTTCCGCCATGATGCTGACGGCTAATTCTTCAGGGGTTCGCGCGCCGATGTTGAGTCCTATCGGGGCGCGCACCTCCTGCAAACGTTCCTGCGGTACGTTTGCCTGCATGAGGCTTTTGTAAATCTCGATGGTCTTGCGCTTGCTTCCCAACAACCCTATGAACCGGGCGCGCGTTCGAATGGCCGCAGACAACGCCATATCATCATACCGGTGTCCGCGCGTGGCCACAACAATGTATGTGTTGAAAGGAATGGGTATCTTTTCAAGCCCTTTATCAAAATCGGCAACGATCACATCGCTGGCTTCCGGAAAACGTGCTTTACCGGCAAATTCCGGACGGTCGTCAATCACACAGATGCGAAATCCCAGCGTGGCCGCCAGTCTGGAGACGGCCTTGTTGACGTGCCCCCCACCCATCAAAACAAGTGTTGGCGGGGAGGTGTAGCCCTCTACAAAGATTTCACTCCCATTCTTTGCTTGAAATGTTGTGTTGCCGCCGTAAGGCGCCAGTTCACTGCCAATGGCGCTTGCCTCATGGTCTACGTCAGTATCGCCCAAACTCCCCCAGGTAGAACCGTCTTCCCTGATGAGCAACTTTGAACCCAAACCGGATTGATTACCGGGACTACTGACCACCGTTGCCACGGCTACCGAGGAACCGCCACGGCTAGCGTGTACCATTTCAGTAATAAAGGGTTTGAAATTGTCTGGCTTCAAAATGGTATCCAGGAAAATGTACATGGTCCCGCCACAGACCAGACCAGCCCTGGCTGCAAATTCTTCATTCAAATCATACCGGCGCAACAACGGGCCGCATTGTTTATGCAGCATCTCTTTGGCCAGACACCAAATATCCCCTTCAATACAACCGCCGCCAAGGGTACCCGCACTGCTGCCATCCCACCGAACCAATAACTGTGCGCCAGCTTTCTGGGGAGTGGAACCTCTGGTGGTCGTTACGGTGACCATTACAAACGGTTCATTCTTTTCTGTCAAACGAAGCGCTTCCTCAATGACTTCCATCGTAACTCCTAACCCGAACGAGTCGGACGAAATATGTAGGGCGAGGCTTTAGCCTTGCGTTTATTACGCGAAGGCACACCAAAGGCTTGCCTACCTGTCGCGGGTAAATATGTTTTTGCTGAGCGCTGTATCCAGGTCAAATTTTTTTACGGCAGTCGCGCAAGGCATCTGCATGCAGTTGCATCAGGACGCGTTCGGGCGTCAACGGCGCAGCGAAGGCAAACTCTCCGTGAGGCCTGAAGGCGCGCATGGCGTAACGGAGCGCAAAGAACGCCCCAATCCCGTACATCAGGGGCGGTTCGCCAACGGCCTTGCTTCCATACGGACCCACGGTCTCTCCATTTCCGAGAAACTCCACCTCGATGTCGGCGGGCATAAAATATACGTCGGGGACTTTGTATGTTGCCAGCGAGCCTGAAAGCAATTGCCCTTTCTCATTGAACCGCAAGTCCTCCACCGTCATCCAGCCCAATCCCTGAGCCAGTCCCCCCTCGATCTGACCGCGATCTACGCGTTCATCGAGCGGTCTGCCCAGGTCGTGCGCAATTTTTACCGCGCAAATATCGTACGTGCCGCGCAGGCAATCCAGTGTTACCTCGATAATCGCAGTCCCCGTAACGTGGTAGACAAAGGGGTGTCCCATCTCTCTTGCCTTATCAAAATATATTTCCGGCGAGGAAAAGAAACCATGCGCAGAAAGGTCTATACGGTTCATATAAGCAGCCTGAACCAATCGCTCCCACCCCCAGCCCGTCTCACGGCCATCATAAAAAACCCTCTCGCCAGCAATAGTAATTTTTTCCTTGTCCAGCAGACGAAGCTCCGTGGTTATGAAAGATTTTAACCGGTCAAGTATCTGCCGGATCGCCCTGAGCATCGCGTTCCCATTTAAAACGGTTGTCGCACTGGCGGCGCTGGGCGACATGTTGGCAATCCGCGTGGTGTTGGTGGTCTCAATCTTGATGCGGCGCTCCTCTACTCCAAATGCCCTTGCGGCGGCAATGACTAAATTGGTGGTCAGACCCTGCCCCATCTCTACCCCTCCTGTTGAAACGCTCACGCTGCCGTCGGTGTATACATGGACTAATGCGCTCGCCTGGTTCATATAGGTGGTGGTAAAAGAAATGCCGAAGCAAACCGGCATCAGGGCAAATCCTTTTTTCGTTTCAAAATGGGCGCGGTTATAGTCCTCGATCCGCTGACGAATTCCCGGCAAATCATACCTCTCCTCCGCCTTACGCCATGTAGGCCGAATATGGCATTTTCCCGCGTGTTGGCCATAGGGAAAACGGTCGTCCTCTTTCAGGAGATTCTGACGTTGAATCTCTTCCCGCGGTATGCCCGATTCCTCAGAAACTTTCGTGATGGCGCTTTCCATAACAAACATCCCCTGCGGAGCGCCAAAACCCCGAAAAGCGGTATTCGACAGGAGATTCGTCCGGCAGCAGACCCCAAAAATCCGCGCATTTGGAACGTAATAACTGTTCGTGCTGTGAAAGAGCGTCCTTTCCAGGATTGCGGTGGATAAATCAGCAGTTGCGCCGGAGTTTTGGTAATGTTTAACCTCATACGCCAGTATCTTTCCCTCTTTGGTTACGCCAATTTTAAAGTCGGATTTATACGGGTGCCGTTTCCCCGTCATCCTCATATCATCAGCCCGCCGCAGCGCCAACTCAACGGGTTTTCCGGTATGCCAGGCCGCAAGCGCCGCCATACATGCCCACGGCGTTGCCTGATCTTCCTTGCCGCCGAATGCGCCCCCTAACCGTTTGACGTCCACCTC
>Ga0082335_1005764_pt1 | contig 16712 bp, 18 predicted proteins | sample Subgrocontami58m_FD_72375 | JGI IMG/M metagenome (GOLD analysis project Ga0082335, IMG submission 72375) | Subsurface groundwater microbial communities from S. Glens Falls, New York, USA - GMW37 contaminated, 5.8 m (SPADES assembly) (version 2) ... | reverse complement strand
GTACGAGGTGGAAGATTCCGGATTTGCCGATTGGATCAGGAAACAGCGATAGATGCTACGCGCCCCACGCGAGTCACCGGATGAGCCGTCACTTCTGCATTGCGGGAGGAAGGTGCGGCCCGGATGGCAAGGCCCCAAGGAAAGCGCCCGAAGCGCCTGGGGTGCATGGTCTTGCTATCGCGGGGGCGATTCGAGCCGCGTCGAAGCACGCTCGGATCGACAGCGGCGAACGGGTCATGGCTGTTGCATGAATAGCGGCGCTCGCGAGCGAGGATGCGTTGTCTTGCCACTTGAAAAGTGCGGGAAAGCGGATACCTTATTTTGAATATCGATGCCTTGAATGGGGCGGCCGCCTCGTCCCCCTGAAAGGCCAGCAAGGAGAATCCCTGTGCATGACTTTATCGAAGGTTTCGTCAAAGGGGCGAAAGACACGCCACGCGCCTTCTTCGCGCCGGCCATTGCGCTGTGGCGACTCGTCCTCTGGATCTTCAACTACATGATGCGGCTGACCAACGAGCTCACGCACTCGTAGTCACTTCGCATCCGGGAGGTAGCGCCCGGTCGCAGGCGCCGACAGGCCGTTTGGCGGCGCGGTGATCCGTGAAGTGCATTGCGCCCAGGCCCAGAGACGACCGCTCCCCACAACGCTCCGCCCCAGTGCGACTTGGGCGACACCCCCGGAGTCGGACACTGAATAATCCCGCTTGCCGGAAAGGAAAGCCCGGTCCTCCACCTCGGGCGGGGTCGGGTGGCACCCGGTGCTGCACGCGCCAGACAACGAGGGCGACTGCGGGGCGACCCGGGTGCGCGTCGACCTGCTGCGGGGGGCTGCCGGTGCGGGCCGCCTGAGGCTGCGCGCGACGCGTTCCTCGAGCTGGGGTGGGAACGTGAGCGTGTCCTTGGCGAGGAGGGGCCGTGGTCGCCTGCTCTCGAGGCTGCGCCATTCCGCAGACCTTTCTCTGGCAGAGCTGGCTGGCAGCACTCGAGGTGGAGGGCTTCTGGGGCGGTGATGAGCGAGGCCAGGCAAGCGCTAACCCAGCGCTGAGGCGGGGAGGCGCGAGGGACACCGTCCCGACGCGCTAGGCCCGTCGCTCCCCCCGGACCGCCGGCGGCCCGGCGCACTCAGTCAGGCTTCGCGTCCTTTGAGGTATGCGTCCGACCCGCCCGGGTTCGCTTTCCGGGACAGCGCTCTTGCAGGGCGACCAGCACGATAACGGCTGCCGTAAGCAGCATGGCGCTCGCGTTGAAAAACACCGCGGCAATGATCAGTTGCTCCGTGAAGCTCACAGCTATTGCTCCTTATCGTTGAGTGACAGGTTCAGGCTACCGGGGAGGGGCGTTTTTTCAACAAGGATTTGGGGGTGGGGAGAAGAGGGACAGAGGGGAAAGGGGTGGCGCGTTACTACAGGAGGCAGGATTTTCAACAAGAAGTTGGGGGATAAGACGCTGGACATGTCCCGGGGAGAGGGGGCACGAACTCGCCACAGAATGAACGTAAGGTGGCGAGTCGCGGTGTGGCGGTCTGGGTTGAGTGGGGAAGGCCAAACCGGAATTGCAGGTGCTATGGAATGGGGGATTTTGTCGGCAATGGACAGGAGGTTCTACTGCGAGACATCGGGGAACGTCTGTGTTCTGCTTCACGACGGCGCGGTTGGGACCGATTTGGTAGGCGTGCGCCTGCACTACGCGCAAGCCGGCTCGGGCAAGCTGATGCTGTTCCTGCACGGCTTCCCCGAGTTCTGGTACGCATGGCGCTCGCAGCTCGAGGAATTCGGCCGCGACCATCTCGCGGTCGCGCCGGACCTGCGCAGCTACAACCTCTCGGACAGGCCGCAGGACGTGAAGGCCTATCGCGCCAAGGTTCTCATCGAGGACGTGCGCCAGCTCGCCGCGCAACTGACCTCGAAGCGATTCGTCCTGGTGGGGCACGACTGGGGCGGCGCGCTGGCGTGGGCCTTCGCCGCCGCACATCCGCAACTGCTCGAGCGGCTGGTGATCGTCAACGCGCCGCACCCGGTCCCCTTCGCGCGCGATCTCGCACACGACGAAGCGCAGCAACAGGCGAGCCGCTACATGAACCTGTTCCGCGACGCCAAGGCCGAGCGCGTGCTGTCGGAGAACGGCTATGCGCGACTGCTGCTCAAGTGCCTGACCATCATTGACGAGTTCACCCGGGAGTGCCTGGCCATCGATGTCGCCGGCTCGATCCGCTCCAAACGCGTCATCGAGATCCTGGCGCGCCTGATCTCCGCGCACGGCGCGCCGCGCTATCTGCGTTCGGACAACGGCCCGGAGTTCGTCAGCCATGCCATCCTTGAATGGCTGGCAGGTGAGCGCATCGAGACGGCGCTGATCGATCCGGGCAAACCCTGGCAGAACGGCACCGATGAAAGCTTCAACGGCAAATTCCGTGACGAATGCCTTTCTATCGAATGGTTTCGCAGCCGCGCCGAGGCCCGTGTCGTGATCGAAACCTGGCGTCGTCACTACAACCACGTTCGTCCGCATTCGACCCTCAAGGACCTGACACCAATCGAATTCAAAACACGCTACGATTCCACCCACTAGGGCGCGGTTCTCCAGTTATGAATGGTCCAAGGATCCCCGGGCAGGTCATTGACCTTTCACTTAGCCAAGTGCCGGACTGCAATCCGCCCGGATTCTTGACTTGCATCACATGCGCCAATGTCTTCCATGCGTACGATGCGCGAATCTTCCCGGGGAGGAACGTTGTCATATCCTGTTTCGCCACAGCGACGTAGGCGCAAATTTCAAGTACCACGGATGTTGATGGCGAAACCCATTCCAAATTTGAGCCGTTGCCTCCCGAGCATACGGAGGAACCCGCCGGCGTTGGCAAGATCGTGGATTGCTCATACGCTGCGAACGCCGTCAGGAGATTCGGGCCCAACAAAGAACACTGTCTCGCGGTAACCGAAATAGTCGACGACTCGGTCAAGCGCAAGGGGTGGTACCCCCTCGCATCATCAAGGGAATTCCAAATGCCCACCACTCAATCTATTCTCATAGAAGCGGTACGATGTTTCGACGGGGTGAAGCTACTGCCTGAGCCGGTCGATGTTCTTGTCTGCGACGGCCGGATCGAATGGCTGGGCTCGGGCTCGGCGCCAAAAGACGTCCGCCGCATCCGGGCGGGCAGCCGTTTTCTGATGCCGGGACTGATCGATGTCCACGTGCACCTGGAGAGCGCGCATATTCCCGACAGGATCGGTTACATCACGCGCACGCCGCCGACGCTGATGGCGTTCTATGCCGCACATCATGCGCGCCTGACGCTCGAGGCCGGTTTCACCACGGTTCGAAACATGGGTTTCACCACGCTTGGGGAAGCGGGGACCCGCGCTTCCGTGGCCTTGCGCGAGGCGATAAACCGAGGCCTGATCGAAGGGCCGAGGATCGTCACGGGCGGCACCGTCGACAGGACCGGAGGCCACTTCGACCTGCTGCGTCCGCCAGTATTTCCGCGCGAGCCGAACGAGACGGCGGACGGCGAAGCGGCGGTGCGCCAGATGGTGCGCCGGCACGTGCGGGCCGGAGCGGATTTCATCAAATTCGCCACCACTGGCGGCATCGCCTCTGAGGGCGACGAGCCGGAATGGGTGATGTATACGCAAGCCGAAGTCCAGGCGCTGGTCGATGAGGCGCACTCGATGAAGCGCCATACCGCGTGCCACGCGTACGGAACCGAAGGCGTGATGCGCGCCTTGCTCGCTGGCACCGACACGCTGGAGCACGGGACTTACATGGACGACGAGGGCCTGCGATTGCTACTCAAGAACAAGACGTTCCTGGTTCCCACGCTGTCGTTTCTCCATGGCGTGGTGACGCGTGGCCGAGAGCTCAATCTTCCCGCATACTGGTTAGAGAAATGCGGACCGGCATACGAGGCGGAGAAGGAAACGCTTCGCAAGGCGCGCATCGCCGGCGCCCGCTTCGCTTACGGCACCGATGCGGCCGGGGGACGCCACAACCCTCACGGGGAAAATGCCCGCGAGCTGGTACTGTGGGTAGGGCTTGGCTTTGCACCGGATAAGGTGCTTGCCGCCGCAACCAGTGCGGCTGCCGAAGCGATCGGCCTCTCCGGAGTCACCGGCAGGATCACGCCGGGATATTCCGCTGACCTGCTTCTTGTCGACGGGGACCCGCTGCAAGATATTTCGGTGCTCTCGGATAAGCAGCGCATCAAACAAGTGATCTGCCGCGGCCGCATCGCCGTAGAGCGGGAGTAGGGGCATGGCCGGACTGCGCATCGAGAGCGGCGTCGTGCGCGGGCAAGCATTCGACATCATTTTGGATGGCCGGAAACTTCGCGCCTACGAAGGCGAATCCGTTGCTGCGGCAATCCTCGCTTCGGGCGCGCGCATCCTTCGTGTGACGCGAAAGCGCAAGGAGCCGCGCTCGCTATTCTGCGGCATCGGCATCTGTCAAGAGTGCCGCATGGTGATCGACGGCAGACCCAATATGTGCGCCTGCCAGACGCCAGCCCGCCCGGACATGGTGGTGAAGACCCAGCACGGCCTGGGCGAGGACGATGTACCGTGACATCCCCAGCGCAACTGGTGATCGTCGGGGGCGGTCCTGCGGGGCTTGCCGCCGCAATCGCAGCGAGAGAAGCAGGGATAGAACCCGTTGTGCTTGACGACAACGAGCAGCCGGGAGGCCAGATCTATCGTCAGCCGCCACGCGCTTTTGCAGTAACGGACCCGAGCAGCATCGGCAAGGACTATCTGCGCGGGCGAAAACTCTTTGAGGAAGCTGCCCGGGCCGGCGTCTCGGTACAAAGCGGGGTAATCGTGTGGGACGCGAAGCCGGGCTCCCTTTGCTGCTGTCAAGGCGATCGTTCCTGGACCTTGGCGTACCAGTCGCTGATCCTCGCAACCGGCGCCTATGAGCGCCCGGTTCCCTTCCCCGGCTGGACGCTACCCGGGGTGTTCTCTTCGGGGGGCGTGCAGACGCTGCTGAAAGCCCAGCGCGTCCTTGCCGGGAAGCGGGTGCTGCTGGCGGGTACGGGGCCGCTCAACCTGGTCGTCGCGAATCAGTTGGCCGATGCCGGAGCGCAGGTCGTAGCGGTACTGGAGCTGGCAAAGCCAGGACTAGGGGAGCTGCTAGCAATGCTGGGCGGGCCGTGGGAACTCCTCGCCGACGGCATCGGCTATGTCGCGCGCCTTGTGCGCCGCGGCATTCCTATCCTGCGCGGCTCGACCATAGTCGAAGCGCGCGGCAAAGAGCAAGTGACCTCTGCGGTGATTGCGCGGGTGGACAAAGACTGGCGGCCCGTTGCCGGCAGCGAACGCACGTTGCAGGTGGATACGGTCTGCCTCGGTTTTGGACTGGTGCCCTCCACCGAGTTGTCGCGGCTGCTCGGATGCGAGCATCGCTATACCACGCAACTGGGTGGCGCAATTCCTGTTCACGACGAGTATGGCGAAACCAGTCTGCCCGGTGTTTTCGTTGCCGGAGACGGCGCCGGGGTGGCGGGATCGCTGGTTGCGCTGGAAGCGGGGCGCGTGGCCGGACTTCGGGCCGCAATGCGTCTAGGCCGCATGACTGAGAAGGAGTTCTTGGGGCGTGCGGCGCCGAACATTCGCCGGCTGCGCGGCTTGAGCCGATTTCGCGCGGTACTGGATCGGATCTCGTGTTCGCGTCCGGGGCTGTTTGAGCGCATCACCCCGGACACTGTCATCTGTCGCTGCGAAGAGGTGGCCGCAGGCGATGTCCGCGCGGTCCTTGACGAGGGCGCTACATCTCTTATCGAACTCAAGGCGCGGTTGCGCTGTGGAATGGGGCTGTGCCAGGGAAGGATCTGCAATCCGACCCTGGTCGAACTGGTGGCGCAATGGACGGGACAGCCGGCCGAAACGGTGCGCCCGTTCAGTCCAAGGCCGCCGGTGAAGCCCATTCCGATGGCGGCGCTGCTAAATCCCGAGCAGGCCGCTCCATGAGCGATGTGCCGACCTTCGACGTTGCCGTGGTCGGAGGCGGGGTTATCGGTGCGGCGGTCGCTTATCATGCCGCCAAGCGCGGTCTTTCGGTCGGTCTCTTCGACAAAGGCCCGCTTGCGGGCGGCAGTTCGGGCGCCGCGTTGGGGTTCCGCACACTATCAAATTTCTTTCCGCTCGAAGTGGCGCTGGGGAACGATCAACGTTTCATTCAGTTCGTGGAGGAGACAGGCGAGGACATAGAACTCGACACAGGTGGACGCATCAACGTGGCGGAATCCGAGGACGATCTGGCTTACATGCGAGAGAATGTCGCGGGCCTCAAGGCAAAGGGCGTCGAGATCCGGATGCTCGATCAGAGCGAAATGCGGGAGCTTGAGCCTAAGCTCTCGCCCAAGGTGTTCGGCGCCGCCTGGACTTCGATCGGCGGTAACGCCATGCCGATCAAATTGACCTACGGGCTCGCCCGCGCCGCCAGGCGCCTTGGCGCAAAGATCTTCACCTACACCCCCGTGACCGGCTTCGATGTGCATGGAGGTCGCGTGCGCAGCGTCAAAGCAGGCGGGCGCGATTTTTCCATCGGCTGGGTGGTCAATGCCGCGGGGGCGTGGTCCTGCGAGATCGGCAAGTTCGTGGGCGTCGATGTTCCGGTCGTGCCGCGCAAGGGCCAGATCATGCTGCTCGATGCTCCACGCCGGATCGTGCACCATAGCCTTTCTTCTTGGCATAAACCCGGTCCGCAGCCGACTGGGGGCACCAACATCAGGCCGACTCCGCATGGCCAGATCCTGCTCGGTTCATCCAGCGGATACGTGGGATTCGACATGCGCGCGAACGAGGAGAATGCGCGCGACGTCGCCCGCCGGTGTGCCGAATTCGTTCCGGCATTGCGCTCGCTTTCGGTCACGCGAACGTGGGCCGGCCCGCGCCCGCGGAGCGTGGACGGCAATTTCATTATCGGCCCGGCGCACGCGCTGGGCAACTTCCTGATCGCGACCGGCCACGACTTTACCGGCATTACGCATTCGCTCATCACTGGCGAGCTCATCGCCGAATTGCTGGCGGATGGCCGCACATCGGTTTCCATCGAGTCTTTTTCCCCGCGCCGGTTTGCGCCGGATTCGTTGCCGAGCACGCCGCAGCGCAAGCCGACGCGGGATTCGTAGTGGTGACGACGTAGGAGAAAGCAATGAAACTGACGCGAATCCTTGCGGTCTTATTCACATTTGCATTCGCGGCGCCGACCGCCGCGCAAACCTGGCCTTCAAAACCGGTCACCATTGTCGTGGGATATACCGCTGGGACCGCGATCGACATCGTCGCGCGCTATCTCGCCGACCATTTGCGGGAGCGCACCGGCCAGCCCTTTGTGGTGGAATTAAGACCCGGGGTCTTTGGCAATCTCGCCGCGCAGTACGTGGCGCGTGCCAAACCCGACGGCGCCACCATTCTATTGACGGCGAACGCAACCCACGCTGCCAACATCCACCTGTTCAAGCAGCTCGGATTCGATCCGGTCAAGGACTTTACGCCCGTCACCACTGTCCTTTCGCTGGGGTTCGTGCTGGTCGTGAATCCGGCCGTAGTACCTGTTACTTCGGCGGCCGAGCTGATCGACTACATCAAGTTACGGCCCGGGAAGTTGTCCTACGGGGCCGGCACGGCTACGGGGCGCATCGCCACCGAGCTTTATCTGCAGCTCGCCGGCGGCCTCGATGTCACGTCTGTGCCGTACAAGGGATCGAGTCAGGCGATCAATGATGTTCTCGGAGGGCAAATCCATTTTCTCTTCGCCGATGCGGTCAGCGGGATGCAGCAGGCGCGCGGAGGCAAGCTGCGGGCTCTTGCCGTCACCAACGCGAGGCGCGTCTCGTGTGCACCCGAGGTCCCGACCATGGCCGAGGCGGGCCTTCCCGGTTACGATCTTACGAGCTGGTTTGCGTTGTTCCTGCCGGCCAACACGCCGGTGAATATCGCGCAAAAGCTGGCCGACCTGTCCAATGCTCTGTGGGCCACGGAAAAGGGGCACGAATTCCTCAGGAACTTGTGTCTCGATCCATATCCCGGCAGTCCGGACAGTCTTGCCCGGCTCGTCGAAAGCGATACCGTGAAGTGGGGGCGCATCATCAAACGCGCGCGCATCGAGGCGCAGTGAGCTTGATAGTCAAGCACCATCTTACCCTGCCGTGAAACGATATTCCGTCCGTTGTCTCATGGTCCGTGTCAACGGGCGGATTGCATCCCTCGCGGGTGCTCTTCCCGACAAGTCATCGTCCGAGCATGCCGTGCGCCGGCACGGCGCGCGTCCCTGCGCGCCAACCCGCTGCGAAACGTTCGGATGATTCCGGTCCCAGCGTGAGCCGGGTTCTCAACCCCAGCGGGGAAGCATTTTCCCCGCGAAGGGGAGTGGCGCCTCGCGTGTCTACGAAGGAGCGACTCATGCGCTTCAAGATCAGCCCAGACGCCCTCGACCGGTTCGCGGGCCACCTGCGTCTCGCCGGCAACGGCAGCGCGGCGTTCTTCGCGACCTCGGGCGTGGTGTCTACGAGCTGGCATTCCCCCGTTTGCCCGGACGCATACGTTCGTCGCCCGCGTGGGCGGGGAGCTTGCGCAGGAACAAATCGTCGATGAGCAGCAGCTCGGCCGCCTTGAGCTGAGCGCGCAGCTTGCGGATCTCGCCCAGTTCGCGCACTTCGGTGAGATCCTCGATCAACTGATGCGCCTCGCGGTACAGGACCTTGTAGCCGCGGTGCACCGCGAGCAGCGCAAGGGCCTTGGCTGCGTGGCTCTTGCCGGTGCCGCGGGGGGCGATGAGTAGCGCGTCGGCTCGCGCGCCGACAGGTCAGGTCCAATCTTCAGCAATCGGCCTTCTAGAGCGACCTCTTGCTGCTGAACTATCGACCTGTGATAGAACCCTAGGGTGGCCGCTCCCTATTTTCGTTCACCGTGCCCCTGCGCATCCTTTTTTCGGCACGCCGGCACATTTGAGCCCCGATAGGAAGAACTCGGTGGCGTGCTTGGCGATGGAGGCGGCCGGCAGTCTGGCATCGGGGCGGTACCAGCGGGCAATGCCGTCGGCGGCGCCGAAGAAGTAGAACGTGACGAGTGGAATATCCTGTTTGGGTAGCGCGCCCGCGTCGATCGCCTCCTGTAGCAGCGCCGTCACAATACTCTGGTAGCGGTCGCGGTTCGCGATGAAGACGGATCGGTTGCGGGGCGGCAGGTGGCGAATCATATCCTGGAACAGTGCCCAGCCTTCGCGACGGTCGATCGCGACCGAAATGGTGTAGTGCAGTAGCCGCTCGAGGCGTTCGAGCGGCGGCTTGCCGGCGTGGTCGGCGAGCAGGCGCTCCGCGCCCCGCTGCATCGGGACCATCTCGCGCTCTTCAAGGGCGCGCAGGATCGCGCTCTTCGAGGGAAAGTAGTTGTATATCGCCGAGGGCGCGAGGCCGACGTCGGCGCAGATGTCCCTCGTAGACGTAGCCGCGAAGCCGCCGCGCGAGAAGCGCTTCAGCGCAGCGGAGAGAAATTCCTCGCGCCGTGGCATTCCGGCCTTGTTGTGCTGCCTCACGTTTTTGCGTTTCGTGGTCACTTGACTTTCAGAGCGAGCGCTCTGTAAGATAATATCAAATGCTACGGGTTTCGGGCATCTCGGCCAGGTTTGGCGGTGTTACCGCGCTCAGCGATGTTTCGTTCGGCCTCAATCAGGGCGAGTTTCTCGGCCTGATCGGCCCGAACGGTGCCGGCAAGACGACCGTACTCAACGCCATCAGTCGGCTGTGTTCGCTGGCTGACGGTGAGATTGCCTTCGACGGAGCGAGCCTGCTATCGCTGCGGCCGCACGAGATCATCCGCCGCGGCATCGTGCGCACCTACCAGAACATGGCGCTGTGCCCGCCGATGAGCGTGCTTGCCAACGTGATGCTCGGCGGTCTGTGGCGCCACCCATCGGCGCCACTCGCGGAATGGCTCGGCACGCCAGCCGCGCGCCGCCGCGCCGCCACGGTCGAGCGCGATGCGTTTGAGGCGATGCGCGCGGTCGGCATCGCCGAAGCCGCAGCGCTGCGGGTCGATTCGCTCCCGCACGGCATGCGCCGCAAGGTGGAGCTGGCGCGCGCCCTCTGCGCGCACCCGCGCCTCGTCTTGCTCGACGAGCCCGTTAGTGGGCTGAGCGATGCTGAAACCGCCGAGCTGGTCGCGTTGCTGCAGCGGCTGCGCGGCTCCCATGGCCTGACCATGATCGTGATCGAGCATCACATGGACGTGGTAATGGCGCTCTCCGACCGAATTGTCGTCCTGGACGGCGGCCGCGTGATCGCGGACGACACGCCCGAAGCGATCGCGGTCGACCCGGTAGTGCTCGAAGCCTACCTCGGGGAACCGGCGTGAGCCTGTTGCGCCTGGAGCAACTCAGCTCAGGCTACCGCAACGCCGATATTCTGCGCAATGTCTCCATGGAGATCGGCGCGCACGAGTGCGTGGCCGTGCTCGGCGCGAATGGCGCCGGTAAGACCACGCTGCTTCGCACCATTTCCGGCCTGCTGCGGCCGAGTCGCGGCGTCATCGAGTACCGCGGTTCGCGTCTGCCGGAGGCGCCGCACCGCATCGCCGCGCTCGGCGTGGCGCACGTCCCCGAAGGGCGCGGCACCATCGCCGGGTTGACCGTGGAAGAAAACCTCCGCGTCGGCGCCTACACGCAGCGCTCGCGCACGCAGGTCGAAGCCGACCTCGCGCAGTGTTACGAGCGCTTTCCGATCCTGGACGAGTACCGCCATCGACCGGCCACCTATCTCAGCGGCGGCGAGCAGCAAATGCTCGCACTCTCGCGCGCGCTCATGGCGCGTCCCACGCTGCTGCTTCTCGACGAGCCGTCCTTCGGCCTCGCGCCGAAGATCGTGCACCTGGTCTACGAGGCAATCCGGCGCGTGATCGCGGAAGGTCACCTGGCAGTGCTTCTGGTGGAGCAGTCGGCCGAGCTTGCCATGTCGGCGGCCAGCCGCGCCTACGTGCTGAAGCACGGCGAGGTGGTGGGCGCCGGCAGTCGCGAGGAGCTGCGCGGCTCGCCAGGATTGTCCGACGCCTATCTCGGCACGACGGGCTACCATGCTTGAGGGGCTGTTGCAGGTGGTCATCGACGGCTGCGCGAGCGGTGCCATCTACGCCGCCGTCGCGCTCGCGCTGGCGCTTGTCTACAAGAGCAGCGGCATCGTCAACTTTGCGCAGGGCGAAATGGGCATGTTCTGCACGTTCATCACTTGGTGGCTGAATCAGCAGGGCCTGGGCCTAGCCGCCGCGATCGCGGCGGGGCTCGCCATCGCATTCCTGGTCGGCGCGATGGTCGAGCGCCTCTTCATCCGCCCGGTGGCGAGCTACGGCGAGTTTCCCGCGGTGCTCACAACCCTCGGCCTGTTCCTGGTCTTCAACGAGCTCGCGCCGTGGCTCTGGGGACCAGAAAACCGTGCCTTTCCGAGCCTGTTTGGCAACGGCGTGCTTGCCATCGGCGCGGCGCGCGTGAGCGCGGAATCGGTCGGCATACTGGTCGTGATGGTCGCAGTGGGATCGCTATTCTTCTTGGTCATGCACAAGACCAAGCTGGGGCTGGGGATGCGCGCCGCAGCCGCGAATGCGACTTCGAGCAGCCTTTCGGGCGTGCCTGCGCCGCGCATGTTCATGCTGGGCTGGGGATTCGCCACGGCGCTTGCCACGCTCGCCGGTGTGCTGATCGCACCGCGGCTCTTCCTCGACGCGAGCCTGATGCTCGGTGTGATCGTCTACGCCTTAGCCGCCGCGGCCCTCGGCGGATTTACCAGCCTGGCGGGCGCCGTGGTCGGCGGGCTCGTCATCGGCATTGTCGAAACCCTCGCCAGCAACTACGTGGAATTCATCGGCTCGGATTTGAAGATCCTCGTGCCTCTCACGGTCCTGCTCGTGGTGCTGATCTTTCGTCCCACCGGCCTGTTCGGCAAAAGCGCGGAGCGGGCCGTCTAGATGATGAACGTCAGGCCCGACGCCCTGCGTTGGTTGCTCACAGCCGCATTGACGGCGATGGCGCTTTCCGGCGCTGCGGGGCTGGGCAGCTTTTACCTGGGTCAGATCACCGTTGCCGCCGCCTACTGCATCGCCATTGTCGGCCTGAACATCGTGGTCGGCGTCACCGGGCAGGTGAGCCTCGCGCAAGGCGCTTTCTTCGCTATCGGCGCCTATGCCACCGCGATCCTGCGGGTTCGCTACGGCCTGTCGTTTCCCGTCGCGCTGCTCGCCACCGGCGTCGTCACGAGCCTGATCGGCTTCGTGGCCGGCCTACCGGCGCTGCGGTTGCGCGGCCATTACCTCGCAATCGTAACGCTGGGTCTCTCCGTGGCCGTGGTACCGGTCGCGAACCGCTGGTCGAGCCTGACGGGCGGCGGTGCCGGTCTGAATCTCGGCCAGGTGCGCGTTCCGCCGTGGATAGGCCTGTCGCCCGAGCAGTACCTTTATGTCTGGGGTGTGATGCTCGCCGCCGCTGCGGTCGTCATCGCCTCGCGCGTGGCTCGCTCCCCGCTCGGCATCGCCATGTCGGCGGTGCGCGACAATGAGATCGCGGCGATGGGTATGGGCGTGGACGTGCGCTGGGTAAAGACCGGCGCCTTTGCCGCGAGCGCCTTCTTCGGTGGCGTCGGCGGGGGCGTGTTCGCGCTCTCGGTAGGTTTCGTCGCCCCGGAGAATTTCCTGCCGACGCTGTCGCTGCTGTTACTCGTCGGCGTCGTCATTGGCGGCAGCGGCAGCGTGCCGGGATCGATCCTAGGCGCCCTATTCGTGCAGTTCGTTCCCGACTACGCCGCCGCGCTCGACAAGCACCTCGCCGGCGTGTTCTTCGGCGCGGCGATCATCGTCTTCATCCGCTTCATGCCGGAAGGGCCGCTTGCGGCACTGGCGGCGCTGTACAGCACTGGACATCGTTTGTTTTTCAAGAGGAGGAGCACATGAACTGGCGCATCAGCAATATCCTGGCGGGAGCGATTGCTTCGGTGGCGCTCGCGCTCGCCCACGGCCCGGCCGCGGCTCAGGGCAGCTACAAGGACCCCGGCATCAGTGACACTCAAATCAAACTGGGCGGGAGCTATCCTTTCAGCGGACCCGGGTCGGCCTATGGCGCTGTTCACGACGGCGCCAAGGCCTATTTCGATCTCGTGAATTCGCGCGGCGGCATAAATGGCCGCAAGATCGAGTTCACCGTGCTCGACGACGCATACCAGCCGAGCAAGGTGGTCGCAAACGTGCGCCAGCTCGTGGAGCAGGACAAGGTGTTCGCGCTGTTCAACATCGGCGGTACCGCCCACAACCTGGCAGTCGCGGACTACGTACTGCGCAACAAGATTCCGCACCTCTACCTGAACACCGGCGCCATCGTGTTCGCGAAAGACCGGCAGAAGTTTCCGTGGACGCTGATCGGTATTCCGGCCTACGCGACCGAGTCCGCGGCCTTCGCCGCGTACATTAAGCAGGAGCGGCCCAACGCCAAGGTGGCGGTCCTGTACCAGAACGATCCATTTGGCCAGGACCTGCTTCAGCCCTTCGAGCGCGCCGCGAAGCATGAGAATCTGCGGATCGTCGCCATAGAGCCGTACAACGCCAGTGAGCCGTCGGTCGATTCGCAGATAAGCAAGCTCGCACGCTCCGGTGCAGACGTCTTCGTGAGCTTCACCATTCCGAAGTTCGCGGCGCAGGCGATCCGCAAGGCCGCTGAGCTCAACTGGAAGCCGATGCAGCTGCTGACGAGCGTCAGCGCGTCGGCCGACCTGGTGCTCAAGCCCGCCGGGCTCGCCGCCTCGCAGGGCATCATTTCCACCGCCTTCCTCAAGGACCCGTCGGATCCCGCGTCCGCCAACGACCCCGCGGTGAAGGAGTACACCGCCGCGCTGAAGCAGTTCGTGCCCAACGCCAACCCGGCGGACCCACTACGCGCACGCGGCTATGCGCTCGCGCAGGTGATGGTGAAAGCACTGGAGGGGATGAAGGCGCCGACTCGCGAGGGCCTCATGCAATCGGCGATGAGCATGGACGCCGAAGTGCCGATGCTGCTTCCGGGAATCCGCATCCAGACCAGCCCGACCGACGCGCTGCCGATGAAGGCGCTTTACATGGAGCGGTTCGAGGGCGAGCGTTGGGTCATCATGGGCAAGCCGCTGTCGCCCAGCCCTCAGTAGGCGCGGGCGCCGCCTCCCATGTTTCGCATGACTGTGGATGGTTTTCTCTCGGCGTCCGCGCTGCGCTCGCCGTCCAAGGTGGCTGTCATGGCCGGCGGCCGCTCGGTCGGCTACGCACAGCTCGACGCCGAGGTGTCGCGGTTCGCCCGGGCGCTTCTCGCGCACGGAGTGCGGCCCGGCGACCGGGTGACCGTCATCCTGCCGAACAGCCTGGAGATGGTGATCTTGTTCTACGCCATTTCCAGGTGTGGCGCGGTGCTGGTTCCGCTCAACCCGATGTTCACCGATCACGAGCTCGCCTACATTCTGGGCGATGCCGGCGTCTCGCTCGCGGTGTGCCGGCGCTCACACACCGAGCGCCTGCACGCCCTGAAGGCGGGCACCGGCCTGCGCGACGTCGTCGAGATCGACAACATGGAGGCGCTCACCGCATTCACGGCCGGTCAGGACTCGCGGTCCCTGGCGCCGCCGGAGGACGTGACGACGCACAGCATCCTCTACACCAGCGGCACCACCGGCCGGCCCAAGGGCGCCGTGATGTCGCACTGGTCGCGCATCTACAACAGCCTCACCTGCCAGATCGGCTACGAGATCGGCTCAGGCACCCGCATGAACTGCGCACCGCCCCTTTTTCACAGCGGGGCGATGCTGCTCGCAATGATCAACGTGATAGCGAGCGGCGGCACGCTGCTCATTCCCGCAGATGCGGGTCCCGAGTCGACCCGGCACGCCATGCAAGAGCAGGGAGCGAACTACCTGCTCGCCGTACCGACCATCATCCGGCGCCTGGTGGACGACCCTGCCTTCGGCGCCGTGGCGCGCGGACGGGCGTTTTCACTCATGCACGGCGGGGCCGGCATGCCGCTCGCCCTCGCCGAGCAGATGCTGCGCGACTGGCCGCAATGCCGGCCGTTTCACGCCTACGGCGCGACCGAGGCGCCGCAGCTCACTGTGCTGCCGCCCGACGAATACGCGTCGAACCTCGGCGCTACCGGGCGCGCGCTTCCCGGCATGGACGTGCGCGTCTGCCGCCAGGACGGCTCGCCTGCAGCGGTCGGCGAAGACGGGGAAATCGTAACCTCGGGCCCGCACATCCTGGATCGATATCTCAACCAGCCCGGGGCCACGGCGCAGCGCGTCCGCGGCGGCGGTTTCTGGACCGGCGACATCGCCGCAATCGACGAGCGCGGCATTATCACCATCTCTGGGCGTTCGAGCGATCTCATCATCTCCGGCGGCCTGAACGTCTACGCGCGCGAGGTCGAGGACGTGCTGCACGCCATCCCCGGCGTCGCGCACGCCGCCGTGTTCGGCATGCCCGATCCGGAGTGGGGCGAGGCCGTCGGCGCGGCGGTAGTGCCCAAGGCGGACGCGGAACTGAGCGCCGAGGCCCTCATCGAGGCCTGCCGCCAGCGCCTCGCCTCCTACAAAAAACCGCGCCACGTCTGGTTCGTGGAGGAGCTGCCGCTCACCCCGGCGGGAAAGGTTCAGAAGTTCAAGCTCGTTGAGCGATTTGCCAAGAAACAGTAACCACCGGAGAAACGACAATGTCGAAAGCAGCCGAAGCCGAGCAGGTCATCCTTTACGAACGTGACGGCAGGATCGCCTATCTGACCCTCAACCGTCCCAAGCTGATGAATGCGCTCTGCTGGCCGTTGATGGAGCAGCTGGAGGTGCTGCTCAAGAAGGCCGAGAAGGATCCCGAGGTAGGGGTCATTATCCTGCGCGGCGCCGGGAAGTGCTTCTCCAGCGGGTACGACCTCAAGGAGACCGACCCGATGAACATGAAGCCGGGCGAAGGGCCGGCCGATGGAACGCACGAGCCGCGCGGCGTGCCGGCTTACGGGCGCAGCATCTGGAACAGCCGCGCGCACGTGCAGGGGCACATCCATTACGACCAGGTGATTTGGAACCTGTGGAAGCCGGTGATCGCGCAGGTCCACGGCTACGCGCTCGCCGGCGCGAGCACGCTCGCGCTTTCGTGCGACCTCACGATCATGGCGGACGACGCGAAGATCGGCTATCCGCCCACCCGCTGGCTGGCCTCCGGCGACAACATCGGGCTCTATTCGCTGCTCGCCGGCCTCAAACGCGCGCGCGAGCTCTCCTACGGCAGGATGCTCAATGGCGTCGAGGCGGTGCAGTGCGGCCTTGCCACACGGCATTTCCCCGCGGCGCGGCTCGCCAAGGAGACGCGCAAGATCGCCGACGAAATCGCCACCATCGATCCCGAGCTCCTCATGCTCAACAAGACGGTCGTGAACCGCGTCTGGGAGATCCTCGGCATCCGGACTGCCATGGAAGTGAGCGGCGAGTTCGACAGCCTGTGCCATCTCTCCAACACCGGGCGCGCCCTGAAGGAGGCGATCTCGAAACACGGCAACCTGCGTACGGCGCTGGAACAGATCAACAAGCCGTGGGGCGGCATCTAGGCGGCGCCGCCGACATGCCCGGCCTGCGCACCGAGCGCGACGGCGACGTGCTGCGTATCACGCTCGATCGTCCCGAGAAGCGCAACGCGCTCGGCGAGGCAGACTGGACGGCGCTGCGCGGCGGGGGCGACGAG
>Ga0082335_1005762_pt1 | contig 16715 bp, 13 predicted proteins | sample Subgrocontami58m_FD_72375 | JGI IMG/M metagenome (GOLD analysis project Ga0082335, IMG submission 72375) | Subsurface groundwater microbial communities from S. Glens Falls, New York, USA - GMW37 contaminated, 5.8 m (SPADES assembly) (version 2) ... | reverse complement strand
CCATCGGCCGCGCCGGCGCCCATTGGGCGGCCATTCTCGGGGTGACGGTCTCGTTCGTCGCTTCGGTGGCGATCTTCTTCGACGTGCTGAACGGCAATATCTTCAATGGCAGCGTCTACACCTGGCTGACCACGGGCGAAACGCGCTTCGAGATCGGCTTTCTCATCGACCGGCTGACCGCGCTGATGATGGTGGTGGTCACCTTCGTCTCGCTCATGGTGCACATCTACACCATCGGCTACATGGCGGACGATCCGGGCTACCAGCGCTTCTTCGCCTATACGGCGCTGTTCACCTTCTCCATGCTGATGCTGGTGATGGCGAACAACTTCGTGCAACTGTTTTTCGGCTGGGAGGCGGTGGGCCTGGTGTCCTACCTGCTGATCGGCTTCTGGTACACCCGGCCGACGGCGATCTACGCCAACCTCAAGGCCTTCCTGGTGAACCGCGTCGGCGATTTCGGCTTCCTGCTCGGCATCGGCCTGATCCTGGCTCATTTCGGCACGCTCGATTACGCCACCGTGTTCGCCCAGGCATCGGGCATGGCCAAGACCGGCGTCGAGATCATCCCCGGCATGTCCTGGCTGCTGATATCGGTGATCTGCATCTGCCTGTTCATCGGCGCCATGGGCAAATCGGCGCAGGTGCCGCTGCACGTCTGGCTGCCCGATTCGATGGAAGGTCCGACGCCGATCTCGGCCCTGATTCACGCCGCCACCATGGTGACGGCGGGCATATTCATGGTGTCGCGCATGTCGCCGTTGTTCGAACTGTCCGAAGCCGCCCTTTCCTTCGTGCTGGTGATCGGCGGCATCACCGCCTTTTTCATGGCGCTGATCGCGGTGGTGCAATATGACATCAAGCGCGTGATCGCCTATTCGACGCTGTCGCAGCTCGGCTACATGACGGTGGCGCTGGGCGCATCGGCCTATTCGGTCGGCATGTTCCATCTCGCGACCCACGCTTTCTTCAAGGCGGTGCTGTTCCTCGGCGCGGGTTCGGTGATCATCGCGCTGCATCACGAGCAGGACATGCGCAAGATGGGCGGGCTGCGCAAGTACCTGCCGATCACCTATCTCACCATGCTCATCGGCGCGCTCGCCAACGCCGGGCTGCCGCCGTTCGCCGGGTTCTTCTCCAAGGACTCGATCCTGGAGGCGGTGCATCTGTCGCATATCCCGGGCGCCGGTTTCGCCTATCTGATGGTGCTCGCCGGCGTGTTCGTCGGCGGACTGTATTCCTTCCGCCTGATTTTCTACGCCTTCCACGGCAAGGAGCGCTTCGGCGCACATGACGCCGGCCACGGCCACGCGGCCGCGAACGATGAGCACGGACACGCCGGTCATGATCATGTGCCGCACGAATCGCCCTCGGTCGTGACCTTGCCGCTCATATTGCTCGCCATTCCGTCAATCGCCGCCGGCTGGACCATAGGCACGGTGCTCTACGGCGGTTATTTTGGTTCCGCCATTTATATCGCCCCGGAACACGAGGGGCTGGCCGAGATGGCGAAGCAATTCCACGGCGTGATCGGCATGATGCTGCACGGGGTCACCACCCTGCCGTTCTGGTTCGCGCTCGCCGGCGCGGTGACCGCCGGCTATCTGTACATCGTGAACCCCGAGCTGCCTGGGGTGTTGCGGCAGAAGTTCAGTTTCCTCGTCAACATCCTGACGGAGAAATACGGCTTCGACCGCTTCAACGACTGGTTCTTCGCCGGCGGCGCGCGCGCGCTCGGCGGCGGCCTGTGGAAGTTCGGCGATGTGACTGTCATCGACGGTCTCATGGTCAACGGCTCGGCGCGGGTAGTCGGCTGGATCTCGAGCCTGGTGCGCCTGTTCCAGTCCGGCTACATCTATCACTACGCCTTCACCATGATCATCGGTGTATTCGTGCTGCTGACGCTGTGGTTCGGCCAGGCTTAGGGGAACGACGATGACTTCCGCTCCCTGGCTCAGCCTTAGCATCTGGATCCCGATCCTGTTCGGCCTGGTGGTGCTCGCTTTCAGCGACCGCCATGCGGCGCAGGTGCGCCAGATCTCCCTGATCGGCGCTTTGGCGGGCCTGGCCGTGAGCCTGCCGCTCTACGCCGGCTTCAACACGCAGACGAGCGCCATGCAGTTCGTCGAACTCGCACCCTGGATTCCGCGCTTCAACATCAATTACCACCTCGGCGTGGACGGCATTTCGGTGCTGTTCATCCTGTTGAACAGCTTCATCACCGTGCTGGTGGTGATCGCCGGCTGGGAGTCGATCAAGCAGCGGGTGGCGCAATACATGGCGGCCTTCCTCATCATGTCGGGCCTGCTGAACGGCGTGTTCGCCGCCCTCGACGCGATGCTGTTCTACGTGTTCTTCGAGGCGACGCTGATTCCGATGTATCTGGTAATCGGGGTCTGGGGCGGACCCAACCGCGTCTACGCGGCGGTGAAGTTCTTCCTCTACACCCTGCTCGGATCGCTGCTGATGCTGGTCGCTTTCCTTTACCTCTACGACAAGTCGGGCGGCAGTTTCGCCATCCTCGACTGGCACAAACTGCCGCTGCCGATGACGCCGCAAATCCTGCTGTTCGCCGCCTTCTTCCTCGCGTTCGCGGTGAAGGTGCCGATGTGGCCGGTGCACACCTGGTTGCCCGATGCCCACGTCGAGGCGCCCACCGGCGGCTCCGCCGTGCTGGCGGCGATACTGTTAAAGCTCGGCGCCTACGGTTTCATCCGCTTCTCGCTGCCGATGCTGCCCGACGCGAGCCATGCGCTCGCCGGTTTCATGATCACGCTGTCCCTGATCGCGGTGGTCTATATCGGTCTCGTGGCGATCGCGCAGACGGACATGAAAAAGCTGATCGCCTATTCCTCGATCGCGCACATGGGTTTCGTCACCCTCGGCTTCTTCATCTTCAACGCCTACGGCATCGAAGGGGCGCTGATCCAGATGATCTCGCACGGCTTCGTCTCGGCCGCCCTGTTCCTGTGCGTGGGCGTGATGTACGACCGCATGCACAGCCGCAACATCGCCGACTACGGCGGCGTGGTCAATACCATGCCCAAGTTCGCCTCGCTGATGATGCTGTTCGCCATGGCGAACTGCGGGCTGCCGGCCACGAGCGGCTTCGTCGGCGAATTCATGGTCATCATGGGCGCGCTGAAGCACAATTTCTGGATCGGTTTTCTCGCCGCCACCACGCTCATTTTCGGCGCCGCCTACACCCTGTGGATGTACAAGCGGGTGATCTTCGGCGCCGTCGCCAACGACCACGTGGCGACGCTTCAGGACATCGGCGCGCGCGAGTTCCTGGTGCTCTCGCTGCTCGCGCTCGCGGTGCTCGGCATGGGCATTTATCCGCTGCCTTTCACCGAGGTGATGCACGCTTCGGTCAACGAGCTGTTGAAGCACCTCGCGGCGAGCAAGCTGTAAGGTGATCGATGCCATGAATTTCCCCATGCCCAATCTGCTGCCCGCCTACCCCGAGATCTTCCTGCTCATCATGGTCTCGGCCGTCCTGGTGGTGGATCTGTTTCTGCCGCAGCGGCTGCGCTACGTCAGCTATCTGCTGTCGCAGCTGGCGCTGCTCGGCTGCGCCCTGCTCACGCTCGACGTCGGCTTTCTCACCGGGGGCGAGCTTACTTATACCTTCGGCAACATGTTCGTCGCCGACCTGATGGGACATACGCTGAAGCTCGGGGCCTATGTTGCCGTGGCGGTGACACTGGTCTATTCGCGCGCCTACCTCGCCGACCGCGGGCTGTGGAAGGGCGAGTTCTTCGCCCTGGTGCTGTTCGCGCTGATGGGCATGATGGTGATGATTTCGGCCAACCACTTCCTCACCCTGTACCTCGGCCTGGAGCTGCTGTCGCTGTCGCTCTACGCCTTGGTGGCGCTGAATCGCGACTCCGCCCAGTCGACCGAGGCGGCGATGAAATACTTCGTGCTGGGCGCGCTCGCCTCGGGGCTGCTGCTCTACGGCATGTCCATGATCTACGGCGCCACCGGCACGCTCGACATTTCCCAGGTGGCGAAAGCGATCGCCACCGCCAATCCCAACAAGACCGTGCTGACCTTCGGCCTGGTGTTCCTGGTCTCGGGGATGGCATTCAAGCTGGGCGTGGTGCCGTTCCACATGTGGATCCCCGACGTCTACCACGGCGCGCCCACCGCCATGACCCTGCTCATCGGCGCGGCGCCGAAGCTGGCGGCGTTCGCCATGGCGATGCGCCTCTTGGTCAACGGGCTGCTCGATCTGGCGGTGGACTGGCAGCAGATGCTGGTGATCCTGTCGGTGCTGTCGATGGCCGTGGGAAATCTCGCCGCGATCGCCCAGACCAATATCAAGCGTATGCTTGCCTACTCGACCATTTCGCATATGGGTTTCATGCTGCTCGGCCTGTTGGCCGGCGTGGTCAATGGCAACCTGCTGAATGCGGCCGACGCCTACAGCGCCGCCATGTTCTACGTCGTGGTGTACGTGCTCACCACCCTGGGCTCCTTCGGCATGGTGATGCTGCTGTCGCGCGCCGGCTTCGAAGCCGAAAATCTGGAGGACTTCAAGGGCCTGAATGCGCGCAACCCGTGGTATGCCTTTATCATGCTGCTCTTGATGTTCTCTCTCGCCGGGGTGCCGCCCACGGTGGGCTTCTACGCCAAGCTGTCGGTGCTGCAACCCTTGCTGGCCGCGGATATGACTTGGCTCGCGGTAGTGGCGGTGCTGTTCTCGTTGATCGGCGCTTTCTACTATCTGCGCATCGTCAAGCTCATGTACTTCGACGAGCCGGCGGATGCCGCGCCGATCGAACCGAGCCTCGACATGAGCGTGCTGATTTCGGTCAACGGCCTGGCGGTGCTCGCGCTCGGCATCATGCCGCAGTCGCTGATGGCGCTGTGCTACTTCTCCATTAAAGCCCTGTGAGCCCGGGCGCGAGCTTGCTGCTGCAGCTCGCCGCTTTCACCGCAGCCGGTTTGCCGGTGATAAGCTTGGCCAACTTTGCCAAATCCGTCTGGAGTCCTCGATGAATTTCGTGCAGCGCCTCGCGCGGGCATGGACCGCAGCGGACAGCCTGCTGTGCGTCGGCCTCGATCCCGACCCGGCCAGGCTGTCGAAGCACCTTGCCGCTTCGCCCCAGCCGCTGTTCGAGTTCGGCCGGGCAATCGTCGACGCCACGGCCGATCTGGTGTGCGCGTTCAAACCGCAGATCGCGTACTACGCGGCCGCGCGCGCCGAAGCCGAGCTCGAAATGACCATCGCCCACATCCGAAAGCACCATCCCGGCATACCGGTGATTCTCGATGCCAAGCGCGGCGACATCGGCAGCACGGCCGTGATGTATGCAAGGGAAGCGTTCGAACGCTACCAGGCCGATGCGGTGACGGTGAACCCCTATCTGGGCTTTGATGCGCTGGTGCCGTTCCTGAACTGCCAGGACAAAGGCGTGATCGTGCTCTGCCGTACCTCCAATCCCGGGGCATGCGACGTGCAAGACCTCGAAAGCAATGGCAGGAAGCTGTATGAGCTCATCGCCGAAAAAGCGGCGCGCGACTGGAACGCGAACGGCAACGTGCTCCTGGTCGTGGGGGCGACTTATCCGGAGGAGTTGGCCGAGATCCGCGCCATCGTCGGCGACATGCCGATTCTGGTGCCGGGCGTGGGGACGCAGGGCGGCGACGTTGCCGCCGTGATCGCGAACGGCGTGACCGCGGACGGAACCGGACTGATCGTCAGCACTTCGCGCGCGGTGCTCTACGCCGGCAGCGGCGAGGATTACGCCGAGGCCGCGCGGACGGCGGCGCAGAAACTGCGCGACGAGATTAATCTTTGCCGCAAGGCCGGGAGATGAAGCACGGCGACATGACGGAGACGCAGGTCGCGAGCGAAACCGTATTCGAGGGCAAGTTGCTGCGGGTCAAGTGCGATGCGATCAGACTGCATGACGGCGAACCGGCGACGCGCGAGTATATCGAGCACAACGGCGCGGTGATGATCATCCCGGTGCTGGATTCGGGCGAGCTGGTGATGGAGCGCCAGTACCGCTACGTCCTGCGGGATCATTGCCTGGAGTTTCCGGCCGGAAAAATCGATCCGGGCGAAGAGCCGCTGGCCACCGGCCGGCGCGAGTTGCTGGAGGAGACCGGCTATGTCGCGCGCGAATGGAGCTATCTCGCCACCATCCATCCGACGGTGGCCTATTCCACCGAACGCATTCTGGTCTATCTCGCGCGCGGCCTGGAGCACCGCGGCGGCAATCCGGACGAGGGCGAGCATCTGGAGGTGCTCAAGCTGTCGCTGGCGGCGCTGCTCGAACTGGTGCGCTCAGGCGAGATCACCGACGTGAAGACGGTGATCGGCGTGTTCTGGCTGGAGAAGCTGCTGCGCGGCGAGTGGCTTGCCGGGCCGGCCTTGCCCTAGCCGCAGCGCGGAAACGCAAGCCGGGAGCGGCACAGATGACGCTGACACGCAGGATATTTCTGGGAGCCTGCGCGGCTTTAGCCATGACGCCGGCGCGGCCGGCATACTCGGCCAAGGCCTTGCGCGTCGGCATGACCCCGGCGTTCCTGCATACGCAGCACGGCCTGCTGGCCGAATGGCGCGGATACATGGAGGCAAAGCTCAAGCGGCCGGTTGAAATCGTGCAGCGCGACAGTTACCGCGAAACCATGGACCTGTTGCGGCTGGAGCAGCTCGATTTCTCCTGGGTCTGCTCCTACCCGTATGTCTACCTGAGGAAACAGGTGCGCCTGGTGGCGGTGCCGCTGTATCGAATGGAACCATATTACCGCGCCTATCTCATCGTTTCGGCGAAATACCCGCATATTCAAGGTCTGGCGCAGTTGCGCGGGAAGATATTCGCTTACGCCGACCCCTATTCGGCCACAGGCTACCTTGTGCCGCGTTACCAATTGCGCAGGATGGGCGAAGATCCGGCGAAATTCTTCGCCAGGACCTTCTTCACCTATTCGCACCACAAGCTCATCCAGGCGGTGGCCGACGGGCTCGCGCATGGCGGCTCGGTGGACGGCTACGTGTGGGATTCGCTGGACGCGCTCAAACCGGAAATTACGCGCCGCACCTTGCTGGTGAGCCAGTCGCCCCAGTTCGGTTTTCCGCCCTTTGTCGCTCGCCGCGGGGTAGCGGAAGAGGATTTTGCCGCCGTGCAAGAGATGCTTGTCATGATGCGTTACGATGCGCGAGGCAAAGAGCTACTGCAACGACTCAACCTAAATGGTTTCATCCTCGGCCACTCCAATCTCTACGACAAGGTGGCCGAGATGATGCGCGCATTTGGCGAAGATTGAAGCGTAAGTCGCTCGATGCGCTTTCTGCTCAATCTGAGCTTTCGTTACAAGGTCCCCTTGTGGGGAAGCCTGTTGATCGTCGCTACCGCCACAATCATATCGGGCACTCTGCTGCTGCGCTCATACGGAGAGCTGAAAAGCGATCTGTTGCGTGATGCCACGCGCCAGGGCCGGACCATGGCGACCACCCTGTTTCCGGCCATGCTGCATGATCAGGTGTGGCGGGCGTACGAAATCATCAAAGCGCCGTTCGGCCGCGAATCCGGGGACAGCCCGGGGCAGGCGGAATCCTTCGTGGTGCTGGACCAGCGCGGGCAAGTGTATGTCTCTACCAATCCGGAGACTTTGCCGATGCTGGCCGATTTCGGCCGCTTTGCGCCTGAATTCGCGGCCCTGCTGGAGACCATCGCGCAGCCGGGCAGCGAAACCAGGCTGCTGGAACCGCAGGGCTCGGACCATTTGTTCGTGGCCACACCCGTCCGCGAAGAACATGCGCGCCTGGGTACATTGGTGCAGATCTACTCGAAGAAAGCGCTGCACTCGCGCTTTCAGAAAAGCGCCGGACAGGCGGCGCTGATCGCGGTCCTGGTCATTGTGCTGTTGCTGCCGTTAGGCTGGTACTGGGGCCAGCGCACCGCCGTTCCATTGGTGCGGCTTACCGAACGCATGGAGGAACTGGGCCGGCGCCTCCCGGACGATCTTGCCCCTGAGTTATACGATTACCAGGACGAGCTTGGACGGCTATACCGCGCCTACAACCGCACGCTGCACGAATTGCGCGAGAAAGCGCAGATCGAGGGCCACATGATCCATTCCGAACGTCTTGCCGCGATCGGCAGGTTGACGGCGGGAATCGCGCATGAAATCAACAATCCGCTGCTCGGCATGCTGACAGCGCTCGACACCTTGCGGCATCACGATGAGCTAAGCCCGCGCACATTGAAGACCTTGACGCTGCTCGAGCGCGGCCTGCTGCAGATCAAGGACACGGTCGGCGCGCTGCTGGTGGAGGCGAAGCTGAAAAGCCGGGACTTCTTGCCGCAGGACGCGGAAGACGTGCGTACCCTGATCGAACCGCAAGCGCGCGCTCAGGGCGTGAACTTGCGCTGGGATAGCCGATTGAAGGCGCCACTGCCGCTGCCCTCGTCCTCGCTGCGGCAGGTGCTGATCAATCTGTTGCTTAACGCAATCCAGGCGTCCGGGCCGGGAGGCGAGGTTTCGGTCACGATCACGGCGGTCGCCATCGGGAGCGTAGACACGACGCTGGCCATGGTGGTGGTCAATGGCGGGCGGATTCTGACGGAAATGCAGACCGCGCACCTGTTCGAGCCCTTTGCCGACGCGGAGGAGCGCGGTCGTGGCTTGGGACTCTGGGTATGCTATCAAATCGTGAGCCAGCTCGGCGGCAACATCGCGGTCGACAGCGAAATGCGCGATGGCCTAGGCCGCACTTCGTTCAAGGTCACCCTGCCGATTGGGGCGCGCCCGTGAATACGGCGGTCAGGCCGCGGCTTTGTCTTATCGAGGACGATGACATCGTCGGCGAGGCGCTTGCCGACCGGTTCGAGCTGGAGGGGTTCGCCTGCGACTGGTTCCGTACCGGTGGCGAGGCAATATTGGAATTGCCACGCCGGCATTACGACCTTGTGGTCAGCGACATTCGCCTGCCGGACCTGTCAGGCGAGGCGCTGTACGCAAGCCTCGCGCGGGAAGTGGCGCCGCTGCCACCTTATCTGTTCATTACGGGCTACGGCGAGATCGACCAGGCGGTCAGATTGCTCAAACTCGGCGCAACCGATTACATCACCAAGCCGTTCGAGATCGAGGCGCTGCTGGAAAAGATCCGCGGCTTGACGGGCGTCGCAGGGGCCGAGACCCAAGGTGCCCAATTTGGCATTTCGCCGGCGATGCGGCAGATCGAGGCGACGCTGGTGAAGCTCGGCCCCGCGAGCAGCAATGTGCTCATCACCGGCGAGCAGGGCGTGGGCAAGGAAAGGCTCGCGTTCGCGCTGCACCGGCAAAGGTTCACCGACGGCGCGCGACCGTTCATCGCACTCAACTGCGGCGCTTTTGCCGAAAGCTCGCTGGAGGCGGAACTGTTCGGACAGGAGAAGCCGGGTCCGAACAGCGCGGTCCGGCTGCGCAAGGGCGCGTTCGAATTGGCCGACGGGGGAACCTTGTTCTTGGACGAAATCGGCGACGTGCCGCCTGCGCTGCAGGGCAGACTGCTGCGCGCGATTCAGGAGCGCATGGTGGTCCGCATCGGCGGCGAAAAGCGCGTACCGGTCGACCTGCGCATTGTCTGCGCTACGCACCAGGATCTCAGGCATATGACCGCGCGGGGCGAGTTTCGTGAAGACCTCTACTACTACATCAATGTGGTCCGGCTGCATGTCCCGCCCTTGCGCGAGCGCAAGGAAGACATACTGTGGCTGGCGCGGCGTTTGCTCGATGAACATGCCCGGCGCACCGGCGCGAAGTCGCTGTCGGCGCGCGCCGAACGCCTGTTGCTCGACTATCCCTGGCCGGGGAATGTGCGTGAACTGAAAAGCGCGATCGAGCGCGCGTGCTTGCTTGGCGCGCAGGGCGCGTTGCAGCCGGAAGCCCTGTTTGAGGAAGTTCCAATTGCACTCGACGCGACAAAGGAAACCCTGGACGAGCATCTCAAGGTTTTCGAACGCCAATACATCATGCGCGTATTGGCGACGCACGAGGGCCACGGCCGCATCACGCGCGCCGCGGCGACCCTGGGCATCAGCCGCAAGAATCTCTGGGAAAGAATGAAGCGGCTCGGCATCCCGGCAGGCGGCGAAGGCTGAATATCAGCCAATAACGTTACTCCCCGGTAACGTTCCCAGGCAGGAATCCGGGTATTCCCCGGAAAACTTGACCTGCGTCAAATCTCCCACTCAGGTGCGGTTCAGGATTGCCGGGAACCGATTTCGGTTCCGCAAAGGGGGCTTACAGATGAAAGTGACAAGACGGGAATTCCTCAAGGTGTCGGTGGTCACGGCCGGCAGCCTGATGGTCGTTGGCTGCGCCATGCAGCCGGTCACCAGTGCCATGGAGGTGCGCAAGGCGAGGCCCGCGGGCCCGGCCAAGGGCGAATGGGTGTCGACTGCCTGCCAGGGATGCACGCAGTGGTGCGCGATCCAGATTTTCGTGCAGAACGGCCGCGCGGTGACGGTGCGCGGCAATCCTCTCTCCAAGACCAATCACGGCGTCACCTGCGTGCGCGCGCACCTGATCCCGCAGCAGACCTACGATCCGGACCGGATCAAGGTGCCGATGAAACGGACCAATCCCGTGAAAGGGCGCGGCGTCGATCCGAAGTTCGTCCCGATCAGTTGGGACGAGGCGCTCAACACCGTCGCCGACAAGATGATGGATCTGCGCAAGAACAACGAGCCGCACAAGCTCACTTATATCCGCGGCCGTTATTCGTCCACCTCCACCGAACTGCTGTATGGTGCGCTGCCGAAGGTCTTCGGCACGACGAATTATTTCTCCCACAGCGCCATCTGCGCCGAAGCGGAGAAAATGGGGCCGGGCCTGACGCAGGGGTTTTTCGGCTACCGCGACTACGACCTCAACAGCACCGATTGCCTGGTCGCCTGGGGCACCGATCCGCTCGCCTCCAACCGCATGGTGCCCAATGCCATCCGCCGCTTCGGCGAGATCCTCGCGCGCGGCAAGGTGATCGCGGTGGACCCGCGGCTGTCCAATGCGGCGGCGAAGGCGCACGAGTGGCTGCCGATCAAGCCGGGAACCGACGGCGCGCTGGCCGGCGCGATCGCCCACGTGCTGCTGGTCGAAGGGCTGTGGAACAAAGAGTTCGTCGGCGATTTCAAGGACGGCAAGAACCTGTTTGTATCCGGCAAAGCCGTTGACGAAGCCGCCTTCGCCGAGAAGGAAACGCACGGTCTCATCAAGTGGTGGAACATCGAGCTGAAGGACCGTACGCCGGCCTGGGCGGAGAAGGAGACACTCATTCCTGCGGCCCAGACGATCCGCGTCGCCCGCGCCATGGGCAAAGCGGCGCCGAAGGTGGCGGTGTGGATGGGCCCGGGCGTGGGGATGAACCCGCGCGGCACCTACGCCTCGATGGCGGTGCATGCGTTGAACGGCCTGGTCGGTTCGGTCGATGTCGAAGGCGGCATGCTGCAAAGTTCCAGCGTTCCGATCGGCGCTTTCCCGAAATCCGACGCCTATGTCGATGCCATCGCGAAAGGCGCGGGCAAGCACAAGAAACTCGACGGCCGTGGCGCGAAAGACATGCCGGCGATGATGAACGCGCGGCCCGGCAGCGGTGTGGTGACCAACAACATCGCCAACGGCATGTTGAAGGATCCCGGCGCGGTCAGGGTGCTGATTTCTTCCTGGACCAACTTCAATTTTTCCTGCACCGACCCGTCGCGCTGGGACAAGGCGCTGGCCAAGGTGCCGTTCTTCGTCCACATGGTGACCAACGCTTCGGAGATGACCCAGTTTGCCGACGTGGTGCTCCCCTCCACGTTCAACTCCAGCGAGGGTTTCTCGGTGATCACCAACATGGGCAACCTGCACGGTTATGCAACGATCCAGCAGCCGGCCGCAAAACGGCTGTGGGACGTGAAGCAGGAAGAGACCGAGGTGGTGTGGCTGCTCGCCGAAAAGCTGAAGGCCCGGGGTTTCCCCAACCTGTACGACTATTTCTCGAAGGAGTTCAAGGATCCGGAGACCGGCAGGACGCCGACGAACGAGCGCGAATTCACCGAGATCGCGGCCAAGATCTCCAGCGCGCCTTTGTGGATGCCCAAGGAACCGCTCAAGGGCGATGCCCCTATCAACGGTTGGGCCGATTTCCGCAAGAAGGGCATGTGGAGCGGCGCGAAGTACAGCTTCAGGAAGGGCTGGGGCGGCAAGTTCGCCACCGCGACGAAGAAGTTCGAGTTCTACAGCGAGACGGCGAAAAAGGGCCTCACCGAGCACGCGAAGAAGTTCGACACCACGATCGACGACATCCTCGCCGTCTCCGGCTACGTGGCGCGGGGCGAGCAGGCGTTCGTGCCGCACTACGAGCCGCCCAAACGCCACGGCAGCGTCGCCGACTATCCGTTCGACTTCATCGACTACAAGTCGCGCCTCAACCGCGAGGGCCGTTCGCAGAATCTGCCCTGGTACCAGGAGATGAAGAAAGCCGATCCGGGCGACGTTTCCTGGGACGACGTGCTGAAAATGAACCCGGCCGATGGCGCGAAGCTGGGCTTGAAGACTGGGGACAGTGTCAAGGTGACTTCGCTGGCGGGTTCGATGGTGACCAAGCTGAAACTCTGGGAAGGCGTGCGCTCAGGCACGGTGGCGAAGTGCTACGGCCAAGGTCACTGGGCCTACGGCCGGGTTGCCGCCATGGATTATGCCAAGGCGCAGCCGCGCGGCGGCAACAACAACGACATCCTGGTCGACGACTACGATCGACTGAGCGGCTCGACCGCGCGCAATGGCGGCTACACCGGCGTCAAGGTCCAGAAAGCCTGATTTCCGCAACCCGAATCGAAGGAGAGAAAAAATGCCCAAGTTTGGAATGGTCATAGACCTGCAGCGATGCGTGGGTTGCGGCTGCTGCACGATTGCCTGCAAAGCCGAGAACAACACCCGCGACCGCGCCGGCGGACAGAGTCACAATTGGGGCGACCTGCTGATCAAGTCCGAGGGTAGCTTCCCCAACATGGCGCATGTGGTGATGCCGGTGCTGTGCAACCACTGCGGCGACGCCCCCTGCGTCGCGAACTGCCCGGTGACACCGAAGGCCATGTTCAAGACCCCGGAAGGCGTCACCATGCACGATCCGGCGTTGTGCATAGGCTGCCAGATGTGCCAGAGGTCCTGTCCGTACAGCAACATGGAACTCGACGGCAGGAGCCTGACCGGCGAGACCTACAGCGTGATCAGTTTCAACGCGCGCGATCGCGACACGCAGCCTTACTGGACCGACAAGGCGGAAATGATCCCGGGCTGCACCGCGTCCGGCGCGGAAACCGCCAAGCGCGCCGGAGCGGCGACGCCGGCGATGAACCAGTTCGCCGCCGGCGACGCACAGCCGGTGCGCAAGCCTGGCGTGGTGGAGAAGTGCACCTTCTGCTATCACCTAACCAGCAATGGCCTGCAGCCGGCCTGTGTCGAGGCGTGCCCGGCCAAGGCGCGCATTTTCGGTGACCAGGACGATGCGAATTCCGCGATCGCGAAGGTGCTGAAGGCGCAGAAGTCTGTGCGCCTGCAGGAAGACAAAGGCACTCGGCCGAATGTGCATTACGTCGGCAAGTACAGCGCCAGAGCCTGATTTCGCAGGTGCGTAATTGTGGAATAAACTGGGGGCGGGCCAGGTCCGCCCCTTTTTCTTTTCAGGAATCCAAATGCAACAATACGATCTCGACCGGGGGATTGCCCGCGAAAACCTGAGCCGCTTGCTCGCTGCCTGCTATTACGAGCCGGGGCCGGAGTTCGCGGAAGAGAAGGTGTTCGATTCGATGCTCGCCGCGGCGGCGCGCATACGTCCTGAGCTTACAGCGGACGCGCGGCGTCTCCGCGAGGACTATGCCGCCGAAGGCCACGACGCCCTGCTGCTCGATTACACGCGGCTTTTCCTCGGCCCCGACCATATCATCGCCAAGCCCTACGGTTCGGTCTGGCTGGAAGGAGATAACACCATCATGGGCGAATCGACCATGGCGGTGCTGGAGCTGTACAAGGAGGGCGGCTTCGACATGAGCGAGGAGTTTCGCGAAGTGCCAGACCACATTGCCGTCGAACTGGAGTTTCTCTATCTGCTCATTTACCGCGAAAACGAGGCACACCGCAATGGCGAGCTTGAAGCGCTGCAGGCAAAAGCCGATCTGCGCAAGCGCTTTCTCGACGAGCACCTCGGGCGCTGGGTCGGACCGTTCACGGCGGTTGTGGGAGCCGGCGCGCAAAGCGGTTTTTACCGTCAGCTTGCCGAATTCACCGGCAGATTCGTCAACATGGAAGCAGGCAAGGTCCAGACGATCTGATTTCATGGTACGCTGCGTCCGACCCATCGAACGACATGAGTTCATATGTTGACCGGCATGGATCCGACTGCTGACCAGGAAGTGCTCGACGCGGCGCTCACGCTGATTCATTCGCGCCAGCACACTTCACCCAAGCGGCTCGGCGATCCGGGTCCCGGCCCCGAGCAAATCGAGAAAATCCTCAGCGCGGCGGGCGCGGCGCCGGATCACGGACTTCTGACACCCTGGCGCCTGATCATCATCCCGCCGGAGCGGCGCCATCTTCTGGGCGAAGCTTTTGCCGAGGCGCTCACCGAGCGCGATGGCGCGGCGACCGAGGTGCAGAGGCAGGAGGCGAGGGCGAAAGCGTCCCGCGGTCCGTTCCTGGTCATGGTGGTGGTGCGTCTGGATCCCGAGCTGGGGCCGACCCATCCGCAGGAACGCATCGTTTCCGCGGGCTGCGCCATTCAGAACATGCTGCTCGTCGCCCATGCGCTCGGGTTCGGCGCGGGCCTGTCGAGCGGCAGGGCGCTGTACTCACGGCAGATGAGATTGCTTTTCGGGCTGAGCGCGCATGAACAGCCGCTTTGCTTCATGACCGTGGGCACGGTGCAGAGGTGCAAGCCTGCGCGGCCGAGGCCGGTGATGGCCGACTACACCTCTACCCTGTAATAGGGACTTACCCGCCGCAGGCAATAAGATCACCAAGGCGCTAACCGCGACGAAACCCCGGCAGCGGCAATCAGCGTTTGTAGGCGAGGAAGTTCACGCCGTCGACGCCATACTTGCGCGCGGTCTTCTCCTTGTTCGTGCCGAGGAACGGGTCGAACTTCTCGACCACCTTCGCGTCACGGAAGCCCGCCTGCTCGATTACCTGGAGATACTCTGCAACCTGCAGAGCGCCGGCAATTCATCCCGTCCAGAGGTCAATATTGTTGCGCGCGTCCTCCGACAGGTCGCTCTTCATGATGATGTCGGCGAACTGCAGCCGGCCGCCGGGCTTCACCACGCGGAACAACTCGGCAAACACGGCTTCCTTGTCCGGCGCGAGATTGATCACGCCGTTAGAAATCACCACATCCACGCTGGCGTCGGCAAGTGGGAGGCGGGTCATGTCCGCTTTTTCGAAGCGGATGTTGACAAGTCCCGCCGCGCGCGCCGCACCGCCAGAGCGCTCGAGCATGGCATCGGTCATATCGATACCGATGACGGTACCATTCGGGCCGACCTGCTTGGCCGCAAGCAGACAATCCATGCCGCCTCCGGAGCCGATGTCGATCACCGTGGCGCCTGGTTCCAGCGCACCCATCTTGAACGGGTTGCCCATTCCGCAGAACACTTCAGTGGCAGTCAGCGGCAGGGCTTTGAGTGAGGCGAGGTCGTAACCGAGGTGTTTCGCGGCGTACTCCGCGCCGCGGTGGAAGTGGTAGTCCCCGCCCGGATCCTCGGCGACCTGGGTATAGGTCAGCCGCACTTCGGATTTGAGCTTATCTTTGTCGAAGTTCATCGGGCAGACGAGTGCCATGGTTTTAACCTCCATCCGTTGATGTCGGCATGCTACCCACAAGCGGGGCAGCAAATCAAGTGTCGGAATTCAACCAGTCGAGGATCGTTGTAATGCGCGTTTGGGACAAACTGATTCGCGGCTCTGATAAGATGACTGCAATTTGAATACCGGAAGCCCACGATGAACGCCGTGATTCTCGAGTCCGTATTGACGTGCCCGAATTGTGGGTTTGCCCGCCAGGAAACCATGCCCACCGACGCCTGCCAGTTCTATTACGAATGCACGCGCTGCCAGACCTTGCTGCGTCCGAAGCCTGGCGACTGTTGCGTGTTCTGCTCCTACGGTTCGGAGAAATGTCCGCCGATCCAGCTAGGTGGCAGTTGTTGTCCGGCCTAATTGCCGGCCCCGCGCAGGCATTGCCGTGAGCAGACCAGTCTACCTCGACTACAACGCCACGACGCCGGTCGCCGCCGAAGTGGTGGAGGCGATGCTGCCCTATCTGGTGGAGCACTTCGGCAATCCGTCGTCGTCTCATTCCCACGGCAAAAAAGCCGCGCAGGCGGTGCGCGCAGCGCGCGAATCGGTCGCCAGCCTTCTCGCCGCCGCCGCCGACGAGATTGTTTTCACCGGCAGCGCCACGGAAGCCAATAATCTGGCGCTTCTCGGCGTCGCGCGCGCGCTGGCCGGAAAAAAGCGACATCTTGTGGTGAGCGCGGCGGAACATCCGGCGGTGATCGCGCCGGCCCTTTATTTGCAAAGCGAGGGATGGGAGCTGAGCGTGATTCCGGTCGACGCCTACGCACGGGTCGATCCGGCCGACATCGCTGCTGCGTTGCGGCCGGATACCGCGCTCGTCTCCATCATGCATGCCAACAACGAGGTGGGCACGATCCAGCCCGTGGCGGAGATTGCGGCGA
>Ga0082335_1005761_pt1 | contig 16720 bp, 15 predicted proteins | sample Subgrocontami58m_FD_72375 | JGI IMG/M metagenome (GOLD analysis project Ga0082335, IMG submission 72375) | Subsurface groundwater microbial communities from S. Glens Falls, New York, USA - GMW37 contaminated, 5.8 m (SPADES assembly) (version 2) ... | reverse complement strand
CTAATTCTAGAGTGTCAGTTTTTGAGTTAGCTGTAATTGTAGTAGATCCCACTTTAAAAGTCTTGAATTGGTCAGGAAGGACAGATGAAATGGTTGGGGTTTGACCAGCTGAAATGGTGATATTGGCTCCAGCGGTTAAGCCATAAATAATATTGGGAGCAATAATATCCTGGTTAAACAAAGCCGGGATATTGACTACAAAACGGTAGTCATCATTGATAGACTCGGCGGCTAGGACTGCTCCGGAGTTCTCAGTGCTCAGAGAAAAGTGCTCAGGGTTTGGTTTTTGAAAGAATTTAGGATAAAAATTAGGGTTGTTTTTAACCGCCATCACCCCGCCGGTGGCCAGAATGGCTATTGCCAAGACAAAACCCAAGACTTTTTTTTGAATTGGAGCGATTAGCGGAGCGGATAGCGCGTGAAGGTGGAAGTTTGAAGTTTGATCATTTGAATTTTGTGGATTGATTTGTAATTTGTCATTTGTGATTTGAGTTTTGTGGATTCCCTTCAGGGAATCAAGTGAGTATCTTCTTTGTCCACCCGGAGTGCGGACTGGAGTTATACGCCCCAGTGATTCCCAGCGCCTCAAAGTCTTGGTGGATACACCCAGCAGATTTGCAGCTTCTTCAATTGTAAGATTGGGCAGGTTAGTCATTTTGTGTTCAATTGTCTAAGTTTGTCCAAGTATTTCTACATTGTTAATTATATTATGTATCTTGACAAACAGAAATGCAAGGGGTTAAATATACTTAATGCCTAAATGGTTATTAGTTAGTTGGTTAGTTGGTTACTTAGTAGTGCCGGGATTAGTGTTCGCTCAAACTTCTTCGTCGGGCGTGGCGGTGTCGATGGATTTACCAGCCGAAGGTTTGATAGACGGGAGTATTATATGTGGAAGTACATTGTGCAGTATTCCCTACGATTCATCGGTCATGGGTGTATATACCGAAAATCCGGCAATACTTTTGGAAAATACCTCTCTAATTGAAGGCAAACCGGTAATTTCCTCGGGTAAAGTCTATGTCCGGTTTACTGGCAGTATCAAAAAAGGCGATTATGTGACGACTTCAGACAAGCCGGGGATCGGCCAGAAAGCTACCCGCAATGGCTATGTCTTGGGTTCAGCTTTGGAAGATTTTGATGGCCCGTCGGGAAAAATACTGGTGGCTTTGGGTATGCGTCCGGCGGTCTTGGCATCAAGCACGGCTGACAATCTCTGGGAAGCCTTGCGTCAGGGACTCTCGAGTCTCTATTTGACGCCTCTATCTGCCCTGCGGTATGTCATGGCTATGATTATTACTCTGGCGGCGTTTGTCCTGGGCTTTATTTATTTTGGCCGGGTAGCCAAGAGCGGGGTGGAAGCCGTGGGCAGAAATCCCTTAGCTGGGCGCACAATTGAATTTACCGTGATTCTCAATGTCATTCTGACAGGTTTGATTATGGGAAGTGGTCTATTACTTGCTTATCTAATTTTGGTATTATAGATACACAACATAATTTTCAATTTACAATTTTCAATTTACAATGAATTCACAATTAGCCAATTTTCAAACATTGATTATTGAAACATTGAAAATTTAATGAAAATTGAAAACTGAAAATTGTAAATTAAACATATGACAACCGAAACTGCCCTGATAATAGGTTTGTTGATTGTGGTCAGCTGGCTGGCGTATGAATATTGGCGGGCTTACCGGAAACTTTTGCACAGACTAAAAGATAATGACCATAGTTCGGAGACAGCTCACAAAAAAGCCACCAAGATTTTAGATGAGGCTCAGGTGGAAGCTGTCAAAATTCTCAAGGCCGCCAGAACCGGAGCCGTGACTCACCGGGCCCAACTCGGCGCCAAGATGGACGCCGCGTTGAATGCCGTTGCCGACCGCGAAATAAAGGATTTCAAAAATGCTTTGGAAATGGAGACTATTCATGTCGAAAAAGCCGTGGGTCAAAAAATCGCCACGCGTTATGATGAGGTGAATAAAGAAGTTGAAGATTATAAAGTTAAACAAATGGCCTTGGTCGATCAAAAAGTGAACAAGGCTGTTGTTCAAGTGGCTCAAAAAATTCTGGGTAAAACTATAAATCCCCGCGATCATCAAGAATTGGTGTTGAAAGCATTGGAGGAGGCCAAACAAAATGGATTATTTGACTAAAGATCAAGTTGATGCTCTAAAACAGGAGATTGATATACTTATAAATAATAAATATCAGTCTAAAAAGAATGAATCGGTCCGGGATTCTACACTTCAAGAACTAGAAAGACGCAAAATTTCTCCTGAAAATTGGAAGAAAGAATTGGATACTTTGCGGATTTTTAAATTAACTTTGGCTTATGAGCCAACCCGGATTAATATTCTGACTTATGCGAATTGGATCAAAAAGACAGTCGGTGCTGATGTCATTTTAGATGTGACGGTTGATCCGAAACTGGTGGCCGGAGCCCAAATTGTCTGGAACGGGAAATACCAAGATTATTCACTGACAGAAATTGTCTATGCTGAGCTTCAAAGATTGCTTAACTAAAACCGCAGAAATGGGGTTTGTGGAAGAGCTGATGCTAACGGTTGCCCGCGTCTCGGGATTACCGGGAGCGCATTTGCGCGAGCAGGTCCTGTTTGAAAGCGGACAAAGGGGCGAGATAATCTCGCTCCATGCCAATATGGCTGAGGTGATGGTCTTTTCCCGGGAGTCTCTGCGGGTGGGGACCCGGGTGGCCAGGGTGGGACACCCATTTTCAGTATTGGTGGGAAAGCAAATGCTGGGGAGAATAATTGATCCCTTGGGAGAGCCTCACGAGGGCGAAAAAGATTGGAGCGAAAAAGATATGCAGTGGCAGCCGGTAGATGTCCGCCCGGGGGGGATTGCCACCCGCAAAAGAATTTCCCGGGGCTTTGAGACGGGAGTGATTTTGGTGGATTTGCTCATTCCCCTAGGTCACGGCCAGCGCGAATTGGTTTTGGGCGACCGCAAAACCGGGAAATCTCAACTATTATGGCGGGAGGTTAAAACCCAAGTCAAGCAAGGTAATATTTGTATTTATGCAGCTGTGGGTAAAAAGAAAATGGAAATTTTACAGACTTGGAATTTCCTCAAAGAAAGTGGTATTGCAGTATCGACTGTCATGGTGGCTTCAGGATCCAATGATTCCAGCGGTGAAATCTTTTTGACTCCCTATACCGCAGTTACTTTGGCTGAATATTTCCGGGATTTGGGCCGCGATGTCTTACTGGTCATTGACGATATGACCACCCATGCTAAATATTACCGCGAACTGGCCTTGTTGTCCCGGAAATTCCCCGGCCGGGATTCGTATCCCGGAGACATTTTCCATATTCATTCAAAATTGTTAGAGCGGGCGGGTAATTTTACGACAGGTTCCATTACTTGTCTACCTCTGGCTGAAACTCAAATGGGAGATATCACGGGTTACATCCAAACCAATCTGATGTCCATGACCGATGGCCATATTTATTTTGATTCAGGCTTATTTTTTGCCGGGCGGAGACCAGCCATCGATCCATTTTTGTCAGTGACCCGGGTGGGCAGGCAGACCCAGTCCCCACTCCAAAAAGATATCAGCCACAGGTTATTGACTATGTTGTCTGATTATGAAAAAACCGCCCGTTTTGTCAAATTTGGGACAGAATTGGGAGAAAATTCCCGGGCGGTTTTGGATATGGGTGAGAAAATCTGGCGGTTTTTTGACCAACCTCTAAAAGAGGTTGTACCACGGCCCTTGGCCATGGTGATGTTTACGATGTTGATTTCCGGCAATTTTGACCCCAAGAATATGCAAAAAGCCATTGAAAGTTATGATGAAGCCAAAATAACCGCTCTTCTTGACGGATGCGATACCGTGGATCAGCTGATAGACAGGATTAATAATTTTCAATTTACAATTTAGCAATTTACAATGAAATTCCAATTATTTAATTTTCAAACAATGATCATTGAAACGTTGAAAATTCAATGAAAATTGAAAACTGAAAATTGTAAATTTTATATAGTATGACTAAGCGTCAAATCCTAGATCAGACACGGGACTTACAAGGCCTGAAAAGCTTGGTCGAGACCTATGAGGAAGTGGCAGCTTTGAGGATGCAAGCCATCCGCCAATCGGTTCTTAAGGCCCGGGAATTTTTGGGCGGTATTTCCGGAGTCTTTGCCGACGCCAAGAGTAATGGCAGCACTATTTCTACTTTAAACCGCAATGGCCGGTCGGTGGCGGTCTTTGCCGCGGCCAATACCGGTTTGTATGGCGATATTATAAACAAAACTTATGAACTGTTTTTGGAATTTGTCCAAAAAAGACAGGCCGATGCGGTAGTGATAGGCAAATTGGGAGTAAAATTGGTTTTTGAACGCAACCCGGAGCTTTTATATAATTATTTTGATTTTTCTGACAAGGGCTTGGATACCAGTAACTTGAACATGATTATGCGCTATCTTTTGCAGTTTGAACGGATCTATGTCTTTCATGGTAAATACCGGAGTCTAGTCTCTCAAGACGCGATGGTCACCAGTATTTCCGGAGACCAGGCCACCGCGGGATTGCCGGTACTTGAGAAAAATCTGTATTTATTTGAACCCGGAATTGCTGATGTTTTACGGATGTTTGAACAAGAAATTATGATCACTCTTTTTGCCCAAAGTATGCATGAGGGCCAGCTGGCCAAGTTTGCAGCCCGGCTTTTTCATCTGGACCAATCTGCGGAAAACGTAGATAATAGTCTGGGGTCTTTGCGGATTACTGCCCGCAAGATCGCTCATAAAATGAATGCCAAAAAACAATTAAACACTATTTCAGGAATTTCATTATGGGGTTAATTAATTTTCAATTTTCAATTTTCAATTTACATTAAATTTACAATGACACAATTTTCAAACAAATATAATTTAGAAGATCGGACAGCTAAATTTGGCGAGAGAATAATTATCTTTTGCCACTTATTGAACGAAGATTCTATAACCAGACCACTTATTAACCAATTAATAAGATCAGCTACAAGTATTGGTGCGAATTATATGGAAGCAAATGGCGCATCTTCAAGAACCGATTTTCGAAATAAGATATATATTTGTAAGAAGGAGGCTCAGGAGACAAAACATTGGTTACGAATGTTATCGGTGGCTGTTCCTGACAGAAAAGACGAACTAAAAATATTATGGCAGGAAGCTCAAGAGTTAACTATGATTTTTCAAAAAATCACAAGCACTTTAAATGAAAAATGAAAATTGAACATTTATTGAAAATTGTAAATTGTAAATTGTAAATTATGGGTATTGTAACTGGTCTCTTTGGTCCCATCGCCGAGGTGGAATTTTTGGATAATCCACCGGCCATTTTGGATCTTTTGATCAATGAAGAATTTGGAGTGAATTTACAGGTCTATTCTTCATCGCGCAAAGAGGCTTATTACTGTCTGGTTTTATCAGGAACTGACAAGATCACCCGGGGGATGCAGATGACCAACACCAACTCATCTTTAATGATTCCGGTGGGAGAAGAAATTCTGGGCCGGGTCATTGACATTTTTGGCCATCCGGTAGACGGACAGGGAGAAATAAAGGTCAAACAGACCCGCGATTTGTTCCATCCGGCGCCGGGGTTCTCGCATATTCAATCCAAACAAGAGATTTGGGAGACAGGAATTAAAGTCATTGATTTGTTTGCCCCGCTTCTAAAGGGTGGAAAAATGGGACTATTCGGAGGAGCGGGTGTGGGGAAAACATTATTATTATCAGAAATTCTCCATAATGTGGTGGGGGATAATGCCCACGGTAATGTCTCCGTCTTCGCCGGAGTGGGAGAGCGGACCCGCGAGGGACACGAGCTAGTTGAGGAATTGCGGGAAAGAGGAGTATTGTCTTCCACCGCCTTGGTTTTTGGCGCCATGGGTGAGAATGCCGCGGTCCGGTTTCTCACGGCGTTAGCCGGAGTGACACTGGCCGAGCATTTCCGGGATGTCATGCACAAAAATGTTCTATTTTTTATTGATAATGTTTTCCGGTTTGCCCAAGCCGGCAACGAAATGGCAACTCTGATGAATACTATTCCCTCGGAAGATGGATATCAAGCGACGCTGAGTTCAGAAATGGCGGGCTTTCACGAGCGGTTGGTGTCTACAGATGCCGGAGTGGTCTCGGCCATTGAAGCCATTTATATTCCCTCGGATGATATTTTGGATCATGGGGTGCAATCAATATTTCCTTATCTTGATTCGGTGGTGACCCTCTCGCGTCAGGTCTATCAAGAGGGGAGGTTGCCGGCTATTGATGTTTTGACTTCGGGTTCGTCAGCTCTGACATCCGGAGTGGTGGGTAAACAGCACTATCAAATAGCCACCCGGGCTCAAGCCATGCTCAAGTTTGGCGAAAGCTTGGAGCGGATGGTGGCTTTGGTGGGTGAATCGGAATTATCTGCCGAAAACCAGCTCCTCTACAAGCGGGCCAAAAAAATCAAAAACTTTATGACACAGGCATTTTTTGTGGCAGCAACGCAGACCGGCCGGCCCGGGCAATTTGTTCCTGTGACTGACACGGTGACTGATGTCTCGAGTATTATGGAAGGCAAGTTTGATTCAGTTCCGGAAGATAAGTTTTTGTATATTGGAAGTGCAAGGGAGATCAAATGATAATTTTCAATTTACAATTTACAATTTACAATGAAATCCCAATGGTCATTGATCAATGAAAATTTAATGAAAATTGAAAACTGAAAATTGTAAATTATGTTAAAAGTATTAGTCCGAGACCGCGAGGGAGTCAAATTTAATGGTGGGGCGGTGGCTGTGTCGTCGGTAAATGTGGCCGGACCATTTGACATCTTACCCGGGCATACCAATTTTATTTCCCTGATCCGCAAAAAGGTGAGTGTGATTGAGCCAGGGGGTAAAAAGACAGAATTTAATTTAGAATCCGGTGTTATTCAAGTCCTCAAAGATAATATTAAGGTATACTTAGGGACATAATGTATCAATTTTACAAATTAAAAAATGGTATTAGAGTGATGCTAGTTCCAATTGATGGCGTTCAGAGCGTGGCTTTGGGTGTATATGTCAGAGCTGGCACCCGGGATGAGACGCCAGAGAACAATGGGATAGCGCATTTTTTGGAGCACATGGTATTTAAGGGTAGCAAAAATTATCCTACCCCAGAATCGTTGATGGTTTTGGAAGCGACAGGTGGCTACAAAAATGCCGGCACCGCCCAAGAATATACCATGTATGAAGCCAAATTACCGGCCGATAAATTTGACTTGGGCTTGGATATCTTGTCAGATATTGTTTTAAATCCATTATTAAAATCTACTGACATCGAAAAAGAAAAGAATACAATTTTAGAAGAAATCAAAAGGCGTCAAGATCAAAGCGAAGAATTAGTGATGGAAGAATTTTTTCACTTGCGGTTTCTGACTACTTTGGGAACACCAGAGAGTATTAAATTCCTATCCAAAGACCAATTTGATATCTATCATCAGTCATATTATCGGAGTGCTAACATTCTAATTTGCGTGACTGGTAAATTTGATACCCACCTGATTAAATCTAAAATTTCCCAAGTTTTTCATAAGTTACCTAAGTTACCTACAAATACCTGGATCCCACCCCGAAAAATAACAGGACCGCTAATTAAGATTATCGAGAGACCAGATGAAAAGCAAGTGCAAGTAGTCTTGGGCGGTGAAGCTTTTGGCATGACTAACCCTCGGCGTTTTGCTCTAGCCGTTTTGTTCAGAATCCTGGATTTTGGCTTGTCAGGGCGCCTTTTTAAGGCGACACGGATAGACCGTAATCTGGTCTATAGCATTAGCGCCGGGACAGATCTGGACTCCGATCACGGTTCGTGGCTCGTCACTGCCGGTGTCAGCCCCGAGAATCTTTCCGAGCTTATCCAAATAATACTTAAGGAACTTAAGGAACTTACGACTACACCACTTAAGGAGTCGGAACTGGCGGATGCCAAAGAAAAAGTCCGGGTCCCACTCCTGTTTTCCATGGAAAGCCCGCTCTCGCAAATGGAGTTTTATGCCCAACAAGCCCTGTTTAGACCACAGGAAATTTTGACACATGAACAAGCTATAGAAAAAATCAAATCGGTAACAACTACCGACGTCCAATCGGTAGCCCGCGATTTATTTGTAACTTCAAATCTCAATTTAGTCTTGGTGGGACCGGTGAAAGAGTCGGATGTAGATAAGATAACCCATAGTAATAGGGGAGAAAATTGCAGGTAGAAAGTTACTCAATTTTTAATTTTGCCTATTGACACGTAATTTCAAGCGTGGTTTAAATATAGTATGACAACTTCTAGAAAATCCGAAATCCGAATATCGAAATCCGAAACTTCTGAACAACCGATAGTAAAAACTGACTTTAAGACTCAATTAAAAAACTTCTTCAGTGTCTTCTTTAGTTTTGTCTTGGTTGGTGGGGACTTGGCCTAACAGATTGTCTTGCTTTATACAAGCGCTCGCTTAAACCACCCTGCTCCAAGAACTCTTTTTCTACAGCTTGAATCTGCCGATCCAACAAATAATTTGTTTGATTAATGATACAGAGTAGACAATTAGCGGCAAATTCCGGGGTTTCCAAATAAGTCATATAGGTCGTATAAGACTTATCGGTCTTATAGGCCAGATTGCGGATTTCATGGGAACGGAGATCGGTTTTTGACCAAACTTGAAGGTGATGTTGACGGATATAATCCTCGGCATCTTGAAGGGCTTCTTCCAAACTAGCCCGGGCAACACCCAACAAAGTAAGCTCAGTTTTCTTTGACGTTCCGGATGCCATACTACCTTCAACAATATTTTGTTTGCCAGATCTCAACGCTTGGACAATTTGGTCATGGGTTCGAGATCTGGTGGTGATATATTTATTAGCAAATTCTAGCCCAAAATCATAGCAAATTGTAGCCATTTGGTATGACTGGAGATTTCGGTAACCACCGTGCGGAGGAATAACCATATACGTCATATAAGTCCAATATGACATATTTGACGTATAATTACCATACGCTCCCATAGCTCAACGGATAGAGCAGACTCGTCCTAAGAGTAAGATGAGGGTTCAATTCCTTCTGGGAGCACAACGCTAAGCGTTGTTATAGTCACGCTCAGCGTGACACCGGGGTGTAATTCATCGGTAGAATGCTCGGTTCGGGACCGAGATGCAGAGAGTTCAATTCTCTCCACCCCGACCCAGCTAAGCTGGGTCTTGGTACGCTTAGCGTACCGACCAATCCAAATTTTCAATTTACCCATTCGACAAGCTCAGGGTCCTGAGTATATCGAAGGACAATTTTTAATTTACAATAAATTTACAATGTAACATTGAATTTTCAATGAAAATTGCCCGCCTGCATTTAGCTGATGCTAAAAGCATCTGCGGGCAGGAAAACTGAAAATTGTAAATTATCTCAGTGATACTGCATACAAATTTGGATTCGTTGCGGGATTACCCGTCAGATTGGTTAAAATCAGCATTTGCTTGGAAGATGGATATGGGGCCGCTAAGCGGCCTTCCATGGGACCTGAGTAAACCAATGTTGGATTTGTGCCATCATAATCAGTGATTATAATCTTGTCGTTTTGAACACAAATCAGATGATTAGAGTCGGCGAACCAGGCCAAATTTTCTCCCGCAATGCGGGACAATTTACAATTTTCAATACTGAAGTTACGATCTTCCTCTAGATCATAAACATACATGGTATCAGGTTTCAGGATTCTGGATTCAAGTTGGGTACTGGAGCCGGGAAGTCCGCGGATTAGATTATCGGGAATAGTGGCTGAAGCAGTGGCGGTATACATAATTTTATTTTCCCGGGGGGACCAGACCAAATTGGCGGCGCTTGTAGCCAAAATATTTTTCAATGTTTCAGGCAGAAGTTCCATATTCCGATTCATTCTGACAGTCTTTGTCATATTCCATTCAAGCATTAAACTTTTCAAATCAAATACCGGCTGGGTTTCGGATTTGGCCAAATCGACCAAATACGCTGACGGAGTGGACATTAATAAAATTTGCCGGTTATCGGGTGACCAAATCAACTGGGAAACCTCTCCCTGCCTGCGGCTTCCCTCTCCTAAGCTTAGGAGAGGGACCGAGGGAGAGGTTGTAATTAGTTTTGATTCCCGGTTAAGTAATCCCAGCGGGGATTCGGAAAGATCCAGAGTATATAGTTTGGATGCACTCAGATAGGCTACTCTTGATCCGTCATCTGAAATAGAAGGTAGTGACGCGCCAGAATAAGTAACAGCTTTGAGCGAGGGAACGGCCGGGAAAAGCAGGGGATTGACCCGGGTGACGACTTCGGGTGTAATCGTCAGAGTCTTTTCCCACGGACTAAAACCTTCTTTTTTGATTCTGACTTGGTAATTACCGGGTGGTAAATTGAGAGTGGTATCGGTAGCTGATTTGAGTTCATTGTTGATATATATACTGGCGCCGTTTGGCAGAGATGTGGCAGACAACAATCCAGTCGCCTGAAATGTTTGTTGCTTGGGGCTAAAACGGTACCCCCGGGCAAACAAAATAACGGCCACGGTTATAGTTGGTACTAGAATTAGGGACATCAAAAATAGTAAGATACGGGTACGCATACAGGCATTATACCTAATTTTCAATTTTCAATTTACAATTTTCAAATAATTTCCAATGATTTAATTTTCAAACCGTTTGGAAATTGATAAATTGGAATTTCATTGTAAATTGAAAATTGTAAATTGAAAATTATGTTTAACAAACGCATCGGAATAGATCTCGGAACTGCCAACTCACTGGTTTGGCTGGCTGGGACTGGCATTGTCCTCAATGAGCCGACCGTCGTGGCCATGACGGTGGATGACAACCGGGTGGTGGCTGTCGGTAACGAAGCCAAAGAGATGCTGGGACGCACTCCCGGAAATATTGTCGCTTCCCGTCCGATGCGCGATGGCGTGATTGCCGATTATGTGGTCACCGAAGCGATGCTCAAATATTTTATCCAGAAAGTCTGTGGGCGGATATTTTTGTTTAAGCCCGAAGTCATGATCTGTGTGCCCTCCGGAGCCACTCAAGTGGAACAAAGAGCAGTCTTGGACGCTGCGATTTCGGCCGGAGCCAAAAATGCCTATTTAATAGAAGAGCCGTTGGCCGCGGCCATTGGAGCCAAATTGCCAATAGCCGCAGCGAGTGGCAACATGATTATTGATATTGGTGGGGGATCGGCTGAGGCAGCGGTCATTTCTCTGGGCGGGGTGGTGGTCCACAAATCGGTCCGGGTGGCTGGCAACAAAGTGGACGAAGCCATAGCCAATTTTATGCGCAAAAAGCACAATTTATTGATTGGAGATACCAGTGCCGAAAACGTCAAAATTCAAATTGGCTCGGCTATTATTCTGCCCAAAGAGGAAACGATGGAAGTCAAGGGCCGGGATAATGTCACTGGTCTGCCCCGGGCGGTGACCATAACTTCAACGGAGGTTACCGAAGCTATCAGACCGGTTTTGGTACAGATAATCGGAGCGACAAAAGGCGTCTTGGAAGAAACCCCGCCGGAATTGTCCTCGGATATTATTGACAAAGGCATTGTCATGAGTGGGGGAACCAGCACTCTACGGAACTTTGATAAACTAATGACTGAGCTGACCGGGGTCCCATGTCATGTGGCCGAAGAGCCATTGCTGTGTGTGGCCCGGGGTACCGGCATTGCCCTGGAAAATCTGGATCTTTATAAAAAGAGTCTGACCAAAAAGTAATTTTCAATTTTCAGTTTACAATTTACAATGAAATCACAATTAACCAATTTTCAAACAATGATCATTGAAACATTAAAAATTCAATGAAAATTAAAAATTGTCCTTCGATAAACTCAGGATCCTGAGCTTGCCGAATGGATAAATTGTAAATTAATTTACCACCCACCAATTCACTTTTAGGTCGTTTGGCAGGGAAGCGGGGAGATTGATCACAGATAATTACCGGGCGTGACGGTGGTAAGTGTTGCGGATGGATATCGATGGAGAAATGCCTGATTTGTCCGGCGGCTTGAGGATTTAATCTCAATTCCTGTGACCATATCGCCTTTTGTAAGCACTAGATCTACTTGGGACCCGTCGGTTGTCCGCCAGAAATGAAGCGCGTAGCCAAAGCCGCCGTAGATATTAGATTTGTACACTTCAGATATGACCAGATTTTCAAAAAGTGCTCCCTGGTCCGCCCGGGATTCCATAGGTTGAAAATTGTCGATGAGAGCGTTTCGCAGGCCACAGTCAAAAAAGTAAATTTTTGCCATTTTTCCGATTTCTTTTCTACCGTTTCTGGTATACGGCGGGAGAGTAAAGACGATAAAGCTTTGTTCAAAAAGCGTCAGATACCGGCGGACGGTTTTAGCGTCAATAGAAAGTTTGTTTGCGAGCTCGCTTATGTTGACCAGATTCCCTACCTGAAAGGCCAGGAGACGGAGAAGGTTTCGTGCCGCGGATCTGTTTTCGATAAGTGATAATTCCAAAAGATCTCTAAACACAACACTTTCTACTAGATTGATCAGATATAGTTCTTTGTTGGGGTGGCCAACGACACGGCCGGATATCGGGAATTGATGACAGAAATTAGAAACAAGAAATTAGAAATTAGGAGTGTGTATGCCGGGGACGAAATAAGATTTGCAAATTTTAAATTTGCGGTACTTTGGCCGAAGAGGGGATTTGAGAGCCGGGAGCTGAACGAGACAGCCATCGTGGGAAAATTGAGTTTTGGGGATTTTGATGCCTTGCTGACCAGTGACGCGGGATCAATTGCGCCAGCGGAACCGGCGGAGGTTCTGAAAGTGCCGCATCACGGAAGTAAATACGACATGACAGCCGATTGGTTGGCAAGGGTGTCACCCTCTATGGCAGTGATTTCGGTGGGCAAGCGTAATAGTTATGGGCATCCGGCGCCGGAAGCGCTGAAGTTATTAAGAGATGCAGGGGTTAAGATACTAAGGACTGACCAGGACGGGGATGTAGAGATAGTCAGTGACGGGAAGAGTTATTGGGTCAAGTAGTCCTGCGGTACTCCAGGCGTTTTTTGAGCAGGTTTTCGGAGTATCCACCCTCGCGGGTGTGTTTGGCTTCCACGGCTCTGATCTGTTGGTCTAGCAAATAGCCGCAGCGGATCAGCAGATCCAGTTCATAATTTACTATTTCTTCTAATCCTTCTTTTCCTTCTAGTTCCTTCCGGACCCAGAGGGAAATAGAGGGAGGAGAGAGGGAAGTAGAGGGAGTAGGTTCAAAAGTGTGCCGAAGTTTGGCCAGCCGCGGATCGTCTTTGTTCCAGCGCGTCAGTCCCAGGCGCCGCAGAATATCCTCAAAATCTTCCCTGGCTTCCATACCGGAGGCCTTGGCTACATCATATAGCTTTAGCTTGCTGGATAGACTTCTTTCCGAAGATCCCTCCACGATATTTTGCTTTAGGGAACGTAAGGCCTGTTTGATTTGGTCGCGTTGGCGATTATCTTCGTATTTATTGTAGTAGAGGGGTACAAATTCCCACCCCAGATCAAAAGCGATTTGGGCAAGTTTATAGGAAATTAGTGATTGATATCCGGGATTATTCATATTTGGTTTAGTTTACCACCCACCAGTTGACTTTCAGGTCTTCCGGTAAAGCGGCGGGGATTCTGAGTATGAATTGGCCAGATTGAGTAGACTCGGTGGAGATGGGAATAGGCTCTTTTTCGGGAGTGGCGAATATCGCCGACGTAGTGGAGACCAAGGGATTTGAGATAGAGATAGAGATAAAGTTGGCCGGGATGACGGCTTTTCCAGCTGATGTCCCCAGGACTTTCAATGATCCGCTGACGGCCAGGTCGCCTTTAATTGTAATTTCGCCGGTCAAAGACGAGATGCTGGATGCTAGATCATCAAAAGTCAGAAGACCTACTTGCAGTTTGCCAGTCACGGTGAGTGATGGTACCTGGACATCAAAAATAGAAATTAATTTGCCCGATACGGTGGCATATTGCCAGAGTTCAGCCGATAGACTGGCGGCGGGGTCACTAGCATCTAGGATCTGAGATCTAAGATCTGATAATTGGGCGGAAAGGCTAGCAATTTGATTGCTGACATTGTCAATCTTAATATCAGCAACTTTTATTTTTAATCCGGTATCGAAATATCCATCGGCCGTGAGCGGACCCATATACCAGCCCAGATTCACAAAGACTTGAATCTGGTCAATTTTCAATTTACAATTTTCAATTTTCCCGCCTGCATCAGCTATGCTGAAAGCATTGCGGGCAGGCAATGAATTTTCAATGTCCAAATTTTCAATACAGGGTTGCCATTCTTCCAATGCTTTGCCAATGGTGTACCCAGCTTTGGTGGCTTTCATGGCTTTGCCGGGTTCGGTGTCGGAACTGGTCAGAAAATCGCCAATTGCTATAGGCTGAGAGCTAATTGCTATTTTTACCGGCACTCTCCCGGCCAGCGCCAGCATGCGCTTATCTTCCTTGCCCGTATCTCCATCAATTGAGCCCATCAGAACGCCCGGATTCGTCGAAATAATCCCCACCAGTTTTGGATCGTATGGTTTGTCGGCTTTAAATAGTTCTCCTTTGGAGCTTGGGATTTGGGATTTGGGATTTGCGTTAATGGTGACAACATCTCCAGCTTCTATAGTATTGTCACCAGTAACGTAGTATTCCGCCAAATCAGCCGAGGAGGTGTTGGTGGCACTGAGGTAGAGTGTGCCATACGTGAGATAACGAATAATGACAATGCCGGAACCACCACCGCCACCATTACCAGTTCCACCAACCGCACTTGAGCCAGTGCCACCACCGGCACCACCAGTGTTTGCTGTTCCAGAAGTCGCACCTGTACCAGTGGCGCCAGCGCCGCCACCACCGGCTCCGCCACTTCCGGGTGTACCGCCATTGTATGTACCAGCACCACCACCACCTGCGTAAGTTACAGAACTCCCACTTATAGATGAAGCGGTTCCAGCGCCACCACCACCGCCAGTAGTGCTTGTACCGTTTGCACCAACCGCACTTGCGCCACCACCACCACCACCACCAAAATTTGGAGATGTGTCTAGACCAGATCCTCCATTATTACCTTCCCCAGCCGTACCGGCGCCGCCAGTACCGTTTCCAGTATGAGAACTACCACCACCACCAGAGCCACCGGCGCGACCATTTTTATTACCACTCAGACTAGAAGCTCCGCCACCACCACCAGTCGCAGTGATGGTACTAAAGACACTGTTAGCACCATCGTTACCTGTTGTATTACCTCCAGTTCCACCGGCACCAACAGTCACTGTATAACCCTGTGCAGTTACAGCAAAGCCTGTAGCAGTTCTAAATCCTCCTGCACCACCACCACCACCACCATTTTGTCCCGCAGTGCTTGTACCTCCACCTGATCCACCGCCACCAACCACAAGATATTCGACATTTCCAGCGGCACCTGGGGTGAAATTAGCTGTACTATTAAAGGTATGGACCGTATAGCCACTGGCTGTCGCTATTGTCCCACCAGTGGCATTGAAGTCAGATGTAGTAGTATCAAATCTTCCCTTTGTACTTCCTGATGAGTTAAGGAAGTAAATACTCCCCGTTCCCGTACTGCCGGTGCCGGTGCCGGTGGCTTGGAGACGAGTGTTGGTGCCGGAAGTTCCTTGGATAACTCCGCCGACGGAAAGATTACCGCTGTTGGCTAGAATTAGGCGGGTGGTTCCTGACGCGGAGGCCGAGAAAATATCTCCTCCTAGTCTTTGGTCCAAAATCAGGGCAGCTCTGCCGCCGGTCTGGGCCAGATTGAGAATATCGGTACCGGATTTTTGCAGTTTCAAAATACTGCCGTCCAGGCCGGTGCGGTTGACCCAGATAGAATTGACCGCGTCCTGGGCATCCACGTCGGCCGCGGCCGGGGCCAGGGAGACGGTGCCGGCATTCCTGCCCAGCCCGCCGGTGATGACGTCCAATCTCAAATTCTGGGTGGCGCCGGAGTAGTTGTACAGCCGGACCGTGTTGGCATCTTGCTGCTGAATTTTGAAAGGAGACAAATATCTGACAATGACGATGCCGGAACCGCCGGCGCCACCTGTAGCACCATAAATATCACCGGTATTATGTGCCGATGATCCGCCGCCACCGCCACCAGTGTTAGCTGTTCCGGGGTTTCCACCTAAGGCGGTATCAAGTCCAGCGGCTCCGGCGTTACCGCCTCCGCCTGCGCCACCAGTACCAACCGTGCCACCATGAAAAGTACCGCCGCCACCGCCACCCGCATAAGTTACCGAAGAACTAGAAATTGAACTCGCTGTTCCAGCTCCACCATTTCCACCAACGGTTACTGTTCCGTTTACTCCAACTGCACTTGCACCACCACCTCCACCACTTCCGTAATTGGTCCCCGACGAACCAGATCCGCCAGCATTACCTTGTCCAGAAGTACCAGTACCGCCAGCGAGGGCATCCATGCCGCCACCGCCACTACCTCCATTACTTCCCGCCTTAGCATTACCTCCACCACCACCACCGGTACTGGTGATTGTACTAAATACTGAATTACTTCCATTACTTCCATTAGCAGAGTTATATCCTGCTGCACCGCCAGCTCCTCCACCACCAACAGTTACGGTGTATGCCTGAGCAGTTACACCAAATCCTGTAGCGGTTCTAAATCCCCCCGCCCCACCACCACCACCGTATGCCGCACCCCCACCACCACCCCCAGCAA
>Ga0082335_1005760_pt1 | contig 16727 bp, 21 predicted proteins | sample Subgrocontami58m_FD_72375 | JGI IMG/M metagenome (GOLD analysis project Ga0082335, IMG submission 72375) | Subsurface groundwater microbial communities from S. Glens Falls, New York, USA - GMW37 contaminated, 5.8 m (SPADES assembly) (version 2) ... | reverse complement strand
CCCTGCATAACTGCCTTAACATATCATCTAACCAATGCAGTTATCCATAAGAAGAACCTTAGGTTCTTGGGCAGCTGGAATAAATAGAACCCGCTGGAGGTTCTATGTTCGATTCTCGTAGGGCGCATACATTTTTAAACACGCTTTCTTGCTGGATTTATGGCAAGAGCGTTTAATTGCTATTTAGCATGGGCAATGACTCCGGTTGTACTCGGAGCAATGCTTGTCTGTCCGAATGGATATAAACGCGATGAATGGCCAAACAGGGGCATAACTATTCAGGAAATGGTTCGGACATTTATCAGCCCAATTTGAAGATTTAGGAAGACTTTACAAAGTAAGCCGCGCAGATGATGCAAATTCGAGCGTGGTGATAAAGAGGTTTGACGGGAACAGCAGGCTTGAGAAGTGACTTTCTTGACTGATTAAGTTATCCTTATGCATAAATTTTATTGAGGGTTATTTAAATAATTAAAAGGAGCATCATTGAGGGTTGGATGGTGTGAAAGATTTTAGGTTTAATGTCATTATTCAAATTAATGCAATGTCAGTATCTTCAAATATAATGAAATGATAAATGATTCTAACAATAAGTTATCTGATTGCAGATAACATTTGGACTATCAAAAATTAAGATTAGAGTTAGATGCCAAGCAAGAATAAAAATCACTCATAATCCTGCATACCTTGGGCAGGATGATGTTTATTCTTATTTCCGGAGGCAATAACGTCGTCAATTCTGAGAATCATTACTGCAACTTCGGTTGCAGAATCAATTGCCTGCTGTTTGATTCTGATTGGTTCAATAATTCCCGCGTTGATTGAATCTTCAATTTTTCTTGAAATAAGGTTAATTCCCGCATTTGTTTCTCCGTTCATGTGCCTCGCTCTCAATTCAGTTAAAATATCAATTGGGTCGAGACCGGCATTTTCAGCAAGAGTAATTGGAATGCATTCCAACGCGGATGCAAATTCTTCAACTGCCAGCTGCTCCCTTCCTCCCAATGTTCTTGAATATTCTCGCAATCTTTTTGCAAGCTCAACTTCAATTGCGCCTGCTCCGGGAAGAATTTTTTTGTCCTTGAGAACTGATGAAACTACGCCGATTCCATCTTTTATTGCCCTTTCAATTTCTGAGATAACATGCTCTGTCCCTCCGCGTATTAAAATTGTCAGCGCTTTGGGATTTTTGCATCCTCTCACGTAAGTCATTGCCTCGTCATTGTTTTTGACTTCTTCAACTAAATCAGCATTCCCAAGCTGTTCAGAATTTAGTTCGCTCCAGCTGCTTATAATTTTTCCGCCGGTTGCTTTTGCAAGTTTTTCCATGTCTGACTTTGCAACACGCCTGCACGCATAGATTTTATCTTTTGCTAAATAGTACTGCGCAATATCGTCAATTCCTTTCTGGCAGAAAACAACATTCGCGCCTGATGATTTTATCTTTGCTGTCATTTCTTTTAAAATTCTTTCTTCTCTTTCCATGAAACCCTGAAGCTGTTCGGGGCTCGTGACAGAAATTTTCGCTTCTGTTTCGGGGCCTTTAATTTCAAGAGCAGAGTCAAGAAGCGCTATTTTTGCATTTTGAACTTTCAATGGCATGTCAACTGAAACTCTTTCTTTATCAAGAACTATCCCTTCTATTAGCTCTGTATCCTCAATCCCTTCTCCCTTTACTTTTTCAATTTTTATATTTGACAAATCGGTTATTCCGTTCTCGCTGATTTGCTTTACTGCCTTTACAATAATCTCAGCGAATTTTTCTTTCTTAGCTGATGCATTCTTGCTTGCAAGAGACGTATATACTAACTCCTTTAGAATGTTGTCATCGCTTCCTATGTCTAATGCAAGAAGTTTAATCAGCTCCTGCGCTTTTTCACTTGCTAATCTGTATCCTTTTGTGATAACTGTCGGATGTATTTTCATGTCGAGGAGTTTCTCGGCATTTTCGAGCATTTTTCCCGCGAGCATTACTGCGCTCGTTGTGCCGTCTCCCACTTCCTTGTCCTGGGTTTTGGCAATTTCAACAATCATCTTGGCTGCCGGATGCTCTATCTCCATTTCTTCAAGAATTGTAACCCCGTCATTTGTTACAATTATGTCGCCTATTGATGAGACGAGCATTTTGTCCATGCCTTTCGGACCAAGTGTTGTCTTTACGGTATCTGCAACTATTTTTGCAGCCATGATATTATTTCTCTGCGCGTCCCTGCCCATTACTCTCTGGACGTTTTCAGGAAGGATGTAGATTGGCTGTTTGTCTGTCATTTTCTTGCCTCATAATTCATTAAATCATCAATATCGCCCAGATTGAGAGCCGAGCAAATTTCACAATAATTTTTCCTGTACTGAAGAAGTTCATCTACTCTTCCTGGATTTCCGCTTAGCTCTGCAGATTCTCGTATTCTTTTCCAGCCTTCATCTGAAACATCACCTCCGCGCAAGTAACACTCAATAGGAATCCCTGCTTTTTCCAAAAAATCCAAAACAAACACGCCCTCATCGCCAATTAGTTTTGTGACGCGGGTGTTTCTTGACGCCCCCGCTATTTCATCCTGCCCTGCGCCGCATTCTTTTAATGCTGATTTTATCTTTTGCTCATTTCTCAAATTTGATTTTGCCATACTGCTTTTTGATGTCTTGGATTTTTAAGGATTGTTATACTGGACTATGATACGCTTTAAATTGAGTTCTCTTAACTTTTTCATGTCCTCAATCTCAGATTTGCTAAAATCAAAAAAATACGGATTCGATGCGATGTATTCTGCTGCCTTTTCTACGTTTCCCGTCATTTCATCTTCTGAATTTGCGATGACTGGATTGCTTGCGGCCCAGGACCGATAATCATCGGATGACAGAGATTTCAGCCTTTTTTCAATCCAGCGTAATTTTGCAACTCTTTTAATACACTCCCTTAATACACCCGAGTAGAACTGAGTGTACGCTTCTCTCCTTGCTTCTTCTGACAGTCTGAAGCTTTTTTTAATCATCGGAAAGTTTCCGTTGACTTCTATGCCGAGGATTCTGATACTCTGTCTTGCTCCCATCCTTTCTAATTCTGCCTTTTTATATTGCATTATCGCATCATTCCAGAATGAGACGCCTAAATTCATTCCTGGGGAGGTTATTAGCTGTGATAAATCAAACAGCGGGACTCCAAATTTCATGCTTGCAAGGTCAACTATTTTTACTTCTTTTTTGTTCCATGGCAGGGGCATCTCTTTGTCTTTTTCTTCAGGTCCGACAATATTCTGAGCTCCAGCATCTCCATGTATTAGTTGATTCCTGTTTGCATCGTATACTTCAATCACCGGAATAAATGCTCCGAGCATATTCTCTGTTTCCTGGTCGTTGACTTCAAGCATTGAGAGATGCCTTTTCATACTGTCAATCATGGTTCTTTTATTCTGTCTTTGAAGCCATTTTCTCATAACCTCATTGTCGAAAACGCGGGGCATAACTCCCCGAGCAAACGCATTGAATTCAATCAGCGCATCAATTGCGGGCTTTGCAAACTTATATTTTTGCTGTTCGCTCAATCCGGCTACTTTTGTTTCGAGAGTGGTGTTTCCTGCGTTCTCCATAAGCAGGAGACCTCTTTCTCTTGGGAGGAGGTACGCTTTTGGAACTACCGAACTCCCACGCATCAAGTCATAGAATCCGTCTTCTATTTCTACAGATGGCAGGTTAGTCGGGTCGTCTAATGACGCAGGAGACGCTTTTTTTGGAGAGTAATACTTTGCAAAAAATTCTATACTCTTTACTTCGGAGGAGGACGCATCTTTACTTCTGTATTCTAAATTCCCTGCCAGAAATTCGTATCCTTCCTTTACCCCTCTTGTTTTATGTAGGTTCAGGGACGTTATTTCAATTTCTTGGTCTTGAGAGACGCCTCCGAACAGTCTTGCTATCCTGTGGTTGTTTCTCTGGACAGCTCCGTAAGCGTCTTTTTGGGCGTTTTCATTTCCGTTTACCCATGATTCGGTAATTTTCATTTTATTTTAGAGTACATAACATTTTTTAGATTTTGATACGAATTTGTTTCGAGTTCCTTGAAGAACAGAGCCAGCTTTGAAACTACCGGGCTCTTGCTTTGGTTCAGCTGGTCGCACTCTTTCTGGATTTCTTTGCCTTTAATTGCAGTTTCTATCGCTAAGTTTTTGTCTTTCTTGTTGAAGGACTGGATTGAGGTGTGGTATATATCTGTGATGCTTGAAAATAATTCAGACAACGCTTTCCTATCTGCTTTTTCCACTTCTGACGTGCTGAGCAGTTTTGATATTTCTTTTATCTGGTCTCCTATATGCTCGAGATTATATGCCAGCCACCACTCACTAAAAAATTCCAACCCGTCTCTTTTTAGCAAGGTCATTATTGAAGGATTGTCGATTCCCTTAAAGAAAAGCCTTGATATTAAAAACCAGAATTTAGTTGTGTCTCTGTCCACCTCTTCCATTTCCTCAGAATCTTTTTTGGTTAGACTGCCCTTCTCAAGCCCGCGGCTGATTACTGAAAACATCTCTTTTATATTATTGTCTATTCTCTTTATGAAGCTGTTTATGTTTATCTCTTCCATGTTCAGAAGATCCTTGATTACTATTCTTCCAGGGGATTCTTCAATTACTTCAAAACTCATCAGGTCTTTGACGAATGTTTTTAGTTCTTTAACTTCTTTTTTCTCTATGCTCCCGTTGATGGCTATTACGTTACTCCCGTTCGTGTAGGCTGAAATGATTTCTTTTTTTATAGCCTGGGCGTTTTTGCCACTGGCGTTTATTTCAAGAATTCTGTCGTCGGAAATTACCTTCGGTTTGCTCCAGAGGGTTATTTCCCCGTTTCCATTCTGCTCCAGAAAAACATTTTCACCCTTTTTTAGCCCGGACTTGTCCACCCAGTCTTTAGGGAGGGCTATTGCGAAACTTGAATTCCCAAGCTTGATTAACTTTCTTTGCTCCATTTTTAAAAAAACTGCTGGATTTTTATATAAAACCAAGGTTCTCGTCGTTTATAAATCAATATTATTCTGGAATATATACTTTATAAAATATATATCAGTATATACGGTACGTATCCGGCGTTGATTTTGTGATGTATATCTGTATATAAAGTATATACTGTATCACCTCTAAACATTTATACAATTTTTTCTTTGCATTAATACAGCGAGGCCTGGCTGGATTCCTCGCTGTATTTTTTTCACTTTAAAGGATTAACAAATCTTAGGAAAAGTATTTATAATCATAAAGACTTAGATAATCAGGAGAAACGAAAAATGGTGAAGAGCGGAATAAAGGTTGGCGATATAATGACGAGGAATTTTGTTTCTGTCAGTTCGGATACTAATTTGGTTGATTGCGCAAAAGAGATGAAGAAGAAAAGAGTCGGAAGTCTTGTGCTTAAGGATGCTCAGAAACTTGCCGGCTTGCTGACAGAAAAGGACATTATCTGGGCGCTGACTAAGACAGGTGAAAAGGACTTGAAGAAAGTCAGGGCGAGCGACGTGGCTTCGAGGAAGGTTGCTGTAATTAAGCCAGGCGCGGACTTGTACGAGGCGTTGAGCAGGATGAAGAAATTGAAGTTCAGGAGGCTGCCTGTCGTCGTGGACGGAAACGTAATTGGAATGCTGACATTGAAAGATATTCTCAGGATTGAACCGAGGCTGTTTACCGACATTAATTTTGCTGAAAAGATAAAAGAAGAAGGCGATAAAATCAAGAGGCTTAAGGGCGAGAGGTGGATTAGAGAGGGAATGTGCGAAGAGTGCGGGAGTTTTGATTTGCTGTACAAATCAGACAATCGGCTTTTATGCGAGCCGTGCAGGGATTCTATCTGAAATTTTTGGTTGGAAAGGGGGAGATGAGGGAGATTAAATAATTAAAAGTGATGCTGGAAATGTTATAATGCACAATTTAAAGAAAACCTGATAAGCACAAAACATTTCATAATAAAGCAAATTAAGGTTAATGTTAATTTTTAAACTGCAAAACTCCTATACAAAAATATTTAAATACAGCATTTATCTATTCCTATCAAGAAAAAGGAGGCAGAGGCGAACTTTACTCAAATTCTTACGAATTTGAGATGCAGAAAACGGAGGTTTTCTGTCTGTTAAAAATCTGCTGATTTTAAACATGGTGGAAAAGGACACGATATTTGAGGGAAAGGTAAAGCAGACAGACATATTTGATTTTAAGGAGATGTACAATTTTCTTTACAAGTGGCTTGTTGATGAAGGGTATAAGGCTGATGAGAAAAATTATTCTGAAAAAGTAACTGCGACTGGCAAGGAGATTGAGATTGAGTGGGAGGCTAAGAAAAAAGTTTCTGATTATTTCAGATTTGTGCTGAAGCCAAAGTGGAGGATTCTTGGGATGACGAGTGTTGAGGTTGACAAAGGCGGGAAAAAGGTAAGCATGAATAAAGGGCAGGTTGAGATTAAGGTTGCGGCTGTTCTTGAGAAAGATTATGAGGCGAGATGGGAAGGGAACGCTTTCTTTAAGTTTCTGAGGGGAGTTTATGACAGATACATTGTTCGGGCAAGAGTTGAGGATTATGAGAGAAAACTTTTCGGGGAAGCGAACGAATTTCTTCAGCAGATGAAAAGTTTTCTGGCTCTTGAAGGAAAAAGATAATTTTTAGTATATTTTTGATGCTATACCAAAGGACATTGATATTTCCTCATTCATGCCTTTGGTACTTCAGAAATACCTCTTATTTCTGATAGTGCTCAAAATCTTGCGATTTTGACATCAAGGGAAAGACATAAAATGTTGGTGAATTATTTATGTCTTTCGCTATATATCAGAATAGAGCAGGGTTATAGTTCATCAACCAAATGTTTAAATACAGGTTCTATCTGATTTTGTTATGGTGAAAAGAGTGATTTTTTTGAGTCTTTCTGCAGTTCTTTTATTTTGCATTATGCTCCCGTTTGTTTCTGCAATAAATCTTGAGATAAAAAAGGAAGTTATCAATGATGTGGTTATTTCTGAAATAAGCGAGCCGGCTGTCTTTAAGTTTACTATTAAAAATCTTGGGAGCACGGATAATTTTGAAATTTACAGCCTGATTGGGGTTGATTTTTCTCCAAGGGGAACTTTTCCAATTCTCAGCGGTGAGACAAAAGAAATTGAAGTCAGCGCTTATCCTGACGATGCGCTGAAGAACCGGCCCGGACTGATAACTTTTGCGTACAGCATCAAAGGGCAGGACAGCGGAATTATGGGGGATACTCTGCAGATTCGCATTGCTGAATTTAAGGATGTTCTTGGCATAGGCTCGGAGCCGGTATATCCTGATTCAGATGTTGCAGGCGTTTATGTTGAAAATAAATACCGCTATAATTTTCCTGAAATAAAAGCGAGCTTTGAATCTGCTTTTATAGAAGAGGAAGAAGTCTTTTCTCTGAAGCCGCTTGAAAAAAAAGTTATCAATGTAAGTTTGGATAAGGTTAAACTTCGGGGATTGAATGCCGGAAACTATGCTTTGACTGCAGTATTTTCGGCTGGAAAGGCGAGCGAGGAGTTTAAGGGGGAGATAAGATACGCTGAAAAGCAGGGAATTGCCGCGAGCGAGAGAAGTTCGGGAATTGTGTTCAGGGAAAGAGTAACTGAGAAAATGAATGAGGGGAATATTCCCGTTTTGGCTGAGGTAACCATTAAGAAAGATGTTTTGTCGAGGCTGTTTACAAGATTCAGCTCCGCTCCTTCTTTTGTTGAAAGAAGAGGATTGAGCGTTTACTACACATGGAGCAGGGAAATTGGACCTGGGGAGATATTGTCTGTGACTGCAAATACTAATTATGCTTATCCTCTTATCCTGATTATTGCGGTTATTATTGCAGCATATCTGACATTTGTATACACCTCTTCAAATCTGAACGTGAGAAAAAGGGTGAATTTTGTCAAGACGAAAGGAGGGGAGTTTGCGCTAAAAGTTACACTTGATGTTTCTTCAAGGAAGTATGTTGAGAATATCTCAATTGTTGAGAGGCTTCCGGGGATAGCAAAGCTTTATGAAAAGTTTGGAGCTTACCCGCCTGACAAGATTGATGAAGCAAACAGAAAAATTGAGTGGCATATCAAAAGCCTGCAGCCGGGGGAGGAAAGACTTTTCTCTTACGTGATTTACAGCAAGGTGGGGGTTGTAGGAAGATTTGAGCTGGCTCCAGCTTTCGTTTCTTATGTGAAAGACGGCAAAAAATTCCGTGCGTTGAGCAACAGGGCTTTTTTTATGAACGAGCCAAGAGCGAGGGATGATTAGATATTGATTACGGCTGAGAGGATTGAAGAAAGCCCATTAAACGCTGAATAATTCGGTAGAAATTATCATGATTGCAGATGCCATTTACATTACCAAATGCTAAAATTAATTTTATAGATGTCTTGGCGGGAGGTTAGGACCAGATTTATTAACACATGTTTAAATCATCATCATCAAAAATAATTTTCACTCAGGAATAATCACTAATGTTTAAATATGCTCTTTCTGAATAGTGATGTGTGAAAATGGGAATAAAATATTGCGAGGCTGAAGATATAAGGAAAATTGCCGGGAGAGTAATCGAGATGCTCGGCTGGAATCACATAAAGATTGATGATGTTTCTTTTTTGAGGAGTGTTGGCTCAAGTTCGAGGAGGATTATTGCGAGATGCCACGCTCTTTCTGTGCCGCTTCAGCTTGGGCTGGGGAGAAAGGGATTTTACACGATTGAAGTTTTGAGCGAGAGATTTGACAGGATGAGCGAGGATGAGAAACTAAAAGTCATAATTCATGAACTAATGCATATTCCGAAGACGTTTGGAGGCGGATTTGTCCATCATGACAAAGTATGCGACAGGAGCGTCAGCCAGTTGTTTGAAAGGTATAAATCTACGATTTAACATAAAAAGAAAAATAATGACCTAAAATAATGTGATTGAAGATAATTTAATATGAAAGCGAAAATAAGAATTAATGACTTGGAAATTGTTATTGATGGTTTGAAGAAAGTTAGCGGAATTGGAAAATATACAGGACTGATGTTCAGGAAAAATTCTCCCGCGCTGTTGTTTGAATTTGGAAGCGGGAGAATGGCAATTCACTCTTTTTTCTGCCGCCCTTTTATTGCTGTCTGGATTTCCAAGGGCAAGGTTGTTGAATATAAGATTGTCCGAGGATGGCGCCCGTTTATTGCTCCTAAGCGGGATTTTGACAGGCTTATTGAGATTCCGCTTAATGAAAAATACTCGCATCTTCTTGAATTCTTCGAGGATAAATATTCAGATTGACAATTTGTTATCATTGAAAAGTAAAATTACCGAGGGGAAAAGATTTAAATACTAAGTAATCGTCGGATAATAAACAAAGGAGGTCAAAAAATGGGATCAATTATTGCAAAAAACATTGTTAAGAGGAAACCAGGCTATCTTTACTATGTAGACGGAAAGGGAAACGTATGTGAAGCGAAGATGGCGAGAGGCGGCAGAAAGAAGAAAAAGTAAGCTGCTATACTTCATTTGATTTATCGTAATACCCTGTGCTCTTGGCACAGGGACGCTCAGTCCGTTGGGTCTGGGGTCTTGCCCCAGGGTTAATACCCGTTTATTTTTTATTTTTCTACTTCTTTTTTGTTATTTTAGTTTTTATTATTTTTTGGGTTTTTGTTGTTTTTTGGCTGATGTTAGCGATGTGGGACGAATTTGAATTAATATGGCGGGCAGGCAGAAACTGAAGTAATCCTATTAATCATAAAATAATTCTGATAGCTGCGAATTAAAATTAACATTAACTTTTGATTATGTATTCTGGTTTATACAAATTAATTTAAACTGCGCTTCTATCCTGATTTATGGAAAACGAAGAGAGGCGGGATTTTTTGCATTCGGCAATCGTTGTTAATCCGTATTATTCCAGACGTTCTCCTTCAGGGATGACTCACTGCGTTCTTCAGCATTCTGTATTTCTTGGGCAGGAGTCTGGGCTGACGGGCAGTTATTATGAGTTTCCGCTTCATCCTGGGCTTGGAACTGCAGTATTTTCCGAGGAGATTAATGCTGATTTGGAAGTGCTGGCAGGGAGGAGGGATATTCTTGGAACAGGGTCCAGCGGCAGAATCATATTTATGAAATATCTTGCTGATGTTCCAAAGGATGCTGAAAAACTAAAACAGCTTAAAGACGTTTGTGCGACTGCTTCTGAGCTCGACAGCTTGGCAGTGTATATTCAGGCAGCAAGAAGGTTTGGATGCGACTTTAAAGAAGATGCAAAGAAGGCAAGGAAAGCTTCAAAGAGCTGTCTTGGATGGTCTGAAGATTGGATTAGAACTTTTGAGGCAATGAGAAAGCGGATTAATTCTCTTGCAGTTTCTGCGTGAGATTGCTGAATAAAAATTGAGAAAATCTTTTGAGTAATTTACTAACTCTAACAAAAAATTATCCTGATAACAGATAACATTTGGGTTGGAGGTAAATGAACAGGAGATGGGGGTGTTAGACACAGTATATCACGTTGTGCGGAGGTTCACTTTTTAATGAATTTTAGCTTTTTAATAATTCTGAAACATATTCCATTGCAATAAAGCCCGCAGCGTATCCATTCTCTCCGCCCAAATTATGCTCCTGAAAATGGGGCCAGTCTTCATTGGTTAAATCAAACCCTCCATGGATGCCGACAGAGATATTTACAAGCCCGCGTTTTTCATCCCATTGAAGCATTATGTCTGGGAATCCCCCAGATATTTTTCCTTCAGAAAGCATTTTTCCTAAATCTTGGGCGTATTTTTCTACGTCCTCTCTTCTTCCCTGCTCATAGAATCTTGGAACTCTGTCAAGGAAATCGCTGGGAACCCATACATTGGGAAAGATTCCTCTGCCTCCGAAAACCTGAAAAGTAGGATAAACTAATTGTAATTCCTCATTGTCCATGCTTCTTTATTGTCCAGCATTATTTATAAACACTTAGTTACTCGGAAATATATGCCAACAATACTCGGAATAGAATCAACAGCGCATACATTCGGAATTGGAATAGTAAAGGATGGACAGATGCTCGCGAATGTAAAAGATGCTTACACCACTGAGAAGGGGGGGATAATTCCAACTGATGCGGCGAAACATCACGAGAGAGTTGCTGATGAGATTTACAGGAAGGCAATTGAAACTTCTGGGATAAATGAGGACGAGATTGATGCCGTTGCATTTTCGCAGGGACCTGGATTATCACCTTGCCTTCTTGCCGGATTAAGATTCGCCAGGAAACTTGCCGGGAAATTAGATGTTCCCTTAGTTCCTGTTAATCACTGCATTGCTCACTTGGAAATTGGGAGAGTTACTGGAGCGAAGGATCCCGTTTTGCTTTATTGCTCTGGCGCGAATACCCAGATTATAGCTTATGCTGCCGGCAAGTACCGCGTGTTCGGAGAAACTCTTGACTTAGGAATAGGAAATTTTATTGATACTTTTGCGAGATATGCTGGATTGGGATTTCCAGGGGGGCCGAGGATAATGGAGCTTGCGAAAAGCGGGAAGTATGTTGAACTTCCGTATTCGATAAAAGGAATGGATGTTGCTTTTTCAGGAATGCTGACTAAGTTAAAGCAGATGCTTGAGAATGGAGAGAGAGTTGAGGATTTATCTTATTCGATGCAGGAGACAGCGTTCGCGATGCTGATTGAGGCAGCGGAGAGAGCGCTGGCTCATACCGGAAAGCGAGAATTGCTTCTTGGCGGGGGCGTGGCGTGCAATTCGAGATTGAAGGAAATGTGCAGGATAATGTGCGGGGAAAGGGGGGCGAGTTTGTTTGTTCCTGAAAATTCTCTTCTCGCGGATAATGGCGGAATGATAGCTTTTACTGGCGAGATAATGTTCAATGCGGGCATTTTTGAGAAAAATGTTGAAAAGTTGGATATTTCTCCGCGGGAGAGGACTGATGACGTATCAGTGAGATGGAGATAAAAATTGAGATTTTTTAATTAACCTAATAACCCCCTGTTTTTTGGATTAATTTTTACTTATGGGCTGAGTGTAGATTTTAAATTGAAATAGCAAAATTTATATAAATCTCTATCATTAATGATGCATGAGGCTATCGACGTATATCAGCTCGGACTCAGTTGTGCGGAAGTTTGGAAGGAGGCATAGAAATATAGAAGCTATTTGTACTGACAACTTTTCATGCCGTAACGGAAATCCGAGAATGTATTTTATTCTTGCATCTTCTTATGATTCTGAGCTTGAAAGAAGATTAGCGAGGCTAAAAAATAATCTTGCAAGAAGAAGGGTTTATGTTAACTTTATTGTCCTGGATGTTGAGAAGGCTTGCGCAGAAGAATACGGATTTGTAATTTATCAAAAATCTTCAGGGTAACATTTATAAACATAAACATCTATTATAAGTTTGAGAAAAGATGGTGAATAAAAGAAGGGCTCAGTCTGGAGTTGTTACGATTGTTCTCATGGTTTTGATAGTAATTGCGGCAGTTTTTATTGTTTATGTTGTTGTTACGAGAGTTATGAAGGATAAATCAGGGGATATATCTACTGCAAAAATTGACATTCCTCTTGAAACTTACAGCACGAGCCTGTCGCATCTACTGATAAATGTTACTGTTATAAGGAGGGCGGGGGAGGGGAATCTGAGTGGGATAAGAATAGTGTTCTTTAATGGAACTTCTTCGTGGACTTACGAGAACAGAACTAAGGTGCCGGGCGAGTTAGAAACTGTATTTTATGTTGTTGACAGGGTTAATCCGTCTGTTAATGATTACTATCTATCCAGAATTACCTATTATGAGGTTTATCCTCTTGTTAGCGCGGGAGGGAAAGATATTATTGGATTAAAAGCTCTGCAGGTTAGTCCGCCGACGACTCCAGGCGGAGGAGGGGGAGGAGGCGGTTCTGGCAGTGGAAGTGGAACTGGAGGCACAGGTGGTACAGGCGGAACTGGGGGCAGAGGAGGTGGTGGACCTGATGACCCGATTCCTGCTGTTACTTGCTTCGGGGATAGAGATGGGGACGGATTTGGGAATGCTACGAACTCAACTATACGACAGACTTGCTATGGAGGATTTGTCAGGGATAGTACTGACTGCAATGACAATAATAGAAATGTCAGGCCCAATTCAACTGAGGTTAGAAATAACAATATTGACGAAAACTGCAACGGCGAGGAGGAGGTTGACGGATGTATGACTCTGAGCACGAGTGGATTAGCTTATAAATTAGTGGGCATATGAATGTTCCGGTTGCTGCAGGAAATTGTTTCATTATAAGCAGCGGCGATCTTGTTCTGGATTTTGATGGGTATACGCTCAATAATACTGCAGGAGTGGGCAACGTGATTCCTAATCTCTTCCGAGGAACTGCTGTTCGAACCTCTCTTCCGAGCGGAGCAGGCAATATAGTTATTAGTGACGGAAAAATATCTCATTTTTCATCTGGAATAAGGTTATCTTCTGTTTCAAATGCGAATGTTTCGGGCATGAATATCAGCAGGATGTATTATGCTGGTATTGAGCTGTCTGATGTTTCAAACAGCGTTTTTAGGGACAACATTATTTGCGGCTACAACTCTGGCATTATTGACATCCGCTGCCCTGGTGGCAGTAACATCGGAAATATAAACGAAAATAACAAATATGATACTTCATTTGCCTGCTGGATGTGGATAACTGCCCCAGGATATGATCACGCCTGCTAAAAATTTTTTATTCGCGAAAGATTTATAAACCCAATTTCTAAGTAAGTATATCCAATGAACCAATTAAATATGTGGGAGGATAGAACATGGATTTCTATTCGAGTGTTGAAAAAGCAAGAAAGACAGGCAAGATAGAGAAGGGAGTTAATGAAACAACGAAAGCTATAGAAAGAGGCACCGCGAAAGTTGTGGTTATAGCTGCAGATGTTTCTCCTAAAGAAATTATACAGCATATTCCTGCGTTATGCAAGGAAAAGGGCATAGAGTGCAAGGAAGTTGACAGCAAGCAAAAGCTTGGAATTGCTGTTGGAATTAATGTTCCGTGCGCTGCTGTTGCAATTATAGAGCATGAATTGCCTGAGACAAGAAGCGCAAGAAGCAGAAAGTAAACTTATAATCAACTAACATGGGGAACAAAACTCAGAAACCAAAAGAGCAGCAGAATCAAAAGCAAGAGTCGACTATGAAGAGCGGACTGACAAGCGGGGCAGTTGTTCCTGCTGTTGTTGAAGAGCTTGTGGGAAGAACGGGGTTCAGGGGAGAAATCAGCCAGGTTAAAGTCAGAATTCTGCAGGGCAATGAACAGGGCAAGACAATGAGAAGAAATGTCAAGGGACCTGTCAGATTAAGGGATATTATAATGCTTAGAGAGACACAGATTGAAGCGAGAAGGATAAGAAGCAAGGTTACAAAGGGGGCTTATACCTAAGATGGGCAGTGATTTCAGAACTGTCGAGGAAGGACGACTTTTTAAGATTGAAGAGTTGGAAAGAAGCGTAGCCCAATTCCTCGCAGCAAATCCAGATGGAACATGTACTGCAACAGAATTAAGTCAGCAAGAAGCAGGTTTTGTTGGAAATTATTTTGTCGATAAAGGTTATAGTATCAGTCATAGAAAAGTTGTTAAAACCAGATCAGGAGTTGTTGATTATAGAGTAGATATTAAAAATAGGGGAGAAAGTTAAAATGACAATTCAAAATTTTACAATTTTGAAATCCCGAATATTTCAATATTCGGGCGTTCAGAAACAAGAAGTGTTTCTGAAATACAGAAAATTGGGAATTTTCTGTCTCATTAAATTTCCAACTAATGCTGGGGAGGAAATTTAAGATGCCAATGTTATGTCAGAGAAATCAGCTAATTTCCCTGAGCACGTCAGGAACTCGGTTCCTGAGCGCTGTCAAGTTCCGTGAACTTGAAGCCCTGAAAATGCTTCTGGCATTTTTTTGGTTTCACAATTCAAAATTAAAAATGAAAGATAGCAAATTGTAAGATGCCAAAATGCACATATTGCGGGCAGAATTATGAATTTCCGAGGGGATTAACCTTAGTTGACAACATCGGAAAGGTAAAGCATTTTTGCTCTTCACAATGCAGAAAGTATGCTTTAATGAACCGAAGAAAGGGGAAATGGGCGAGGACTAAACAATCTGACGTTGAAGAAAAGAGTGAGAATGATTCTGAGAAAATTAAGAGTTAGATGATATTTTTACATTGCTCTGCAGGTAAAATTTTAATGAAATCTATTATGGATAACTGCATTGGTTAGATGATACGTTAGTGCAGTTATACAGATAGATGATATGAGAATTCTTAACGAAAGTTAGATTAAAGCCTTTGGCTTTAATCCCCTAACAAAATATAGCTGGCTTCGCCAGAATATAATGAAAAATTATCTGCCTTCGGACAAGATAATTTTTCTGATTAAATGTTAACCAAAAACTGAAAGGAGGTAAAATAAAAAATGAACTTTATTGGAATGGACATTCATAAACAATTTACAGTAGCTGTTGCAAAAGACAAGGAAGGAAATAAGTTGGCAGAAGAAAAATTTGAAAATAGCCGAGATAACTTCGAAAAATTTCTTAAATGCTTTCTTCCTCAAGAAACAAAAATAGTGATTGAAAGCACATCTCTTTGGGAGTATATCTACGACATGCTCGAAGAGATGAAATATGAAACCAAGTTAGCAAACCCAACCAAAACAAGAGCAATAGCTGAAGCAAGAATAAAAACAGACTCGATTGACGCCTCAACTTTAGCAGATTTGTTAAGAGCAAATCTCATTTGTGAAAGTTATATTCCTTCTAAAGAAATTAGAAATTTGAGGAATATAATGAGGCAGAGAAAAACAATTGTAAAGGGACAGACGCAAATAAAAAATAAGATTCATGCAGTTTTGCTGATGAACGGAATAATTCTTCCTTATGAAGGATTAGGAAAGAAATCTATAGAATGGATGATAGAAGAAATAAAAGTAACAACTATAAGATCTATTTTAGTAACCTACATTCATCTTCTGGAACAGTATGAATCTGAGCTTCAAATATTAGAAGAGAAAATAAAGGAGATATCATCAAAAAATCCACAGGCAGTATTGCTAACAACAATTTATGGGGTTGCTGAAATAAGGGCAATGGAAATAATAACTGAAATTGGAGACGTAAGCCGATTTGAATCTGCAAATAAACTTTGCAGTTATGCAGGCCTAATTCCCGGAATAAAACAATCAGGAACAACAATTAGATTTGGAAGGCTCGTGAAACAAGCAAACAGAAATCTAAAAGATGTTTTTATTCAAACATCCTGGAATTTGATAAGACCAAAAGAAGGGAATAGATTCAGGGAATTTTATTTAAGGCTTTCAAAGAAAAAAGGAAAACAAAAAGCTATCTGTGCAGTTGCGAGAAAACTCTGTTGCGTAGTTTATGCAATGTTAAGAAAAAATCAGAAATTCATGCTCTTATGACGATAAGGGAGAAAGGGTGACTCTGGCAGTTCTCTGGCTTTTCAAAGCCGTCAGATAGATTAGAGCACCCTCTCAAAAATAAAAACATTACCACGACGCATCATAATGTGGCTTTGACCACGGATAGGAGAGTGTCGTATGTTTTTACAAAATAGCAAAGTATAAATAGAATATAAACTTTGCTAAAGTAAGAATTCTCATAGGAGAGAACTGCAAAATACATGTCACCTATGCCGCGCAGTTCTCTATATCTCCTACAGTTCGATTCAAATCATCTGCGCTGATTAAATGCGCCCTACG
>Ga0082335_1005759_pt1 | contig 16728 bp, 19 predicted proteins | sample Subgrocontami58m_FD_72375 | JGI IMG/M metagenome (GOLD analysis project Ga0082335, IMG submission 72375) | Subsurface groundwater microbial communities from S. Glens Falls, New York, USA - GMW37 contaminated, 5.8 m (SPADES assembly) (version 2) ... | reverse complement strand
CTTCCCCGCCGCCCGCCCCGCGTTCGCGGGCACCCCGCCGCTCTCCGGCTTCTGGTCGAAGGACGCGATTCTGGCTTCCGCTCTGGCGAGCGGAAGCTATGGCAGGGTGCTGTTCGTCGCGGGGCTGGCCGGCGCCTTCCTCACCGGGCTGTACACGTTCAGGATGCTCTTCCTCGTCTTCTGGGGCGAGCCGTCCGGCCTCGTGGCGGAGCACGCGGACGGTCACGGCCACGGGGAAGGGCCGCGTTCGATGACGGTGCCGGTGGGAATCCTCACCGTGCTCGCGGCGGTCGGCGGCCTGCTCGAGGTGCCCGGCCTCTGGCATGTCTTCGGCGACTGGCTGCACCCGGTCGCCCGGCCGCTCGTCGAGCCCTCGACCGGGCAGGACTACCTGACGAGCGTGCTGGCCGTCTCGCTCGGCCTCGCCGGAATCTGGGTGGCCTGGCTCGTGTACGCCGCCCGCCGCAGCGCCGTGCCCCGCGCGCCGTTCCTGCACCGGCTGCTCGAGCGCAAGCTCTACTTCGACGAGCTCTACGACGCGCTCTTCTACCGGCCCGCCGTCGGCCTCTCCCGTTTCTGGCGCGGCGCCGTCGAGGAGCCGCTGATCGACGGCTCGATCGCCGGGATCGCGCTCGGCGCGCGCCAGGCCGGTGCCGGCGTCGGCCGGGCCCAGACCGGATTCCTGCGGAGCTACCTGCTCGCGATCGCCGTCTCGGCCGCCGTCCTCCTCGTCGTCTTCGTCTCGGTGAAGTGAGCCGGTGACCACCGCTCTCATCCTGCTCCCCCTGGCCGGCGCCGTGCTCGTCTGGGTCGCGCCCGTGCCGCGACACGTGCTCGGGCCGCTCGCCTTCCTCGTCGCGCTCACCGAGGTCGCGCTCTGGATTACGGCCCTCGGCCGCTTCGACTTCGGCGCAGGCGGTCTCCAGCTCGACCAGCGCACGAGCTGGTTCGGCGACCTCTCCGTCTCGTACCACGTCGGCCTCTACGGCTTCTCGCTCTGGCTCTCCGGGCTGACGACGGTCGTCGCAGCGGCCGCGATCGGCTACGCCTGCTGGGCCAGGCGCGAGCGGCCCCGCGCCTACTTCGGGCTGATGCTGTTCCTCGTCGGGGCGACCGTCGGCGTCTTCACGGCGCAGGACCTGCTCGTCTTCTACGTCTTCTTCGAGGCGATGCTGATCCCGCTCTACGTCCTCGTCGGCGTCTGGGGCGGGCCGCAGCGCGTCGCCGCCACGATCAAGCTGATCGTCTACACGATGGCGGGCTCGCTGCTGATGCTGGCCTCGATCGTCGTCTTCGGCCTCTCGCAGGGAACGTTCGACCTCGTGGAGTCGGGCGTCTCCGGGAACGACTGGGTCTTCCTCGGCTTCGCCGTCGCCTTCGCGGTCAAGGCGCCGCTCTTCCCGTTCCACGGCTGGCTCGTGGACGCCTACCGCCAGGCGCCGCCCGAGCTCGCGGCGCTCCTCTCCGGCGTCATCTCGAAGGCGGCCGTCTTCGGCTTCCTGCGCATCGCGATCGCGAAGTTCCCGGGCCCGGCGGACGACTTCCAGGTGACGATCCTCGCGCTTGCCGCGTTCGGCCTGCTCTACGGCTCTCTGCTCGCGTTCCGCGCGCCGGATCTGCGCGGCGTGATCGCGTACTCCTCGCTGGCCCAGATGAGCCTGATCACGATGGGCCTCTTCGCGTTCAACGACCGCGGCGCCGACGGCGCGATCCTGCAGGCGGTCGCCCACGGCCTCGTCTCGGGCGCGCTCTTCCTGCTCGCCGGGACGATCGAGCGCCGCACCTCGACCGGCGAGCTCGCCCACCTCGGCGGGATGGCGAGGGGGCGGCCCGCGCTCGCCACCGTGCTCATGGCGACCGGGATCATCGCGCTCGCCGTACCCGGCTCGGCGGCGTTCGCGGGCGAGTTCCTCATCCTCGCCGGCGTCTACTCGGTGGGCTGGGGCTGGGCGGTCGCGGGCGCGGCCGGGATCGTGCTCGCAGCGATGTACATGCTGCGGCTGATCTCGGCGGTGCTGCACGAGCAGGGCGGGCGGGCGGTGCCGAGCGCGGCGCTCGACCTCCGCCCGGCGGAGCTCGCGCTGATCGTGCCGCTCATCGCCTGCCTGCTCGCGCTCTCCGCCTGGCCGGCGGCGATCACCGCCCACTCCTTCGTCACGGACGTGCTCAAGTGATCCCGACGCCCAAGGTCGACTGGCTCGCCCTCTCGCCCGTTCTCGCGCTGCTCGGCGCCTCGGGCCTCGCGCTGCTCGGCGCCGTGCTCCTCCCGGGCTCGGCGCGGCGCGGCTTCGCCGCACTGATCACGGGGGCCGGCTTCCTGATCGCGGGCGTCCTCGCCGGGGTCGTCTTCGGCGAGAGCGAGGCGCCGCGCACGGTGATCGCCGAGTCCATGGCGCGCGACCGGCTGGCCGCTCTGGCGCAGATCCTCGTCGCGGGCGCCGGGGTGCTCGCCTCGATGATCGCCTGGGGCGAGCGGCGGCGCACCCACGGCGGCGAGTACTACTCGCTGCTCGCCGCCGCGGGTGCGGGCATGATCTTTCTCGTCTCGGCCTCGAACCTGATGACGCTGTTTCTGGGGCTGGAGTGGTTCTCGATCTGCCTCTACATCCTCTGCGCGATGGACTCCGGCCGCGCGACCTCGCTCGAGGCAGGGCTCAAGTACCTGATCATCGGCTCGTTCGGCTCAGCGCTGCTGCTCTTCGGCTCGGCGCTCGTCTACGGGGCGACCGGGGAGCTCGGCTTCGGCTCGATCGCCGAGGCCGTCTCCGCGCAGGGGCTCGCGGGTGACGAGCTGCTGCTCGCCGGACTCGCGCTGGTGATCGCCGGGCTCGGCTTCAAGGCCTCGGCGGCGCCCTTCCACATGTGGACGCCCGACGTCTACGAGGGCGCGCCGACCTCGATCACGGGCTTCATGGCGGCGGCGACCAAGGTCGTCGCGCTCGTGCTCACGCTGCGAGTGCTGACGGTGGCGTTCCCCGAGCAGGAGCACCTCTGGACGGTCGCGCTCGCCGTCCTCGCCTGCGCCTCGCTCGCGATCGGCAACCTCGCCGCGCTCGTCCAGACGAACGTCAAGCGGCTGCTCGCCTACTCGTCCGTCTCGCACGCAGGCTTCATGCTGATCGCGGTCGCCGCCGCGAACGAGCTCGGTGGGCGGGCGCTTCTCTACTACCTCATTCCCTACGGCTCGATGTCGCTCGGCGCCTTCGCCGTGGTCGCCTCCCGTGAGCGCGAGCTGGGCCGCACCGTGACGCTCGACGATCTGGCCGGGATGGGCTGGGAGCGGCCGTTCCTCGGCATCGCGATGTGGACGTTCATGCTCGGCTTCGCCGGCTTCCCGCTCACCGGCGGCTTCGTCGCCAAGCTCTACGTCTTCGCCGCCGCCTACGAGGCGGGCTGGTGGTGGCTGATCGTCGTCGGCGTGGTCGCGACCGCGGTGAGCCTCTACTACTACCTCGGCGTCGTGCGGGCGATGTACATGCGCTCGCCCGCGGTCGGCCTGGCCGTCGCCGGCGGCTCGCCGCCGCGCGACCCGTGGCTCCTGACCGCTGTCGGGTTCGCGCTCGTCGTCACGGTCGGCTCGTTCTTCTTCGTGCAGCCGCTGATCGACATCGCCCGAGACGCGGTCGCGGCGCTGCCGCTCTAGTGGGCCCTCAGCTGCTCCGCGGCATCCTCTTCGACCTCGACGACACGCTCGCCGACTCGTCGGGGGTCGAGGCGCGCGTGTGGGAGGACGTCGTCTCCGTGATCGCCGAGCACGTCCCCGGCGTCGACCGCGCCGAGCTGCGCCGCCGCTACCTGGACGTGCTCGAGGGTCACTACACCGAGCTTGCCGCGGGACGCGTGGACTTCCACACGTTCCGCCGGCGCCGGCTCACCGACGCGCTCAGCCCGTGGGCAGTCGTGGACGACGACCTCTTCCGAAGCTACACCGCCGCCAAGCTGCGCGTGATCGAGGAGCTCGTGCCCTTCCCCGACGCCGTGGCAACCCTGCGCGCGCTGCGCGCGCTCGGGCTGCGCCTCGGGGTGCTGACGAACGGGCCGTCGCTCCTACAGCGGCGCAAGCTCGAGGTTTCCGGGCTCGGGCCGGAGCTGGACGCGATCGCGATCTCCGGCGAGATCGGGGCGGCGAAGCCCGACGGGGCGGCATTCGCGGCCGCGCTCGCACTGCTTCGCACCGCGCCGGAGGAGACGGCGATGGTCGGCGACTCGCTCGAGAACGACGTCCTCGGCGGCCTGCGCGCGGGCCTCGCGGCGGTCGTCTGGATGCCCGGAGCCCGCGAGGGCGAGCCGCCGCCCGGCGCCCACCTCGCGCGCGAGGTCGCGGAGGTTCCGCGCCTCCTCGGGCTCGGCTAGCGGCCGCGGAGCGACGTGCGCAGTCTCTCGCGCGGCAGCGCGACCCAGCCCGCCAGCAGCACCTGCACCGCGAAGACGACCAGGCAGGCGACGACTGCGGTGACGCCGAGCGCGGAGATGCCGTCCCGATTCAGGAGCGGGGCGCGCACGGCGGCGGCGAGCAGGATGAGCGCGAGCGCCGACGCCTGCAGGAGCGCCTGCACGTGCTCGGCGGGCTGGTGCCCACGCTCCTCGAGCAGGTCGCCGAAGCCGAGGAGCGCAGCGATCGCCGCAGCCGGGACGGCGCCGACGAGGGCGACGTAGCCAAGGCTGTGCCAGCCGGCCGAATCGGCCAGGGCAGCGAGCAGGACGAGACAGACGGTGGTAGCTCGCATGGTCATGCGCGCGGAGTTCGTCGCGCACGCCGGACCTCCTTTACTCTCCGAGACATGGCTACGAGAACCCTCACCTGGCTCGGGCATGCGGCCTTCCGGCTCGACACCCCGGGCGGCAAGCGGATCTACATCGACCCCTGGCTGAGCGGCAACCCGACGTGCCCGGAGGCCGAGCGGCACCCCGAGCGCATCGACGTGATCGCGCTCACGCACGGGCACTCGGACCACGTCGGCGACGCGGTCGCGCTCTGGCAGCGCTTCAAGCCGGCGCTGATCGCGCAGGTCGAGGTGCGCGGCTGGCTCGCCGGGCACGGTGTCGAGGCCAACATGGCGCAGGCGCCGAACAAGGGCGGCACCGTCGCCGTCGAGGGCGTCAAGATCAGCCTGACGACCGCCAACCACTCCTCGAGCGCCGACGACGGCGCCTACCTCGGCGAGCCGTGCGGGCTCGTGCTCGAGCTGGAGGACGGGTTCACGATCTACTTCGCCGGCGACACGAACGTCTTCGGCGATATGGCGCTGATCCGCCGGATCTACGAGCCCGACGTCGCCGTGCTGCCGATCGGGGACCACTTCACGATGGGCCCGCGCGAGGCGGCGGTCGCGCTCGAGCTGCTCGGCGTGCTGCGCTGCGTCCCCTGCCACTACGGCACGTTCCCGCTGCTGACGGGGACGCCGGAGGCACTGCGAGAGCTCGCGCCCGCAGGCGTCGAGATCCTCGCCCCGGCACCGGGGGAGACAATCGAGCTGTGAGAGAGCGCTGGTTCGGCGCGACAGGCCGCCGCGTGCCGGAGATCGCGGTCGAGGGCGAGATCGACGCCGAGGGCGCGCTCGTGCTCGACTCGGTGGAGGACGGGGAGCGGCTGCACGCCGCCCACGAGGCCGGGACGCCGGTGGTCGTGCGCGCCTCGACGCCGGAGGCGGTCAAGGAGGCGCTCGCGCGGCCCGAGGTCGCGTGCGTGCTCGTGCCGGCCGATCGGCGCGACCTGCTCGAGCTCGATCTGACGGAGCTGACCTACGGCTAGGCCGGTCAGCACCTACTCGATCGTCGCCTGCGACCTCGAGGCGGGACAGTGGGGCGTCGCGACCCAGTCGAAGTTTCTCGCGGTCGGCTCGGTCGTGCCGTGGGCGGAGCCGCACGCCGGCGCGGTCGCCACGCAGTCGTACGCGAACCCGCGTTACGGGCCCGACGGGCTGGCACTGCTGCGCGAGGGACTCGCCGCGGAGGAGGTCGTCGCCCGGCTGACCGCCGCGGACGAGGGCCGCGAGCAGCGCCAGCTCGGCGTCGTGGACGCGCACGGCGGCTCCTCGACCTTCACAGGCTCCGAGTGCCACGCCTGGGCCGGCGGCCGCACCGGGCCCTGCTACGCGGCGCAGGGGAACATCCTCGTCTCCGGCGAGACCGTGGACGCGCTCGCGGAGACGTTCGAGACGACGGCGGGGAGGCCGCTCGTCGTACGCCTGCTCGACTGCCTCGCCGCCGCTCAGGCCGCGGGCGGCGACAGCCGCGGCCAGCAGTCGGCCGCCCTGCTCGTCGTGGAGCGCGGCGGCGGCTACGCGCGCCTCTCCGACACGCTCGTCGACCTGCGCGTGGACGACCACTCCACGCCGATCGAGGAGCTGCGCCGGCTCCACGGCCTCCACGACGCGATCTTTGGCAGGACCCCGCGCTCCGAGTGGGTGCCCGTCGACGACGAGCTGCGTGCCGAGCTCGCCGAGCGGCTCGCGCGCCTCGGCTACGAGCGGCTCGCCGACTGGGCCGGGATCGAGAACCTCGAGGAGCGCGTGGACGGCGAGGAGACGATCGACCCCGTCGTGCTCACCGAGCTGCGGCGGCTCTCGGGCAGCTAGGCGTCGCCCGGTAGGCGCAGCCCGGCCGCACGCCCGCGTAGGCGCGCTGCGAAGCCCGCGTCCTCCGGCTGCGCGACGAGGAGCACGGCGCCGAAGCGCTCGCCGACGAGCGACTCGACGAGACCCTGCAGGCCGACCGCGAGCGCGAACGCCTTGTATGCCTGCTCGCCGCCGAAGGGGACGAGCTCCTCGGCCCGCGCCGCCCCGCTCAGGACGTCGCCGTACGTGACCGCCCCCATCGAGACGTCCACGACGATCGGCTCGCCGTCGGCGTTCGGGAGGCCGATCGCGAGCGGGTTCGTGCCGGCGAGCGGCTCGCCGCCGTCGGGGTGCGCGAGACGGGGCGGCGAGGTCGCGGTCAGGACAGCGACGAGGCCAGCGCGCGCGAGCCGGCGCACCCAGTAGCCGAGAGCTCCGGTCGGGAAGCAGTCGCCCGCGGCGATCACCCGCACGGGAGCGGGAAGGTCGGCCTCGACCCCGGCGCAGATCGCGGCGAGCGTCAGGTAGCCGAGCGCGCCCCGCGCCTCCCAGCGCTCGAACCCCGGCCCCGAGGCGACGCGCTCCGGTCGGGCCTGCGGGTCGAGGCCCGGCAGCGACTCCAGGAAGGGCAGCCGTGCGAGGCCGTGGCCGAGCTTCCCCCGCCGCTCGGCGTCGAGGAAATGGTCGGCGAGCAGCGCCGCGTCCTCCTCGGCGAAGCCAAGCGCGCGGATCCGCGCGAGCACCTCCTCGGGCACCACCCGGCGAGCTTAGATGATTGATTCCCAATCACCGCACCCCCGAGTGGGGGCCTGAGCACGGCGCAGCGTGGCCCATGCCCTCCCTGAGGGCACGCCGATCAGGAATCAATCATCTAGCGGCGGCCTTCATCGAATCCTCACAGGATGCTTACCGCGGCAAAGCAAGTTGGCGGGCGCGCCGGCATCTCCACCTGGGTACGACCAACCAAGGGAGAAACGACATGCGCCGCATCATCATCCCCATCCTCGTCGCGCTCGCCGCCACACTGGCGGGCGTCGCCGTCGCCCACTCAGGGGGCAGCAGTACCGGGGTCAAGGCCGTCTCGGCCACGTTCGCGGCGACGACCGCCGCCAGGGCCGAGACTCGCGCCTGCACGGGCGCCGACGGCGCCTACGAGATCGTGAAGGCGACCTACGCCGGAACGGCTGCGAGCACGGAGTCGAGCCTCGCGGGCCCCGTCGAGCTCAAGGTCACCAGCGTCTACAACACGACGACGAAGCTCGGCTGGCTCGAGGGCCGGCTGAAGATCGGCGAGGGCGAAAGCCGCTCGTACGCGAAGCTCTGGGCCGTCAACACGAACGGGGCCCTCGACGGCTTCGTCTACGGCGAGGCCGGCCATCGCAATTCCGCCCTGCTCGGCAGCCTGACGGCCGGCTGGACCCGCAGCGGCGGCTTCACCGACGGCAAGCTTGGCACGGGCTCCTCGACGAGCGCGGCCGTCCTCGCGGGCAAGCCGTGCTCCGGCAAGCCCGTTGGCTCGAGCGTCCGGCTCACGGTCAAGGGCACGATCGATGCCCTCTCGGACACGTCCATCTCGGTCAAGCCGCTCGACGGCGGCGCCGTGCAGACGTGCGCGATCGGCACGACCTCGCCCCGTGTCTCCGAGCTGAAGAAGGGCGATCCGGTCGAGATCCAGTGCTCCCAGATCGACGGCGCCCTCGTCCTCGTGAAGGCGAAGAAGCGCGGCGACTGACTAGCCGACGAGCGGCAGCGCCTTGACGAATCCGGCAGGGCGCTGCCGCATCGCCGCAACCGCCTCTGCGAGCCCCACGATCGCGCGCGCGGCCTCGCTTTCGGGCTCGGACTCGACCACCGGCACCCCGGCATCGGCCGCCTCGCGCAGCGCCGGGTCGAGCGGGATCCGCGCGAGCAGCGGCATGCCCATCTCGTCGGCGAGCTGCTGCCCGCCGCCCGAGCCGAAGACCTCCTGGCCGGTGCCGACGAGCCAGGACATGTTCTCGACTGCGCCGAGCAGCCGCATGCCCGTGTGCTTCGCCATCTGCGCGGCCCGCACGGCAACCTGCTGGGCGGCCGGCTGCGGCGTCGTCACTACGAGCGCCTCGGCGTTCGGCAAGAGCTGACCGAGCGAGATCGAGACATCGCCCGTGCCGGGCGGCATGTCCACGACAAGCGTGTCCAGCTCGCCCCAGTGCACGTCGGAGAGGAACTGCTCGAGCGCCCGGTGCAGCATCGGCCCGCGCCACATCACCGGCGAGTTGTCCTCGAGGAAGAAGCCGATCGACATCAGCTTCAGCCCGTTGCGCACGGGCGGCACGATCATCTTGTCCACGACGATCGGCCGCTGGCTGATGCCGAGCATGTGCGGGATCGAGTGGCCGTAGACGTCGGCGTCGAGGATCCCGACGCGCTCGCCGAGGCCCGCGAGCGCCGCGGCGAGGTTGACCGCGAGCGACGACTTGCCGACCCCGCCCTTGCCGCTCGCGACCGCGATCACCCGCGTGCCGGGGTCGAGCGAGATGGATTTCTCGGGGCGGCCGCCGCGCAGCTTCGACGTCAGCGCCGCCTTCTCCTCCGGGCTCATCACGTCGAAGGCGAGCCGTACCGAGGTCACACCGGAAACGGCGCCGACGTGCGTCGCCACCTGCTCCTGGAACGAGTTGCGGAGCGGGCAGCCGGCGACGGTGAGCGCGATCGTCACGGCCACGTCGCCGCCGTCGATCTCGACGTCGCGCACCATGTCGAGCTCGGTGACGGGGCGCTGCAGCTCCGGGTCGATGACGCTCTCGAGCGCCTTCAGGATCGCGTCGCGGTCGGGCCCCACGAAGCTGAGGGTACCAGCGGGAGGTTCCGTGGCTCACCGCGCCGCGAGACAGACCGTGTACCGATGGACATCGTCCGTGACACACGAGACAATGCGCACACGGCATCGACTGAGAGGGAAGGAGGGTCACATGGAACTGACGAACCGCGAGTTCTGGACGCTCGTGCACGGGCTGATCCTCGGGTCGGCGTTCCTCCTCGCGTTCGCGGGCGGGCTCGCAGGGCTCTACAGCCTCCGCCCGGAGTACGTAACCACCGCCGGCATGACGGAGCGCGTGCGTCGCCTGAAGTTCGGCACGAGCGCGATGGCGGTCGCCGCCTGGGCGACCGTGATCACCGGGACCTGGATCGTCTACCCGTGGTACCGGGAGACGTCGCCGACCAGCGCGAAGTCCATCCTGCTCTCGGACCCGAATACGGCCGACTGGCACAAGTTCGGGATGGAGTGGAAGGAGCACATCGCCTGGTTAGCTCCGATGCTCGCCACGGCGGCGGCGTTCCTCGTCGTCTACTACGGCGCCGGCCTCGCGAAGAATGAGCGCCTGCGCAAGATCGTCCTCGTCCTCTTCGTCGCAGCCTTCGCGACGGCGGCGGTCGCCGGCATTCTCGGCGCGCTGATCACGAAGGCCGCCGCGGTCAAGTAGGGGGTCACGCACATGGTCGACACACCCACCACGGCTCCGGTTTCGGAGCGGCCGTCGGGGCCGGCGGCCGCGGCGATCCTCGCTGTGGGGATCGGCGCGTTCGTCCTCGGCTTGCTCACAACGCTCAGCGAGGCGAGCACCGGCGTCCACGACTTCCTCCAGCTCAACGACCGGGTCGGGACCCTGTCGGGGAAGACGATCTTCGCCGTGATCGCGTATGCGGTCTCCTGGGCGGCGCTGGGGGCGGCGTGGAAGGACAAGGAGAAGGACCTCGGCCCGGTCATCAAGGTGGGCCTGGTGCTGCTCGCCCTCGGACTGCTCGGAACCTTCCCGACGTTCTTCCTGGCCTTCGCGCCCGAATGAGCTCGGCGACGACGGAGGCCCGCGTCAGGTGGGCCTCCGTCGGTTGCCGCTTGCGCTGAGCCAGCCCCGGCCCGAAGATCACCTCGGTGACCTGGGCGGGCCTCGTCTGGAAGAACCTCATGCGCCGCCCCGCGCGCACGATCCTGACCGCGTTCGGCGTCTCGATCGGCGTCGGCCTGATCGTCGCCCTGCTCTCCATCACTGCCGGCGTCCGGAGCACGGCGAAAGACCTCATCCACGTCGGGCGCTCCGACTTCGGGCTCTTCCAGGACGGCATCTCCGACCTCACGCGCTCGCTTCTGCCCGAGTCGCTCGCGGAGCGGGTCGGCGCTGTCCAGGGCGTCGCGGAGACCGCGAAGGTGTTCGTGTTCGTGACGACGGTCAACGGCCAGGAGTCGAGCCTCGTCTTCGGCCTCGACCCGGACGAGCTGGCGATCAAGCGGCTCGTGATCGTCGAGGGGCGCAGGCCGCGCGGGCGCTCCGAGGCGATCGTCGGCGACAGCTTCGCCAGGATCAACGGCGTCGGGGTGGGTGGCACGCTCGCGATCGGGAAGCGGAACTTCCCCGTCGTCGGCCTCTACCACAGCGGCAACCGCTTCGAGGACATCGGCGCGACGCTGCCGCTGCAGGTCGTCCAGTCGCTCGCGGCGCGTCCCGGCGAGGTGACGACGGTCGGCGTGGTCGTCGAGCACGGTCACCGGTCGAGCGAGGTCGCCAAGCGGCTCGAGCGGACGTTCCCCAACCTGACTGCCGTGACCGAGCCGGGCAAGGCCGTCAAGATCGACACGTCGAGCCGGCTGATCATCAACGTCGGCTGGATCATGTCGCTCGTGGCGCTGATCGTCGGCGGTGTCGGCGTCACGAACACGATGGCGATGTCGGTCTTCGAGCGGACGCGCGAGATCGGCATCCTGCGCGCGGTCGGCTGGCGGCGCCGGCGGATCGCGAGCATGATCGTCGGCGAGGCCGTCGGGATCTGCATGATCGCCCTCGGGCTCGGGATCGGGGTCGGCGTCGCCGGGGCGGAGGCGTTCACGCGCCGGGCCACCGTTTCGGCGCTGATCGTGCCGCACTTCACGGCGGCCGTCTGGATCTGGGGGCTCGTCTTCGCGCTCGGCGTCGCGCTGATCGGCGCGATCTACCCGGTGCTACGCGCCGTGCGGCTCACGCCGATACAGGCGCTGCGGCACGAGTGACGTCCTCTATGCGGCCGTCGCGCATGCGCAGCGCACGGTCGGCGCGGCCGGCGACGAGGTCGTCGTTCGTCACCATCAGGATCGTCGTGCCGCGCTCGCCACGGACGCGGCGCAGGAGCTCCACGATCTGCAGGCCCGTCTTGGAGTCGAGCGACCCCGTCGGCTCGTCCGCCAGGACGAGCCTGGGGCTGTTGGCAAGCGCGCGGGCGATCGCCACGCGCTGGCGCTCGCCGCCGGAGAGCGTCGCCGGATACATGTCCTCGCGGTGCGCGAGACCGACCTCGGCGAGCAGCTCCTTTGCGCGCCGCACGCGCTCCTTCCTGCCCACGCCCCGGCCGAGCATCGGCACCTGCACGTTCTCGGCCGCGCTCAGCGTCGGGATCAGGTGGTGGAACTGGAAGACGAAGCCGATCGTCCCGGCCCGGTACTCGGCTGCGTCGTCCAGGTGCCCGAGGTCCTCGCCGCCGACGACGATCGAGCCCCCATCGGCTCCGTCGAGCGCGCCGATGAGGTTGAGCAGGGTGCTCTTGCCGCAGCCCGACGGCCCGGTCAGCGCAACGAACTCGCCGGGGTCGAGGTGCAGGCTGACGTCCTCGAGCGCGCGGATGGCGCCGCCCTCGAACGCCTTGCGGACGTGGTCGACCGAAACCTCGGCGCCGGCCGCAGGGACGCTCACTTGACGATGAGCTTCACGATCACGGAGCCGGTAACACCCCCGGCCCTGGCGGTCGCCTTGAGCTTCAGGACGTAGCCGACCGAGGCGGGAGGCCAGATGATCTTGTCGCTGAAGGTGCCGTTGATCGGGTAGTTCGTGACGGTCGGCTTCTTCTTGAAGAACTCGACCGGGTGGACGCCGCCGACCGGGTCGATCACGACCATCGAGAGCTTTGCGGCAACCGGCTTGCCCTTCGCGTCGACCACCTTGACGGAATACGCCCACGGCACGTTGACCTTCGGCTTCGCGGGAGCCGAGATCGTGACCTTGATCGGGCCCGCGGCGCGCGCCGAGCCGGTGACCGCCGCGGCGAAAAGAGCCACGACCACGAGCGGGAGTGTCATGGTCCGCACGGCTCAATCCTAAGCCGCAGAGCTGGCGGATGGAAAGAGTGTCAGCGGAGCGCGGCGGCGAGCCGCTCGCAAAGCTCCGGCGTGCCGGCCGCGGCGACGCGCGAGCGGGCTCCGAGATCGAGCGGGCCGGCGGCGAACGGCGGATCGTCGAAGAGCTCGATCGCCAGGCCGCACTCGCGCACAAGGAGCGCCGCGGCGGCGATGTCCACCGAGCGGGCGGGCTTGAGGGAGCAGACCGCGTCCACCCGGCCGGCGGCGAGATGACAGAGCGAGAGCGCAAGCGAGCCCATCACCCGCAGCCGCTCGGCGAGCCCGACCATCCCGGGCACACGGTCGGCGACGAAGGCCGTGGTCGTCGCCTCGAAAGAGAGGATCTCGATCGTGCCCTTCGGCCGCACGCCGCCGAGCGGTCGCCCGTCGAGGAAGGCGCCGCCGCCGCGCGTTGCCGTCCACTCCTCGCCGGTGCCGAAGTCGTAGACGTAGCCGAACACGACGTCCGCGAGCGCAGGCCCGTCGGCGACGGCGATCGAGAGCGAGAAGAACGGGATCCCGCGCTTCGCGTTGTTCGAGCCGTCGATCGGGTCCACGACGACGCGCCACGGGCCGCCCTCGCCGTAGGCCCGCTCGCCGAGCTCCTCTGAGACGAGCGTGAAGTCCACACCGCGCGCGTGCAGCGCCTCGAGCCGGGCGACGACCGCCTGCTCGGCGGCGGCGTCAACGGCGGTCGTGTCGTCGCCGCCCTCGCCCGCCCGGAGGACTGGCTCGCGCTCGAGCCGCGTCGGTAGCGCCGCGAGCACGCCGACGACGTCGGCGGCGGCGGCCCGGCAGGTCTCGAGCCAGGGGCTCACAGCGGGTGCAGGAGGAGCCCCGAGAGGAGCTTGGGGTAGAAGTAGGTGGTCTTCTGCGGCAGCACGTCGCCGCGGCGGGCGGCGGCGAAGACGTCCTCGATCCGCGTCGGTCGCAGAAGGTAGGCGACCTCGGCCTCGCCCTCGGCGACGCGCCGCAGCGCCTCGTCCTGGTCCGGCGTGTACGAGATGTCTTCGTGGCCGAGCGTGTCCACGAGCTGGACATCGAGCTGCCCCGGCCGCCCGGTCACCAGCACGACGCCGTCGCGGGTCACCTCAACAGCGACGGGCGCTTCGGGGCTGGCGGCCTCGAGCTCCGCGAGCGCGGCCTCAAGGCTCGGAGCCGCCAGACGCTCCCCCTCGAGCAGACGCGCCGAGGCGAACAGCCGGTGCGTCGGGAAGATCGTCAGGCCGGGATCCGAGGTCGAGACGAGCACGACCGCCAGAAACGCGCTCTCCGGCGTCCCCTGCTCGGCGTGGTAGGCGAGCGCCGTCTCGTAGCGGTGGTGGCCGTCGGCGATCAGCAGCTCGGTCTCGGCGAGGGCGGCCGTGACGGCAGCGGCGTCCCCGACCCGCCAGAGCCGCGTTCCCTCGGCCTGGAGGTCGGGGGCCCGCGCGGGCGGGGCGAGCGGCGGCGGGCCGTCGTAGAGGAGGAAGATCGGCTCGAGCTGCGTCCGAGTCACGCGCAGCAACCGCAGCCGCCCGTCCCTCGGCCCCGCGTGTGTGCGCTCGTGCGGAAGCACGATGCCGCGCTCGTACGGCTCGGCGCGGAGCGAGGCGACGATCCCCTCGCGCCGACGCGCGACGCCGTCGGGGCCGACGTAGTCCTGTGCCAGCGCCCAGACTGCGGCCGCCTCGTCGCGGACGAGGACTCCGCTCTCGCTCCACGACGCGAGGTCGCGCGCGGCCTGCTCGGCTGAGTCGGGGAGCGTGAGGCGGACGACGTTGTAGGGGCTGCGCGCCCGAAGCCGCTCCCGCTCGTCAGCGGAGATCACGTCGTAGGGCGGCGCCACGAGGGAGTCCAGGGGACCTGCGGTGACCTCGTCGTAGCGCACGGCCCGGAACGGCTGGACGACGGCCATGCCGGGCGAGCGTAGCATCAGGCCCTCGCCCTAGACTCGGGTGGTGAGCACGATCTCCGAGCTGGTCGAGGACCGTGTCGTCGAGGGCGTCTTCGCGGTCGCGCGCAAGCAGCGGCTGCGTACCCGCGCCGGCGCCGCCTACCTCGCGCTCGAGCTGGTCGACCGGAGCGGCAGGATCGACGCCCGCGTCTGGGACGACGTCGAGCTGCTCGATCGCCGCTTCGCCGAGGGAGACGCGGTGCGGGTGCTCGGCCGGGTCGAGCGCTACCGGAACCGGCTGACGCTGCGGGTACACGGAATCGAGACCGCCGAAGGGGCAGACCCGGGCGCCCTGACCCCGCGGCTGCGCCGCGACGCCGACGAGCTCGACGGCTTCCTCGAGTTCCTCGCCGGGGAGATCGCCCACGCCGGGCTCGCCGCCACGGTCGGGCGCTTCCTCTCCGACCCGCGGCTGCGAGAAGCGCTCCGCTCGCTGCCCGCGGCCGGTGCGGACGGCCACCACGGCTACGCGGGCGGGCTGCTCGAGCACACCGTCGGCGTGGCGACGCTCTGCCGCGAGGTCTCCCAGCTCCACCCACGGCTGCGCGCCGACCTGCTCCTCGCCGGCGCGCTCCTCCACGACGTGGGCCGGACACGCGAGCTCGGCCGCGGCCCGGCCTTCCGGCCAACGCAAGAGGGCGAGCTGCTCGGCCACGTCCACCTCGGCCTGCGACTGATCGAGGAGCGAGGCGAGGCACTGGACGCGGCCGTCCGCGCCGAGCTCCTGCACACCGTCGCCTGTCACCACGACCGCCAGGCCGCGCGCACCGCCGAGGCAGCCGTCCTCTACAACGCGAACCAGCTCGACGCGGTCGCCGCGACGCGGCCTGTCGGCGATGCTTAGCGATCAGACGTTGAACCTGATGTTCAGCACGTCGCCGTCCTCGACGACGTACGTCTTGCCCTCGAGCCGCTGCAGGGCGCGGCGGGCGGCCTCGGCGTGCGAGCCGCACTCGAGCAGGTCGTTCCAGCGGATCACCTCGCAGCGGATGAAGCCGCGGGCGATATCGGAGTGGACCGTGCCGGCCGCGTCGAGCGCGGTCTGCCCCCGACGCAGCGTCCAGGCGCGCGTCTCCTTGTCGCTGGCCGTGAAGAACGTGATCAGGTCGAGCGCCTCCGTCAGCCGGCGCACGACCTCGTCGAGAGCCGACGGGCCGCCGTCGCGATAGGCGGCCGCCTCCTCGTCGGGGAGCTCCGAGAGCTCGGCTTCGAGCTTGCAGTCGATCCCGCCCGGGCCGTTCTCGATCGCAAGGAGCGGCTTGGTGGTCAGCGGCTCGAGCTCGGCCGGCAGCTCGTCCTCGTACTCCGAGAGCGGCCTCTCCGCCTCGATGTGGGCGAGCACGTCGCGCAGCCGCTCGGCCTCCCGGCGCAGCGTGGCGTCGCCCGACTTCGCCTGCTTCTCGACTCGCTCGAGCCTGCGCTCGACGTGGTCCTGATCGGCGACGAGCAGCTCGAGCATCAGCGTCTCGATGTCGCGGGCGGGGTTCGCAGCCGGGGAGAAGCCGTCCACGACGGCGAGCAGCGCGTCCACCTGGCGGAGATTGCCGAGCAGCTCCTTGCCCGTGCCGGGGACGTCCACGACCCGGACCGTGGCCGGGGTGACCTTGCGCGCGCCGACGAGAGCCGCGAGCTGCTCCAGCCGGCCGTCGGCGATCTCGGCCATGCCGACGTGCTCCTTGCCGTAGTCGCCGCCGGCTCCGGCCTTCGTCAGCGCATTGAACAGCGTCGTCTTCCCGGCGCCGGGGAGACCGACGATGCCAACGTCAAGCGCCATTTAGATGGTTGATGCCACGATCTCGCGCGTCCGGATGCGCGATCTGGCGAGTCTGGGCCGCTCCCGGCCCGTGTGCGGCCGTTGCACGGCCTCACCCGGGCCGTCCGCTTCGCGCCGCCAGGGCGTCACCGATGCCTCTAGCATCGCCGACGCCCTGCCGTCGCGCCCCAGAGCGGCCAGCTCGCGCCCCGGGACAGACGATCTCGTGGCATCAACCATCTAGTGTCCCGTCTCGGAGGTTAGGGGAATAATCGAGGGGTTGGTCCGTTTTCGTCTTCGACATCCATGATGGAGGCGGAGATGGCGAGGACTGGTAGACCGAAGCAGCCGTTGGTGTTGG
>Ga0082335_1005758_pt1 | contig 16732 bp, 17 predicted proteins | sample Subgrocontami58m_FD_72375 | JGI IMG/M metagenome (GOLD analysis project Ga0082335, IMG submission 72375) | Subsurface groundwater microbial communities from S. Glens Falls, New York, USA - GMW37 contaminated, 5.8 m (SPADES assembly) (version 2) ... | reverse complement strand
CCGTGGTGCACCCCCCACGCGGCGGCCGCACCATCTACAAGAACGCCGGCCGCACGCGCCGCTCGGGCTGGGAGGCGTCCTGGCAGGCGCTGCTGCCGGCGGGGTTCGACGCCCGGCTCGCGTACACCCTGCTCGACGCGCGCTTCGACGAAGCGTTCACGAGCGGCGCTCCGGCCCTCACGGTGCCCGCGGGCAACCGGATACCGGGCGTTCCGCGCAGCTCCCTCTACGCCGAGCTGCAATGGCGCGACCTCGGCAGCGGCTTCGCCGCGGCGCTCGAAGCGCGCCGCAATGCGAAGGTCTACGTCGACGACCGCAACAGCGACGCCGCCGCGGCCTGCACCGTCGCGAACCTGCGCGCCGGCTTCGAGCAGAAGGCGCGCGGCTGGCGCATCAGTGAGACGCTGCGCATCGACAACCTCGCCGATCGCCGCTACATCGGCTCGGTGATCGTCGCCGACGCGAACGGCCGCTTCTTCGAGCCCGCCCCGGGCCGCAGCATCGCCTTCATCGTGAGTGCCCGGCTGGGCTTCTAACGGCGCGCAAGAAAATGCGCCATGGCGCGGATGTCGGCGTCGGATACGCCGTACAGCGCCGCGCTCATGAGCGTGTCGCTCCCGGGGGGCGGGGCGTCGCGGAAGCTGTGCATGATGTCGTACAGGTATTCCTCGCGCTGGCCGGCGAGCCGCGGAATCTGCTCGCGCCCGCGGAAATCGGGCAGGTGGCAGCTGCCGCAGCGGTATCTCGCCGCGGCCTTGCGTCCGCGCTCGAGCATTGCCGGATCGGCCTTGCCCGCTGCCGCGCGCGCCGGCAGCTTCGCGTAGTGCGCGGCGAGCGCCACGATCTCGCGGTCGCTCATGCCTTTCATGACCTGCTTCATCGCCTCGCTGCCGCGCAGGCCTTCGCGCACCAGGATGAGCAGATTCTCGATGAACACCTTCGGCTGCGCCGCGATCGACGGGATACCGGGCGTCGCCGAATTTCCGTCCGGCCCGTGACAGGGCGCGCAGCGCTCCGTGGGCTGGGCCGCGGCCGCCCCCGAAAACAGCAGGGCGGCGAGCAATGCGGCCCGCCGCCCCGCGTACGGCCTGGCCGGCACTATTTCTTCTTTCCGCCGCTGTAGGAGATGCGGTAGATCGCGCCGAGCTGCTCGTCGCTGACCAGCAGGGCGCCGTCGGGCATCTGCAGCAGGTACGCCGGGCGGCCCCAGAACTTTTCTTCCTTCGCGTCGAGGAAGCCGGTCAGGAACGGCGTCACCTTGGCGCTCTTGCCGTCGGCGCTCACCCTGACGTTGACCACGTCGTAGCCGAATTTCTTGGTGCGGTTCCACGAGCCCTTGCGCGCGACGAACAGGGTGTTCTTGTACTCCGCCGGGAACATGTCGCCGGAGTAGAACTTGGTGCCGAGCGCCGAGGCGTGCGGCCCCAGCAGCGCGACCGGCTTGGTCACGCCCTCGCAGGGCTTGGCCTTCTTGAAGTCGGGGTCGGCGATGTCGTTGTTGTGGCAGTACGGGAAGCCGAAGAACTGGCCGTGCTTGGACAGTCGGTTCAGCTCCTCCTGCGGGCCCTTATCGCCCATCCAGTCGCGGCCCTGGTCGACGAACCAGAATTCACCGGTCTTCGGATGCCAGTCGAAGCCGAGCGAATTGCGCATCCCGCGCGCGATCACCTCCATGCCCGAGCCGTCCGGGTTGTAGCGGCGGATCTGCGAGTACTCCGGCGGCGGCTCGCAGATGTTGCACGGCCCGCCGAAGGGCACGTAGAGCTTTTTGTCCGGGCCGAAGGTGATGTACTTCCAGTTGTGGTGCTGCTGGGGCGGCAGGTTGAACGCCTTGGTGAGGTCCACCGGCTGCGCGTTCGGGTTGCCCTCGATTCCGTCGTAACGCAGCACCTTGTCGATCGCCATCACGTACAGCGAACCGTCCTGGAAGGCGACGCCCGCGGGCTGCGTCAGCTTGTCCACCAGCACGCGGGCGGTGCGCTTGTCGCCGTGGTCGGTCACTTCGTACACGCGCCCGATGATGCGCGTGCCGACGTAGATCTTGCCCTTGTCGCCGCGCGCCATCGCGCGCCCCCCGGGAATGCCGGTCGCCCAGATCTCGGCCTTGAAGCCCTTGGGGAGCTTCAACTTGTCGATCGGGATTTCGCTCGCCGGGGTCTCGGTGTTCTTGCCCGCGTGCGGCGCGAGCTTGGAATCGGCCATCGAGGCCGGCCTGCCCTGCTGCCACGCCGGCGGCGGTGCCGGCTTGTTCTGTGCCTGCGCCGAGCCGAAAGCGACCAGCAGCAATGCTGCAATCGTGCACTTGCTCATGCTGTCCTCCCTCCTTTTGACGGGAGGGAAAGTCTACCCGTTTTCGGCGCCGGAAATCCAGCGCCCGCAGCGCCGCCCGTACTGTGCGTCAGACCGCTTCGCCCGGGCGCCGGCGACTGCGCTGCCGCTCCACGAAGGTCCGGATCTGCAGCTCGGCCTCTTCCATGGTCACCCCGTATAGCTCCTGGATCTTGCCGGCAAGGAGCTCCCGCTTTCCGGCGATCACCTCCAGGTCGTCGTCGGTGAGCCTGCCCCAGTGCTCCCTGCACTTGCCCTTGAACTGCCGCCAGTTGCCCTCGATCACGTCCCAGTTCATCGTGATTCTCCTTTGAATGGTCGGGGAGACTTGCCCGGATGGCGCGGCGTCCGCCGGGTCCACGCGGGGACCGCGGCGGCGCACCCGCCGGAGGAAATTGCGCGGCGTGCGCCGCTCACCTTCTCTGCTTGTTCTTGCCGATTTCATTGCCGATCACGCCGCCGACCGCGGCGCCTCCTACGGTTCCCAGTGCGCTGCCGTTGGTGAGTACGGAACCGGCGACCCCGCCGATGGCGGCACCGCCAATCATGTTGCGTTCGCGCGCCGACATTCCGGCACATGCGCTCAGGCTCACCACGAGCGCGGCGGCCACGGCCCTGGCTGCGTGTTTCTGGATCTTCTTCATTTGGCACCTCCTTGCTATCGCCCTTGCGGCGATACGCCCGAACCCGTGCAACGAGCGTGCCATGCAATCAAAACCCTTTTGTTTCAGAACCATGGGTCGAATGCTCGCCCTTTGCTTCGGCGTCGGACTGTCGCCCGCGGGCGACGCCGACCGGGCGCAGGCGAAGAAGGCATTGAATTCCCTGCCGACTCGATGTCGCCGCGCCGCGACAAAGCGAGGCATTCTCCGTCGCCCAGAACCGGAACGGAAAACCCCTGTCCAACCCGCCGGGGGAGGTTTTGCGCGATCGGACGCCGCACATGTCCTGCTGGGGCGTGACGCCGTTCGTTCCCCATGCGCGGCGAAACGATGCAAACAATCATCGCGTGCAAAACCTGTGACCTGGTGCAGAGCATCGGGGCGCTGACACCCGAAACCACGGCGGAATGCTGCCGCTGCGGATCGGTCATCGGCGAGCGCAAGACCGGCAGCCTCGGCCGAACTGCGGCTCTTACACTGGCTGCGCTGATCCTCTATGCACCGGCCAATCTGTATCCAATCCTGCGCATGCAGCTTCACGGCGCGTACTCCGAGAGCACCGTGTGGGACGGCTGCGTGAGCCTCATCAGCCACGATCAGTGGCTCGTGGGCGCAATCGTCTTTCTCGCCAGCATTGCGATTCCGCTGGTCAAGCTGATTGCGCTCTTCTTCCTCGTCCTCACGGCCAAGGCCGGCTCTGCGCGTGGCCGGCACGAGCGCACGTGGATGTTCAGGATCATCGCCGCGATCGGCCCTTGGGCGATGCTCGACGTGTTCCTGCTGGCGGTCCTCGTGGCGCTCGTGAAGCTGGGCGAGCTTGCCACGGTCCTCCCGGGGCCCGGCCTGTTCGCGTTCACGGCCGTCGTCGTATTGACGACCATGGCATCGGCCAGCTTCGACCCGAAGTTGATCTGGAACCCAGCGGAAGAGGCGTCATGAGCGAACCCCAATCGGAACATCGAGTCGCCGACGAACTGCCCAAGGCGAACGTGAGGCGCCGGCGGCGGATGTTTCCCGTCGTGTGGGTGGTTCCGTTGATTGCGGCGCTCGTCGCAGGCTATCTCGTCTACGACCGCGTGCAGGAATTCGGGCCGAAGATAACGATCCGGTTCAAGGACGGCGGCGGCTTGAGGACCGGCCAGACGCCGATCAAGTATCGCGGCGTCACGATCGGCGAAGTGACGGCGGTGGAATTGAGCGAGGACCGGGAGCAGGTGCTGGTGACCGCGCGCCTGCAGCGATCGGCCGCCTCTATCGCGCGGGAGGGAGCGATATTCTGGGTCGTGCGTCCGGAGGTGGGATTCGGCAGCATCACCGGGTTGAGGACGGTGATCACCGGGCCGGAGATCCAGGTATTGCCGGGAAACGGCGGGACGAAATCGGAGTTCCTTGGGCTCGACAGGACTCCGATCGCAGCGGAACCCGAAGGACTTAAGCTCGTTCTGCGCACCGACCGGCCGCGATCCCTCAAGCCGAACTCGCCCGTGTACTACCACGGCGTCGAAGTCGGCGTCGTGCAGACCGTCGACCTGGGGCCCGATGCCGCGACGGCGGACGTCCACGCGCTCATCAGGCAGCGTTACTCGGTCCTGGTCCGCAGCGGATCGGTGTTCTGGAACGTGAGCGGCGCAAGCGTGAGCGCCGGCCTGTTCAGCGGCCTGCAGATCAAGATGGAATCCTTGCGCTCGGTGGTGGCAGGCGGAATCGAATTCGCCACCCCGAACGATCCGAACGCCCGGCAGGTGAAAGACGGGACGGTGTTTCCGCTGCACGGCGCAGCGCGCAAGGAATGGCTGCAATGGGCGCCCCGCATCCGGATTCCGCCGGAGAAATGAGCGCTGTTTTCGGACAGGCGCGTCGCAATCAGCTTGTCGCGCGCCCGTAGGCCTCGCGCAGCTCGCGCTTCATCACCTTGCCGATCGCGCTCCTCGGCAGCGCTTCGAGCAACTCGAGCGCCGCCAGCCGCTGGGTCTTTCCGAGACGCTCGTTCGCCCAGGCGAGCAGCTCGGCGGCCGTGACGGGGGACCCCGCTTCGAGCACCACGAAAGCGACCGGCGTCTCGCCCCAGCGCCCCGAGGGCACGCCGACCACCGCCGCCTCCGCCACGCCGGGGTGCCCGCGCAGCACCGACTCCAGGTCGCTCGGGTAGATGTTGAACCCGCCCGAGATGATCATGTCCTTCTTGCGGTCGAGCAGCGTGAGGAAGCCCTCGTCGTCGAGGCGGCCGATGTCTCCGGTGCGCAGGAACCGCCTGTCCTCGGCGTCGAACCACTCCGCCTCCGCCGTCATCTCCGGCCGGTTGTGATAGCCCGCCATCATGACCGGGGACCGGCCGACGACTTCGCCCGTCCCGCCTTTCGCGACCTCGCGGCCCTCTTCGTCGATCAGCCGGATGTCGTGCCCCGGCGCGGGCCGGCCCACCGTGTGCAGCTTGTCCGGATGCGCGCGCGCGTCGAGGATGCAGGTGCCGCCGCCCTCGGTGAGTCCGTAGAGATCGAAGAGCGCCCCGGGCCATCGGGCGAGCACCTCGGCCTTGAGCGCGGCGGGAAACGGCGCGCTGGTGCACAGCTTGAAGCGGAACGAAGAGAGATCGTGGCGATCGAAATCCGGCAGCGCCATGATGCGCCGGTACTGCACGGGCACGAGCATGGTGTGCGTGGCGCGGTGCTTCTCTGCCAGGCCGAGGTAGGCGGCCGCGTCGAATTTGCCCATCAGCACGGCGGTGCCGCCCATGCCGAGCGTGGGAAACAGCGCCACCAGCGTCGTGTTCGAATACAGCGGCGTGGCGAGCAGCGTCACGGCCTCGGGCCCGTACTCGAAGAGCGCAGAGCGCTGCAGCTGCGCCCAGCGCATCGCGTGCGGCTGGACGATGCCCTTGGGCGCACCGGTCGTCCCCGACGAGTAGATGATGTTGAAGGTCCACTCGGGCCGGATCGCAACGGGCTCGGGTGCCGCGCCCTCGGCGGCGAGCCAGGACGCCAGCGGCTCGCCCGAAGCGCCCTCGAGCGCGACCAGGCGCGCAGCGATGCGCGCGCGCACGGGCGCGAGTGCGTCCGCCGCCGCGCCGTCCGCGAACAGCAGCTTCGCGCCGGCGTCGGCGAGCATGCCGGCAAGGCTCTCCGCGGTGGCCGAAGGCGCAAGCGGCGCGACCGCGACCCCGGCGCGCAGCGCGCCGAGGAACACCGCCGCGTATTCGAGCGACGTCCCGGCGCAGATCGCGATCGCGTCCCGGGGCGCGAGGCCTTCGCGCTGCAGCGCCGCCGCGACACGGTCCACGAGCGCATCGAGCGCGGCGTAGTCGAGCGTGCGCCCCTCGTGCACCAGTGCCGCACTGCGCGGCTGGCGCGCGGCATGCGCGCGGATGAGATCGGGAATCGCGTGGAATCCCCGGTCGAGAACGCCTTCGGCGTTCATCGAATGTCCCGTCTGCCGAATGATTCCATTGCCCCTTGCCTCTTGTTCATCGAACCGTAACACGCGTAGCGTACGCCCGTCCGATGCGCATCTTCGGGCATCCGCCCCTGCCACCGCGAGCGCCGCAGTTCCGCCTTGACGCTGCAAGTGGGCTTCCCCATAATCGACCGAAATCAGCCGGCTTCAGACTGAAGCAGCGGGCGAGCCTGGGAGGCGGGTCATCGGCAACACCGGACCGATCGCGGAGAGCGGCTTCGCCGCCGGCGAACCGGCGCCCGACGCTTCGTCCACCGGCGCGGCGGCGCAGAGCCGCACGATCCGCCCCGAGTTCACCGGCTCGGCGAGCGAATACTTCCGCATCTGGATCGTCAACCTGTTCCTGACCCTGGTCACGCTCGGTATCTATTCGGCCTGGGCGAAGGTCAGGAAGAAGAAGTACTTCTACGGCAGCACGCGGGTCGACGGCGACAGCTTCGACTACTTCGGCAGTCCGAAGGCCATATTGAAGGGCCGCATCATCGCGTTCGTGGCCTTCGTCCTGTACGCGCTCGTGGGCGAGCTCTACCCTGCGTCGCGCTATGCGTTCTGGGGACTCGCGCTGCTGTTCCTGCCCTGGCTCATCGTGAGGGCGTTCACGTTCAACGCGCGCAATTCGGCCTACCGCGGGCTGCGCTTCGACTTCGCCGCGACGCCGACGGACGCCGCATGGGTATACATCGGCAAGCTCGCGGTCGTCGCTCTCACGCTCGGGATCGCGTTCCCCTGGTTCATGGCGCGGCAGAAGGCCTTCGTCGTCTCGCACCACGCATTCGGCACCACGCGTTTCGGCTGCGAGCTTTCGGCGCGCCGGTACTTCGGCATCTACATCCGCGCGGGACTCATCCTGTCCGCCGTCGGCGCGGTGCTCGGCGGGCTGTCGACGCTCCTGCTGCCGAAGCTCGCGCATTTCGGGCCCCTCTCCTGGATCGCCTTCCTACTGCCGGCGATCCTTCTCTACGTGGGCTATGCCGTCTCCTACGCCTATATGCAGTCGCGAACCACGAACCTGCTGTGGGCGAATACCTACGGCCCCGGGGTGCGCTTCGAGAGCACGCTTGCCGCCGCGGGGCTCGCCCGGCTCTACGTCGGCAACCTGCTCGCGGTGGCCTGCAGCGCGGGACTGCTCATTCCCTGGGCGATCGTGCGGACGCTGCGCTACCGGATCGAGAACTTCGCCATGATCGTCGAGGAGGACATCGTGCACGAAGCGAGTCCCGCGCTCGCGCCGGTCGGCGCCGCAGGGCAGGAGCTGGGCGAAATCTTCAACCTGGACCTCGGCCTATGAACGCCCTGCAGGCGCACTATTTCGACGGCAAGCGCGCCCGGCGGCATCCGGTCAGCGTCCTGTTCGCGGGCGGGCGCGTCAAGGTGATCGGGCGCGACGTCGACGGCGACTTCGACGCGACCCGGGTGCGCGTATCGCCGCGCATCGGCAATACGCCGCGCTGGCTCTACCTGCCCGACGGCGGCGCATGCGTCGCCGCCGACAACGATTTCGTCGACGGAATTGCGCGCGAATCCGGGTTCGCCCGCGGCCTGCATACGCTGGAGTCCCGGCCCGCCTATGCGGTGCTAGCGGTCGCGCTGGTGGTCTTCCTGCTCTGGCTGCTGATCGATCGCGGCGTGCCGCTCGCGGTCGAGCACATCGCGGAGCAGATACCGCTTGCCGCCGAAACGACGCTCGGCGAACAGACCCTCTCCGGCATGGACCACTATGTGCTGCGCGCCTCGAGGGTCCCGCCAGCGCGGCAGGCCGCGCTGCGCGCCCAGTTCGACCAGATGGTGCGGGCCGCGGGCGAGACGGCCCCCCGGCGCCTGGAGTTCCGCTCAAGTCCCGCCATCGGAGCGAACGCCTTCGCGCTGCCCGCGGGGGTCGTCGTCATCACCGACGAGCTGGTGAAGCTCGCGGAGGACGATCGCGAGCTGCTTGCCGTGCTCGCGCACGAGTTGGGCCACGTGCGCCACCGACATACGATGCGGCGCCTGCTGGAGAGCTCGGCGACGGCGCTGATCGTCGCGGGCGTGACCGGTGACATTGCCTCGACCACGTCGCTCGCCGCCTCCGCCCCGGCGCTGCTGCTGCAGACCAAGTACTCCCGCGACAACGAGCGCGAGGCGGATCGCTACGCGGTGGAGGTGCTGCGGCGCTCGGGCATCGATCCGCGCCACTTCGTCGCCATCCTGCAAAGAGTGGAACACGAATCGTCCAAGGGCGGCACGCTCCCGGGCTTTCTCGCCTCGCATCCTTCGACCGCGGAAAGGGAGGCGCTCGCGCGCAAAGCCCGGGCGGGGAACTGACCGGGCCGCCGGAGGCGAGTCCGATCCGCCGACCGCGCGGGTGTATCCCTCGGCAAGCGAGCCGACGTGGACCATGACAGGATCGGGGTACTGGGCACTCCCTGGGCGGGTCGAGCGCGCTCCTCGCGGCGTCGATGGACCGGCGGGTGCGCGCCGTCGTAAGCTGCTCGGCCTTCTCGGACCCCCGCGCGATCACCGCCGATTTCCTGCGCAGGCTGCATATCCCCCTCTGGCCGTTTCTCCCGCTGGTCTGCCTTTTCATCGAGCGCTGGCTGGGAACCCGCATGGAGAGCGTCACGCCGGCGCGCCGGGTCGGGGAGATCGGCGTCCCGCTGCTGCTGCTTCACGGCGACAGCGACAGGTTTATACCACCGGCCCACATGGAAGCGTTGTACACCCAGGCTGCCCGCGACCGGGTCGAGATGCGGCACCTGCCCGATCGACGCCACGCCGACGTGACGACGGACGCAGGCTGCGGCGAGGAGATCGTGGGGTTCTTCTCCACGCATCTATCCGAGGCAGCGCGCCGGCAAGCAATAGCAGCCCTGGAAAGGCCGTCAGGCCCGGCCGTTCATCCGTCCGGTGCTTCGCCTCACTTGTGAAGCCCGCGCTCGCGCAGGTAGCGTCGGCCTCCATGCGCCAGGCGGTGGCGCGGCTCGCCGCCCGCCGGCGGGGGCACGAAGTCGCCCGCCACGAGATGATTCAGGTACGACTCGACCAGATGAAGGTTCATCTCGCACGCCTGCGCAATCTCGGCCGCATGGGCACGCTCGTGCTGCGCGAGATACACAAGGGCCCTCACGGCGTCCCAATCCAGCGTCACCCGACGCTGCATGAACTGCGCCAATTCCTCTTTCAGCCCGGCGTTCTCGGCCTTCACGCGTTCGTTTTCCCGCTCCATCGATTCCAGCGCCGCCTGGTACTTTGCCGCCGCCGGAATCTCCTTCAACAGATCTGCGATCAATCCCAATTCCGCGCCCCTTTCCCTGCGTGATTTCGAAGGCGCGATTCTACGAACAAATCGCGCCGCAGTGTCGCTACGGTCGGCGCGATGCGACCTGCGGCGCCTTGAGCCTCACCGGCTCGACCTGCACCGTGGTTTGCCCGTCGGTGAACCAGGCCTGTCCGTCCTGGATCGTGCATTGCAGCCGCATGTTGCGCTGGGCGAGACTGGCCAGCCCCTGGCTGGCGGCCGGCGGCAGATCGATCACGCCCAGGTTGGCGCACCGATCCAGCTTGTCGCCCACCTGATTCCACCAGAGCTCGGCGCCGCGGCCGCCGTAGCTGTAGATGCGCACCTGAGCCGCGCGCCCGCAGGCCTTGCGGATCGACTTCTCGTCGGGCAGCCCCACTTGGATCCAGAGCTCGACCGCGCCCGTCAAATCCTTCCGCCAGAGATCGGGCTCGTCCTCCGTGCTGAGCCCCTTGCAGAACGAGAGGTCGTCGCTCGCGTTCAGCGCGAACGCCAGCAGCCGCACCATCATGCGCTCGTCGGTTTCCGACGGGTGGCGTGCGAGCGTGAGCGCGTGATCATGGTAGTAGTTGCGGTCCATGTCGGCGATCTGCAGCTCGGCTTTGAAGATCGTCGCTTTAAGTGCCATGGAATCCGTTTCAGTCGGGATGGGTGCCGTGGCCGCGCTCAGGCGCCCTGGGTCACCAGCGCGAGGATGTCCGCGCCGTAGGCCTCGAGCTTGCGCGCCCCCACGCCCGAGATCGCGCGCAGCGCCTCGAGGGACGCGGGGCGCGCGTGCGCGATGTCGCGCAGCGTCGCGTCGTGGAAGATCACGTAGGCCGGCACCCCGTGCGCACGCGCGGTGTCCGCGCGCCAGGCGCGCAGCCGCTCGAACAGTCCCGACTCCGCGCCGGCGGGCGCTCCGGCCGGGGCGAGGCGCTGCTTCTTGCGCGCCTTCGCCCTGAGGACCTGCTTGCGCAGCGAGACCTCGCGCTCGCCCTTCAGCACCGCGCGGCTCGCTTCGGTGAACTTGAGCGCGCCGTAAGCCGCATGATCGACTTCGAGCAGGCCGGAGGCGACGAGCTGGCGTGCGACGCCGCGCCATTCCTGATCCGAGAGCTCGGCGCCGACGCCGAAGGTGCTCAGCTCCCCGTGGCGCCACTGGTTCACCTTGTCGGTCGCGCGGCCCAGGAGCACGTCGATCACGTGGCCCGCGCCGAATCGCTGGCCGGTGCGATAGACCGCCGAGAGGAGCTTGCGCGCGGCGGTCGTGCCGTCCCACACCTCGGGCGGGTCGAGGCAGGTGTCGCAGTTGCCGCAGGGCTCGCTCGCCTCGCCGAAATACTCGAGCAGGCGCACGCGCCGGCAGCCCGCGGTCTCGCACAGCCCCAGCATCGCGTCGAGCTTGGCCGAGGCGACGCGCTTGAAGGCATCATCGGCCTCGGACTCGGCGATCATGCGGCGCTGCTGGACGACGTCGGCCAGGCCGTAGGCCATCCAGGCGTCCGCCGGCAGGCCGTCGCGCCCGGCGCGCCCGGTTTCCTGGTAGTAGCCCTCGATCGTTTTCGGGAGATCGAGGTGGGCGACGAAACGCACGTCGGGCTTGTCGATGCCCATGCCGAAGGCGATGGTCGCGACCATGACGATGCCGTCCTCGCGCTGGAAGCGCGACTGGTTCGCCTCGCGCGCCTGCGCGTCCATGCCCGCGTGATAGGGCAGCGCGTGCATCCCCTGCTCCTCTAGGAACAGCGCAGTCTCCTCGACCTTGCGGCGCGACAGGCAATAGACGATGCCCGCCTCCCCAGCGTGCTCGGCGCGGATGAAGTCGAGCAGTTGCTTGCGCGCGTTCGCCTTCTCGACGATGCGATAGCGGATGTTGGGCCGGTCGAAGCTCGCGACGAAAATCCGCGCCCTGCCCAGGTCGAGCCGCGCGACGATCTCCTCGCGCGTGGCGCGGTCGGCGGTGGCGGTGAGCGCGATGCGCGGCACCGCGGGGAAGCGCTCGTGCAGCACCGAGAGCTGCAGGTATTCCGGGCGGAAGTCGTGGCCCCACTGCGATACGCAGTGCGCCTCGTCGATCGCGAACAGGGCGATGCGCGAGCGTTCGAGCAGCTCCAGGCAGCGCGGCGTCAGCAGGCGCTCTGGCGCGACGTAGAGCAGGTCGAGATCGCCCCGGACGAGCGAGCGCTCGACCGCGGCAGCCTCGCCGGCCGAGAGCGTCGAATTGAGGAACGCGGCGCGCACGCCCAGCTCCCGGAGCGCCGCGACCTGGTCCTGCATCAGCGAGATGAGCGGCGAGACGACGACGCCCGTGCCCTCGCGAAGCAGCGCCGGAATCTGGTAGCACAGCGACTTGCCGCCGCCGGTGGGCATCAGCACCAGGCAGTCGCGCCCGGAGACGACGGCGTCGATGATCTCGGCCTGGCGGCCGCGGAACGCCGGATAGCCGAAGACTTCCTTCAACAGGTCCGGCGCGGCGACGGGATGCAATTCGGGCATGCGAGTTGCTCATTCTAATGCGTCTGTCGGATGCCCACACGCGCGACAGAGGGAAAGCGGAGGAAGGGGGATTGTAAGAGTTACATGGGGCGTGCATATTCTCATGCAAAATTGTCTTCGCGTTCTTTTCTTTGCCGTCTTTCTCGCGCAGGTGACGAGCGCCCTCGCCGCGGTCGCCTACGTGCACCAGGTCCAGGGTACGCTCACCGCCCAGAACGGCGGCGGCCCGGCGCGCACGCTCAAGCTCGGTGACCTGCTCGACCCCGGCGTAACGCTGAGCACAGGGGCGAAGAGCACGGCCGTGGTGAAATTCGAAGACGGCCAGATCGCGGTCCTGGAGCCCGACACGCGCTTCACCGTGCGCCAGTACAGCTACAACAAGAAGCAGGTCAGGAACAGCAACATCCTGTTCCAGTTGCTGCAAGGCGGGCTTCGCTTCGTCACCGGGGTTATCGGCTCAACGAACCATGATTCGTTCAAGTTGACCGCGGGCACCTCGACCATCGGCGTACGCGGCACCGATGGCACGGTGCTCTACGACGCCATTTCGAACATCATCACGGCGGCGGTAAACGTCGGCACGCTCGCCCTGCAGGCGCCGACGGGCACCTCGACGATCCCGACCGGGACGTTCTCCAGTTTCACTCCGGGCGCGCCGCCATCCGCGCCGGCCCCGATCGCGCAGGCCACGACTGCCGTCGCGGCTCAGCTCGCCCTGGCGAGCTCAGTGGCCGTGCCGATCAATACGCCGATCGTCGTCGAGCTGAGCGCACGCGCGGTGGTGCTGCAGGCGGCGGCGCGCGCCGCGGACGCGGCCGCGGCGGCAGCTCCCGACAACGAAGCGGCGCAGCAGGCTGCCAGAGAGGCGGACGCGGCGGCGGCAGAAGCCGTGAAGATTGCCACCCAGGCCGCCGTCGAGGCCTTCCAGGCCGCCGTGCAGGCCGGTGCCGTGCCGCCCGCTCCGCCGGCGCCGCCCACCGCCGGGACCGATACGCAGGGGCAGCCCACGGGCCAGCCGCCGGGTACGACGGCGCCAGTGACGCCGACCCCGACGCCGGGCGGAGGCGGCGCGGCCAGCCCGAGTTGATCGCAGCCGCCCGCGCACGAGCGGGCGAGCCGGGAGACCGCCGCTTCCATTGCGTGCCGCCCCGCGGCTGCGCGCACCCGTAGCCAGTAGAATGGGAGGCATGAAAGCCTCCGGAACCGCGCCCGATTCGGGACTCACGCCCTATTCCGGCCTGACGCCCGACCTGGTTCTCGACGCGCTGGAGAGCGTGGGCTTTCGCGGCGACGGACGGCTGCTCGCGCTCAACAGCTACGAGAACCGCGTCTACCAGGTCTGGATGGAGGAAGATCCGCCGGTGGTGGCCAAGTTCTACCGGCCTGCCCGCTGGACCGATGCGCAGATCCTCGAAGAGCACGGCTTCGCGCTGGAGCTCGCCGAGCGCGAGATCCCCGTGGTCGCGCCGCTCGTGCTCGAGGGCGTCAGGACACTGCATTCGTTCAGCAACTTCCGCTTCGCGGTGTACCCGAAGCGCGGCGGGCGCACCCCGGAATTGGAAGACCGCGAGACACTGGAATGGATGGGCCGCTTTATCGGCCGCATCCACGCCGTCGGCGCGCTGAAACCCTTCCTCGAGCGGCCCGCGCTCGACATCGCGAGCTTCGGGACCGAGCCGCGCGTGTACCTGCTCTCGCACGGCTTCATCCCCCACGACCTGCTCGACGCCTGGAAGAGCGTGGTCGATCAGGCCCTCGAGGGCGTCGCGCGCTGCTACCAGCGCGCGGGGGAGCTGCGCGTCCTGCGCCTGCACGGCGACTGCCACGCGGGCAACGTGCTCTGGACCGAGGAAGGCGAGCAGCGCGGTCCGCATTTCGTCGACTTCGACGACTGCCGCACGGGTCCCGCGGTGCAGGACCTGTGGATGCTGCTCTCGGGCGACCGCGCAGCGATGGGGCGGGGCCTCGCCGACGTGCTCGCCGGCTACGAGGACTTCCACGAGTTCGATGCGCGCGAGCTGAACCTGATCGAGGCGCTGCGCACGCTGAGGCTCATCCACTATTCTGCCTGGCTCGCCAGGCGCTGGGACGACCCGGCTTTTCCCGCGGCCTTTCCCTGGTTCAACACCCAGCGCTACTGGCAGGACCGCATCCTCGAACTGCGCGAGCAGATCGCGCTGATGGACGAGCCGCCGCTGTGGTCGGCGTAGGTTGGACTGAGTGCCCGGTGTAGGTTGGACTGAGCGCAAGCGAAGTCCAACACCGGCTGTTGGACTTCGGCCTGCGGCCTCAGTCCAACCTACGCGTCAAGCCGACTTGCGCTCTGCGCTCAGCCCCGCGAGCGCCGCGTCCGGCTGCGGGAGCAGGTGCGTGATCGAGTTGGCATAGTAGCGCAGCAGCGGCAGCTCTTCGGGCCGCGCGCGATACAGGCCGTCCGTTTCCTCGATGAGGCGGCGCAGCAGCAGGTGCCGGATTCCCGCGACGATCGCGTAGTCGCGGTCGCGGCGCGGCACGTAGACGTGCGCGCCCGCGGCTTCCAATGACCGAATCAGCAGCGCGACCTCGGACTTCAACTCCAGGTCCGAGAAGCGCGCCTCGGGCGCGCGCACGAACACCGTGCTCACCAGCGGCACCGGCAGCACCGGGATCAACCCGCCGACCGCGTGCATGAGATGCCTGCCCAGCTCGGCGACGCTCTCGAAGCGCGCCTCCCTGGACAGCTTGCGCAAGTCGAGTCCGTGCTCGCGCACATACTCGCGCATCGAGATCGGCGTGCCGAAGTTGACGCAGGCGTAGCCGAACCGGTGCCACCGGCTCCTCGCCATCAGCGCTGCCTGGCGCGCGGCGAAGCCGAGCGTGTTGCCGATCGAGCGCGCGAGTCCGGGCCGATTCGCCCCGGCGTCGAGCCCGATGAGCAGCGTGCGGTCCTCGAGCACGCGGTCGTAGTTCAGGCCGAGCGGGATGAACACGAGGTCGCGCTCGCCCTCGGGGTTGAAGCCGCGCAGCATGTAGTCGAGCACGCCGAAGCGGGGCTCGCGCATCCGCCCGTCGCGGCTCAGGCCGCCCTCCGGATAGAGCGCCTGGGTGACCCCGTTCTCGGTCGCCATGGCGACGTAGCGCTCGAGTACGCGCCGGTACAGATCGTCGCCCGAGTTGCGGCGCACGAAATAGGCTCCCATCGAGCGGATGAGCTGCTGCAGCGGCCAGATGCGCGCCCATTCGCCCACCGCGTAGGAGAGCGCCGCCTGGTCCGCTGCGAGGTAGGCGGCGAGGATGTAGTCCATGTTGGAACGGTGGTTCATCACGAACACCACCGTCGCGTCCTTCGGGATGCGCGACAGCCCCCCGGCATCCGAATAGCCGATCCGCACCCGGTAGAGCGAGCGCGCCAATGCCCGGCCGGCGAGGTAGCCGACGCGAAAGTAGAAGTAGGCGTTGAACGCCGGAACGATCTCGCTCGCGTAGCCGCGCACGCGCGCGGTGACCATGTCGCGCGGCAGGCTCTCGGCGCGGGCAATGGCGGCCGCCGAGTCCTGGACCTTGGCGTCGTAGGTCAGGAGGTCGATCAGCGCCTGGCGGCGCGTCTGCTGGAACGGGCGGATCTCGATCTGCAGCCGGCTGCCGACTTCCTCGAGCACCTTGCTCGCGCGGCTGCGCAGCACCCAGCGCACCCCCGGCAGCATGACGCTCGCCAGCACCGCCCAGAGCGCGAACAGCGCGCCGACGACGACCAGCCACAGCGGAAGCGTGACTGCGGTGAACATCCGCGCCCCTTGAATGACCTCTTCGCGAAGCGTAGCCCGGATGCCGTGTCAAGACAAGGCTGACTCGCCGCCCCGCGCCGCCTCGCGTAAGATATGCGCGCGGCCGCACTGCCGTGCGCTCCGACAACACCACGCCATCGAAGGGAAACCGCCATGCAAAACGACGCGCCGGCCGGCGCCGAAGCGCGCTACCAGGCCGCGCTGAACGAGGGACGCTTCCTGATCCAGCGCTGCGAAGGCTGCGCGAAGCACGTGTTCTACCCGCGCCAGCTCTGCCCGCACTGCGGCGGCGCGTCGCTCGCCTGGGTCGAGCCCAAGGGGACCGGCACCGTCTATTCCACCACCACCGTGCGCCGCAAGCCCGAGGCGGGCGGCGACTACGACGTCTCGCTCATCGACCTGGACGAGGGCGCGCGCATGATGAGCCGGGTCGATGGCGTGCCGCCGCAGGAAGTGACGATCGGCATGCGCGTGAAGGCCAGGATCGTCGCCGGCAAGACGGGCAACATGGTCGTGTTCGAGCCCGCGGGAGCGCAGAAATGAATCCTCGCGACCTGCGCGGTGCGGTCGCCATCGCCGGCGTAGGCACCGCGGGCTGCGGCGAGGCCCCGGGCTACACCGATATCGAGCTGCTCGCGCTCGCGGCGAAGGCCGCGGTCGAGGACGCGGGCCTGTCGATGCGCGACATCGACGGCCTGTGCACCGCCAACCTCGAAGCCGCGATGTGGCCGTTCAACGTGGTGGAATACCTAAAGCTGCGGCCGGAGGTCGTCGGG
>Ga0082335_1005757_pt1 | contig 16732 bp, 14 predicted proteins | sample Subgrocontami58m_FD_72375 | JGI IMG/M metagenome (GOLD analysis project Ga0082335, IMG submission 72375) | Subsurface groundwater microbial communities from S. Glens Falls, New York, USA - GMW37 contaminated, 5.8 m (SPADES assembly) (version 2) ... | reverse complement strand
AGCGTGATGATGAGCCGATGGTGTTAAACAGAGCGCCGCATCGCGGCGTGGGCTTAGCCCGCGTGGATGTGCCGCCAGTGGAACAAACAAAAGAAGGCATGTATTATCGGCGCGATATGGATGTGTTGATTTTGATCAGCGGTGAAACGGCGTTGGCAAAATGACAAAAGTTTATATCCCCGAATCGGCGATGGTAGTAGTGGCGCATCCCGATGACATTGATTTCGGCAGCGCAGGAACACTGGCGAAGTGGGCGCGCAACGGAGCGCGAATCTGTTATGTACTCTGCACCAGCGGCGACGTGGGCATTGCCGAAGAAGGCATGACGAAACAAAAAGCAATTGAGATACGCGAAACCGAACAACGCGAAGCGGGCAAGATCATCGGCGCGCACGAGATCATCTTCTTGCGTGAACCGGATGGGATGCTGCAACCGACGATGGAATTGCGAAAAAAGATCGTGCGCGAGATTCGCCGCTTTAAACCGGAAGTGGTGATCACGATGGATCCGACTCTGGTTTGGGCTGGCGATGGCTACATCAACCATCCCGATCATCGCGCGGCTGGCACAGCGACGATTGAGGCGATCTTTCCGGCGGCGGGGCAGCCGAATCTATTTGAAGAGCTGGCGCAAGAAGGGTTGACGGCGCATAAGCCGCGCAAGGTGTTTGTTTCCAATTGGCGTGAGGCGGATCATTTCGTGGATATTGACGAGACGATTGATCTGAAGATCACCGCGCTGCGCGCGCACAAGAGTCAGATGGGCGATTGGGACCCCGAACCGCGCATCCGCGATTGGGCAAAGGAGCGGGCGAAGGGCAAAGAGATGCAATACGCCGAAGCCTTCCGCGTGATCACTTTGGAGAGCGACGAGGATTGGGAGAAACATAAGGGCAAGGTGGTGGGGGTGAAGAGAAAGTAGGTAGTTGGGTTGTTAGGTGGTTGGGTGGTTGGGTAGTTAGAGATTGGAGATTTGAAGTTTGGAGTTTGAAATTTGGGATTTTGGAATTTGGGATTTTTGGAGTTTTATAGGATAATCGGGCAGGTAGAAGTTATCTTCGACTCGCTTTTGGAATTCCACAAGTTAAGGAGGTGGTTGGTTTAGTTTTACACTACGATCAGTTTTCCCTCAACAGTAATACGATGATTCACTTTAATTCTCTATTGGAGGAGAAACTCACATGAAAAAGAATCTGTTTACGTTGTTATCGGCTTTAGCGATCGTCTCGTTGGCGTTGGCGGCGTGCGCAACCCCCGCGCCTGTTGCGCCTACGGCGATGCCCGCAAAAGCCTTCCGCATTGGTTTAGTAACCGATGTCGGTAAAGTGGACGATAAGTCCTTCAACCAATCCGCTTGGGAAGGCGCGCAGTGCGGCGCCAAAGAGACCGGCGGCACGACGAAATATATCGAAACGACTGACCCCAAAGATTACGACAAGAACATCGCGCAATTCGGCGATGAGGGTTACGACGTGATCGTCACCGTCGGCTTTGCGCTCGGTGAGGCGACTATCAAGAACGCCGCCAAATATACCAAAGCGAAATTCATCGGCGTGGATCAATTCCAAGAGAAACCAGTTGCCGGTGTCGGTGGCTTGATCTTCCCCGAAGATGAAGCAGGCTTCCAAGCGGGCGTGGTCGCCGCCATGATGAGCAAGACCGGACAGATCGGCGCAGTGCTTGGCACCGATGTGGTTCCGCCGGTGTGGCGCTTCGGCGAAGGCTATCGCGCCGGTGCGGTCTGGGCGAAGAAAGACACGAAAGTAAACATCATCTATCACAACGATGTTGGCTTCGACAAAACCTTCACCGATCCCGAATGGGGCAAGACGACTGCCCTTTCGATGATGGACAAAGGCGCAGACGTGATCTTCGGCGCGGGTGGCAAGACCGGCAACGGTGCGCTGCTCGGCGTAGCGCAAAGCAAGAAGGGCTTCGCCATCGGCGTAGACACCGATCAATATCTGACCGTGCCTGAGGCGAAGGAAGTTCTCCTCACCAGCGCCATGAAGTTGATCGTCCCCGGCACCTGCGACTTGATCAAAGCTGTGAAAGCTGGCTCATTTAAAGACGGCAACGTTGTCGGCAAGGTTGGTCTCGCGCCGTTCCACGACACCGAGTCCAAAGTCACGGCTGAAACGAAGGCGAAGTTGGATGAAGCGCAAAAAGGTTTAGCGGCTGGCACCTTGAAGACGAATGTAGCCCCGGCAAAACCGTAATCCACTCACTAGCGTTAGTGTTTGTTTGAAGAACGGAAAAAAGGGGAAAGAAAACTTTTTTCTTTCCCCTTTTCTATTTCTATCTATGACACAATCTGAAAAGCCATCCTCAGAGTCGCACAGTCAATCAAGCCTCCAAAACATTTGGCAAGCCATCACACGCGCCGTCCTCGTCCCCGTGCTTGCTGTTTTCACTGCACTTATCATCAACGCAATCATCATCCGAGTCTCCGGCGGCGATCCAATTCTGGCGTATCTGGGATTATGGGAGGGCGCATTCGGCTCGCCGAAAGCGATCTCTGAAACATTAGTGTGGTCAACACCGTATATCTTCGCCGGTCTGTCGGTGGCACTCGCTTTCAAAGGCGGCTTGTTCAACATCGGCGCCGAAGGTCAATTGAGTTTTGGCGCGTTGATCTCGGCCTGGATCGGTTTTGCGCTGCCCAAACTGCTTGGCACGTCTCTGCCGTGGATACTTCATCTGCCGCTTGCTTTGTTTGGTGGAATTTTTGCCGGAGCGCTGTGGGGAGCCATCCCCGGCTGGCTCAAAGCGCGCACCGGCGGTCACGAAGTGATCAACACGATCATGATGAATTACATCGCCGTTCTGCTCACCTCATTTTTGCTCAATGGTCCATTGAAAGACCCCAATCCATTCAACGTGATTGCGCGCACGCCTGAGATCGCCGAATCGGCGCGCCTCACTCCGTTGATCGAAGGCTTTCGGGTCCATTGGGGAATAGTGATCGCCCTGTTGATCGCTTTCGCCGTATGGTGGTTTTTGTGGAAGACGACTCTGGGTTTTGAAATCCGCACAGTCGGCGCAAACCCCGACGCCGCCAAATACGCCGGCATCAGCGTCTCGCGCATTATCGTGTTGACAATGTCGCTGGCAGGCGGGCTGGCAGGCATGGCAGGCGCAATTGAAGTGATCGCCCTCAACCATCGTCAAGAGTTAGGCTTCAGCGTTGGCTACGGTTTTGATGCAATCGCCATTGCGCTTTTAGGACGCAGTCATCCCTTCGGCGTAGTGCTGGCGGCGATTCTTTTTGGCGCGATGCGTAGTGGCGCGACTCGTATGCAGTTCCTCACACAAATTCCGGTGGATATTATTTCTGTTGTGCAAGCCCTAATTTTGTTACTCGTCGCCGCAGAAGAGATCGTCCGTTTCATCTATCGCATCAAAGCGCCCAAAGAAACTGTGGTGCTCACTCGCGGTTGGGGAGGCTGATCATGGCATCTCAAACTTCAACCGCCGGCAATCGCCTACGATCTATTCTACGTGTTGCCGATCTCGGACGCTTCGGCATGATCATTTTGTTGATCATTGTCCTCATGGGAGTTGTGGCGTTGGTCGGCGCAAAAGAAAATCGCGTCGAAGTGATTCTGGCATCATTCCTCGCCACACTCTTTTCCGTTGCCACGCCGCTCACGCTCGGCGCGCTCTCCGGAATCTATTGTGAGCGGGCAGGCGTGGTCAACATCGCCATTGAAGGCATGATGCTCGGCGCAGCATTCTTTGGTTTTATTGCTTCGATCTATTTGAAGCAAGCCGGATTACCTGATCAGATGAGTCTGTGGCTCGGTGTTGCCGCCGCCGTTTTAACTGGAGCGTTATTCGCCCTTCTCCACGCAGTTTTATCAATCACATTCAAAGTCGATCAGATTATCAGCGGCACAGTGATCAACATTCTCGCCATCGGCATCACCGGATATTTGAATCGTCAGCTGTTCTTTCAAGGGAACGTGCCGCACGCGCCGGGAGTGCTGCCGGTGATCCATATTCCATTTCTCGCCGACCTTCCGGTGTTCGGCAAAATTTTTCAACAACAACCGGTTGCGGTTGCCGCCGTGTTATTAGTCGCCATCACCCACTTCGTCCTGTTTTATACGCCGTGGGGTTTGCATACGCGCGCCGTAGGTGAACACCCCAAAGCGGCAGACACGGTTGGTATCAACGTTTATTTCGTGCGTTACGCCAATGTGCTGATCGGTGGAATGATCGCCGGACTCGGCGGCGCATACTTCACACTCGAATCCGTTCCAAGCTTTGAACCGTTGATGACAAACGGGCGCGGGTTCATTTCACTGGCGGCGATGATCTTCGGCAACTGGTCGCCCTTCGGCGCGTGGGCGGCGACTCTGCTCTTTGGCGCGGCGCAAGCTCTGCAGATCAATTTGCAATATTACTCAACATCCATTCCCGAAGGCTTAGACTTCCTCAAGAAGTCACAGATCGTCGGCATGATCCCCTATATCCTCACCATGTTTGCCCTGACCGGAATCGTGGGGCGCACCACACCGCCCGTTGCCGATGGACAACCCTACGAAAAATGATGAACGCGGAATGATGAATGCGGAATCAAAATCATTCATCATTCCACATTTTGCATTCCACATTTGTTTATGACCATCGTTCTCGAAGTTCAAAACATCACCAAACATTTCCCCGGCACACTGGCGAATGACCGTGTGAGCCTAACTCTAGAAAAGGGTGAAGTTCACGCTCTGCTGGGTGAGAACGGCGCGGGCAAAACCACGCTGATGAACATCGTCTACGGTCTTTACCACCAAGACGAAGGCAAAGTTTTGGTGGATGGCAAAGAGGAGACGATCCGAAGCGCGCAGGACGCGATCAAACTGGGCATCGGCATGGTACATCAACACTTCATGCTCGTCCCCGTCTTCACCGTCGCCGAAAATATCATTCTCGGTCACGAGAACACGCGCGGCGGCGTAATGTTAGATCGTCGCACCGCCTCGCAACGCATCCGCGAGGTATCGCACCAATATGGACTCGAGATCGATCCTGATGCATTGGTCAAAGATTTACCGGTGGGAATTCAACAGCGTGTCGAAATCGTCAAGGCGTTGTATCGCAACGCAAAAATTCTGATTCTCGATGAGCCGACGGCGGTGTTAACCCCTCAGGAGGCGGACGATCTTTTCCGCATCATGCGCGAATTAACCGGGCGCGGCGTCTCCATCTTTTTCATCACACACAAATTAAAAGAAGTTCTCGCCGCGGCTGACCGCATCACCGTGCTGCGCGCCGGGCGCGTGGTTGGCACCACAAAGCCGGCCGAGACGAATGAAGCGAAGTTGGCGGCGATGATGGTCGGGCGCGAAGTGATCTTAAAAGTAGATCGGGGCCCGGCGCACCCGACCGATGAAGTGTTAAGCGTGAACGATCTTCAGGTCGCCGATGATCGTGGCGTGATGACGGTGAACGGCGCGACCTTCAGCGTGCGCGGCGGTGAAGTGCTGGGTGTTGCCGGTGTGCAGGGCAACGGACAAACGCAACTGGTTGAGGCGCTGACCGGATTGCGAAAAACCGTAAGTGGATCGATCCATTTGCTCGGTAGCGACATTACAAAATCTTCGCCGCGCACCATCACCGAGTTGGGGTCGGCGCACATCCCCGAAGATCGTCAACGTCATGGACTGGTCTTAGCTTATCCGCTGACCGACAACATGGTGTTGAACACCTATTATCAACAACCATTTGCCCGCAACACGATCATGGACGAAGTGCGAATCAAGCAGAACGCCGATAAGTTGATTGAGGAATTTGATGTGCGAACACCCGCTTCAACGGTGGCGACAAAAACTTTATCCGGGGGCAATCAACAAAAAGTGATCGTGGCGCGCGAGTTCTCACGCCCGATCAAGCTTCTCATCGCCAATCAACCCACTCGCGGTTTGGATGTGGGGTCTATTGAATACATCCATCGCCGCATCATCGAGAAACGCGACGACGGTTGCGCCGTCTTAGTGGTCTCTGCCGAACTCGACGAAATTCTCGCCCTGTCGGATCGCATTGCGGTGATGTATCACGGACGCATCGTTGCCGTTATGCCGAGCGCCGAAGCAACGCGGGAAAAACTTGGCTTACTCATGGCAGGCATTACGGCGTAATTGGTAATTAGTAATTACCAATTACGAATTACTATTGTGCGCGGACTTTGGTTAGAGAAGCAACAACTCTCCCTTCGCAAGAATCTCCCTCTCCCCACGCCTCCACAAGGCGAAGCTCTCATCAAAATTTTGCGCGCGGGCATCTGTAATACGGATGTGGAACTGCTGCGCGGCTATTATCCTTACGCGGGCGTATTGGGGCATGAGTTTGTCGGCATTGTCGAGTCGGAGGGCGAGTGGAAAGGCAAACGAGTCGTCGGAGAGATCAATGCGCGGTGCGGCACGTGTGAAGCCTGCTCACATAAGAATCGCAATCACTGCGAACATCGCACGGTGTTAGGGATTCAAGATCGTAACGGTGTGTTCGCCGAATACACGACACTGCCTTACGAGAACCTGCACGAAGTGCCTCACAACGTTTCAGAGGATGAGGCGGTCTTCACTGAGCCACTTGCCGCCGCCTTACAAATTCCACAACAGGTTCAAATTCATCCCGAAGATCGAGTCGTCCTCATCGGCGATGGCAAGTTGGGCTTGCTCTGCGCGCAAGTGATAGCGTTGAGTGGTTGCGATCTCACCGTGATCGGCAAACACGAAAACAAACTTGAGATTTTAAAGAGACGCGGGATCAAAACAGCGTTGATGAGAGATGCGCTAAAATTTAAAGCGGATATTGCTATCGAGGTGACGGGAAGCCCAAGCGGTTTTGAAATGGCGCGCAATTATTTGCGCGGCGGCGGTCGGCTCGTCCTCAAAAGCACTTACGCCGCAAAATTAACACTCGACATAAGCAGCATCGTGGTAGATGAGATCACGATCATCGGTTCGCGGTGTGGACCCTTTAAAGCCGCGCTCGATCTATTATCACGAAAATTAATTGACGTTGGATCGTTTATTCATGCGCGATACAAATTGGATGAAGCCGTGACGGCGATGGAGAAAGCGCAAGAAGCGGGGGTGTTGAAGGTGTTATTGGATGTGAGTTAAAAACCCGAAGGGTCTTTGAGACCCTTCGGGTTTTTTGTTATACGAAATTACGCGGCTGGCACTTCAGCAAGTTTAGATGACGTGAAGCGATAGGCTTGACCCCACAGATGCGCGTTGATAAACACCGAGAACGGAATGGTGACGAACAAACCAATGCCGCAGACGATCATACCGACCAGCGCGAGAACAAAACCGGCAACGGCCGTGATGAGGAAGACGAGCAAATACACCACCGGCTGCGCGCGTAAATGCCCAAACACAGCATTGAAATCAAACGCCGCACCCAGAGTGCCTTTGGAAGCAACCTGACCTGCCACTGCCGGAGTCAACATGCCTATAAAGATCGAATAGAGAAACTGCAAACAACCGCAACACAGCGCCAGCACTCCCGTCACGGTTTGAGTCATTTCGAGAATGTCGCGGTCCACATTGCCTCTCAGCATCGCCGGCAAAAAGCTGTTGCTCTGGGCGCACACCGAGAGAATAATGGAGGGCAGCGCGTAGACAAACAGTGCTATCGCCAAGAACAAACCGTTCTTGAACAAGCCGCCAAAATCTGTCCATTCCGGTAACGGTTTCACTTCGTTATTGATCACTCGCCGTGCAATTTCTACCGCATAGCCTGAGAGCAGAAGGAGACCCAAAATAGTCGGGATTAGCAAAAAGACCGAGCCGACAATCGCCACGAAGACAATTGCCGCGGCAATACCCAACTTCTTGATCCAATCCGGGTCTTCGGTCAAAAAGGTAAACGCCTTACCATATTCCATTTCAATTCCTTTGTTCATCATAGTCATAACTCCTTTGAAAAATTTTAATAAGTATAAGCCAGTCAACCGTGAATGGCAACCGACTCACAAAACTTTTCGACGACGGAGAATCCATATCAACCCCGTCGCCTCTGCGGTGAAGGCGATTGTGTTCGCCAACCCAATTCCACTATGACCCATCAGGGGGACAAGCAGGTAACACAACCCCGCAAATGATGCCGCCGTGAGCGCGGCGGCGATCAACGGTGTAATGGCATCATGCAACGCATAAAACATCCGCACCACAACCTCTAACAGCGAATGACCCAGCATCCCCAACAAAAACATTTGCGCCGCCGAGACAACCAGAGTCGTCCCCGCCGCCGTGAAAGACCGCCCTTCAAAAATAAGTTGCACGGCGGGTCGCACCAGAATCAGCGAGACGATTGTGATCGGCACGATCAACGCCACAAGAATAATTAACGCCCGTCGAAGGGTTGACCGCAACCCCGCGCGATCATCGCGGCTCACATATTGCGAGAGAGTCGGAAAGATCGCCGTGCCAATCGCCGTGCCAATGATCGTCTCCGGCATTTGCATGATCAACCAGCCGTAAGCGATTGCAGTGATCGCGCCTTCATACAAATGTGAGGCGAAGTTATCGGTGACGACGAAGATGGATTGTATAGCAAGGATGGTGAGGACGCGCGGCAGCATCAGCTGCGCCACTTGAATCACACGGGGATGCCGCCACTCCAGTGACGGCGACCACTTGAACCCATGCCGAATCAAACCCGGCACTTGAATCAGCAAGTGCAGCGCCGCGCCAAGAATGACTCCGTAGGCGAGACCGAAGATTCCGAATCGCGGCGCAAGAAAAACCACGCCGACGATCTGCCCGATGTTATACATGATGGGCGCGAGTGCCGGTAGAAAAAAATGTTGGTTCGCTTGAAGTGCGCCGATGACCAGACCGCTCAACGAAAAGATCATCAGAGCGACGACGTTGAGGCGCATGAGTTGAATCGTGAGGTCTTGCTGCGCGGGCGGAAATCCGGGGACGACTACATTCCGAACCAGCGGATCGGCAAAGATAACAAGTGTGATGGCGAGTGAGGCTGTGACAATGAAACCATAATTGGCGACGCGGCTGAACAACGACCACATCGCCTGACGCCCCTCCTTATCAAGAGTCTCGGTCAGAATCGGAATGAAAGCTAACCCCAACGCCCCGCCGGAGATCACAGCGTAGATCAGATCGGGCAAATTGTTAGCAGAGTTATAAGCATCGAGCGCGGCACTGATGCCGTACGCGCGCCCGACAAACGACTGGCGATAGAGCGCGACGAGTTTATCAATGGTGAAGAGGAAGGAGATGAGGAGGGAGGCGCGAAAGACTCGGTTCATAAAGGAAATAAAGGATCAGAAGGAAATAGGGGGAATGCGTGATACGTGATGCGTGATGCGTGAATTTTTTATTCGGCGTGATCGGAAACAGAGAAAACCGTTGTAGTGTTGGCGTTCTAATCCGCTAACGAACTTTGTTCTGAACTTTGACCGTTATCGCGCGCGCGACTTCCACGTTTCCAGGCAAAATAATGGTTGGGTTCAGAAAAATGCTGAACAGCGGATTAGAAAGCCGCCCCTCCACAGCATTCCAAAATTGCAAAGAACTATTTTCGATAAAGCCTACTATTTGTGAGCAACACACAACAAATGTTCACACGCGCCATGCAAACTGGGATCGGGCGCGAGGCGATAATTTAAATCTACCCAAGCATTCCACAGTTCACCTTCGAGGGCGTTGATCTTTTCGTCAATCATGCTGACCGTGCCTTCACAGGCTAACACGGTTTGCACTTTGAAGTTCGCCGATTCGATTAACGGTCTCACTTCGGCGGGCGGGGCAAAGTAAGCCAGAAATTCCGTGCCGTCGTTGCGAATGGGGGGAAAGACTCCCGTCTTCCAAAATGCTTCTATCTCTTGAGGATATTTCAAAATCCATTCGGGAACCTCTTTAGCGAAGAAGCGTAACGCCGCATATTGAGTCACGAAGGAAGCAAACAACACACCACCCTTTTTCAAAACGCGATTCGCCTCTTGCAAACATTTCAGCCGCTCTTCGGGCGTGAACAGATGATAGAGGGGACCCAGTAATAACACGACCTCAAACGATTCGTCTGCGAAGCGCGAAAGGTCGGTTGCCGTGCCATGTTCGTAAGCAGAGACGGCGACACCTGCGCTATAGGCTTGCGTGCGGGCAAACGATAAATTGATCGCCGAAAGGTCGAACAGGGTGACGGCATAACCTTGTTTCGTCAGCTCAATTGCGTAACGTCCGGGCCCGCCGCCGCAATCCAAAATTTTTGCGGGCGCCGCTGGTAAAAAATCTTTTAGCGCGCGGAGTGTAATCGCAAACTCGGTACGGTGACGATCTAAACGAGCCCATTCGTTGCTCGTAGAAAAGTCGTAATAGCGTTCAATTAGGTTGTTAGGTGGTTGGGTTGTTTGGTGGTTAGATTGTTGATCGCTCGCCATTGTTCATTGTCTCATTCTTCATTGTTCATTATTACGGTTTCACGCCCCACTCGGCAAAAGCCGCTAATGCTTGATTCCAATCCGGGTGAGTCTGCAATGCGGCGCGCATGTCGTTGTATGCCGCTTCCTTGTTGCCAAGTTGATAATACGACCACGAGCGCCAATAAAAACTTTCTTCCAAGCCGCCGGGCGTCTTTGGAGATTTAAGTGTGCTGGTGGCGAGAGTGATCACCTCTTGATACCGCTTCTCGTTGTAATAGGCTTTGTACATTTCGGTCTGATACCACAACACGCGATGCGGCAGGACGTTATAACTTCGCGCTTGATCAAACGCGGCTGCCGCCTCTTTGCTGCGCCGGAGCAGTTGTGATGTGGAACCAACATTGTGCCAAGCAAAAGCCAGATCGAGCGGCTCGGTTAATTTTTGCGTCTCGGCTTGGGCGATCGCCAATGTGCGGATCAAGTTAGTCTCTGTATTTGCCTCCGCGCCAAGCAGAGTCATCAACTGCCCTTCGCGCGAGGCAGGATACACCACGAGATAAATGTAATTGAACGAGCGCCAATCGTAAGCAATATCATCATAACTGCGCGGGTAGTTGATGTCTTGCCACTTGAACGTGTCTTGCGTGATAAAAATTTTTGTTTTGTCGTCGTAGCCTTTGATAAACGAGTAATGCCCCTCCCACCCCTCACCAATTTGTCCGTGTTCGTTTTCGCGGAAGCCGCGCTCGATGATAACGGGAAAACCGTTGGCGATTAACAACTTCAACATTTCTAACGTGCCGCCATAACGAACCTGAGCGCGCAGTCCGGCATTATTAGTTGCAAAATTCCCCATGTCGTAAGGCATCACGTTTTTATCGGAACTACCCGGCTTGATCACGGCGGCGATCTCTTTTTGCCAACGAATATCTTTGCCGCCAACACCCCACACCAGATTATCTTCCTCTGTCCCACGCCAACCCCAATAGGTTAATGCGCCAACCAAAGTTGCGGGTCCACAATTATTAAACAGTTGCGGTTCGCGGCGCGAAGTGGGCAAGGTGTAACTCGATGGAAGATTTGCCGTGACGAGCGGCGGCGACGTGGGCGCAGGGGCGAGGGTGCGGGTGATGGTTGGGTTGATGGATGGTTTAGTGGTTGGAGATTGGGGATTAGGGATCAGGGATTGAGTCGGTTGAGGCGAGTCGGGTGGACTCTCCAGCGCAAACGTGGGTGGCGCCACCACCTTTGATGAGGCGGTGGGCAGCGTCTCCACTCCCGCCGATTTTTGTCCGCTGAACTGACTCCACAAATTCTCTACACGCGGCGCGAGTCGATCATTCACCGCCGGGATGTTGTAGACGATGAAGGCGACCATCGCCGTGAGAAGAGCGATGACGGTGAAGGTGAGGAGGAAAGCGAGAAGGTTTTTGGGGCGCATGAGGTGATCCGCGTAATTCTTTTGATTCGTTGTCAGTGGGGCAAGAGAATAACGAATTTTAAGAATTTTACGGATTGGCTTTTAGAAAGAATGGATTAAGTGAGACATCATGGAAATTTGCGATCACTGCAATAGGGATATTCTCCTCACGCAACCATACGCGGATATTCTCTAACCCTAAGTCACTTATGTTTTGAATCGCAACAGGAAAGACAGCAATGTCACCCACGCGTAAGTGCGCCAGATGAAGTTCACCAAGAGAAATGCCGTGGTAAAAAATTTGAATTGCCTTTTGAGGTTTAACCGTAAGTCCGCGCAACTTGAGTTCGTAATGACATGCATTAGCATAAATGCGATGAACAAATCCCACGCCCAAACTTGTGTGCACTTCAAACAACCCACCCACAATATCGTAAACCAACTGCGGCTCAATAAGTTTCTTCGCCGTCTCGTCATTCGCCGCCCGCTCTATTTGCCCTTTGCTCACACTCACTTCACGCCGCGCAAAATACATCCTCTCAAACTCCGGCTTCTCGCTGCCAAAGTTTAACAGCAAACCAATTTGTTTATCGGTTACTTTGAGATACGAAAGTATCTGCGCCTTATTAAGTTTCGTCAGGCTCGGCAAAACTTTATCTTCGATCACCACGTCGCCCGCCACCAAAATATCCAAAATTTGTTTGCCGACAATTTTATCTTTGTAAGTGATCGTCCATTCGGGTTGGTAAAGGCAGCGCAACTTATCTTTGCCCAGCTCATAGATCATCGCCCGATCATAAAACCGTTCGGGGTAAATCCGCCCGGTGCCGTTATACACATCGTAATACGCGCGGAGAATTTTACCGGTGAGTTCTTTGTGCAGAAGGTCGGGCATAGTTTGCAAAAGTATCTCACATTACGCGAAACCGATCCGCCAATTCGCGCGAAGCGCCCGTTGTCAGCTACCTCACCGTCTCCAACGCCACCTTCGCATCATTAAACGTCGGGTTCACTTCCAACGCACTTTTAAAATCCGCAATCGCCAAACTCTTCTTGCCAAGTTGATACTGCGCCCAGCCGCGCCAGAAATAAGTTTCCTCCACGTCGGGGCGGTAATCAATGGTGAACGTCGTCAAATCCACCACATCTTTGTAACGCCCCACGTTGAAGTAAGCCCGATACGGGCCAAACTGATAAAACAACATGCGCTTCGGCAAACCGATCTCGCGCGCTTTATCAAACGCCTTCGCCGCTTCGGCGTAGCGATCAAAATAATTTAAATTCGATCCCAAGTTGAACCAAGCAAAAGCATTATCGGGCTGCGCCTTCGTCTCACGCTCGGCAACGCTCAACGCATTTTTGCGATTCGCCGCCTCATCGGCATCCTCGCCCAACACTGCCACGATCACATTTTGTTTCGCCGGTGGATAGACCAATACATACAAATAATTAAACTGCTGCCAACCCTGCTCGATCTCTTTATAACTCACGCGGCGATCCGCGCCGCCCGTCGCATCTTGCACAATAAAAATGTTTTGCGCGTCGTCGTATCCACTGATCAACAAATAATGCCCCACCCAACCCTCCACCACCTCATAGCCCGTCTCGATCACAACCGGGAAACCGTTCGCCACAAAACGTTTAAGCAACGCCTCGTCTCCGCCCACGCCGAACATGGCATCGAGCCAACCGGCATTCGTCTTCACGTAATACACCAACTCGTCCCAACGCACATTCTTGTCACGCTGGATCGGCTTCACCACATCGGCAACATCTTTTTGCGTCCCCTTCCAACCATAAAAACTTAAATACATCGCCAGCGTCGCCGCCCCGCAATTGTTGATGTCCTGCTTCTCCCACTTCACACCTTTCAGCTCGACATATTTTGGCGGCGTGATTAACGGAAGGGGTGTGCTGATTCTTGTTGGAGAAGCGGCGGGTGCGGTTGCCTCAAACGACGATTGCACCGTTGACTGCGGCGCAACCTGATTCGCTTCTGGTGATGCCGCCACTGCTGTGGGAAGCGTGTTCGACGTTGGGGCATTAAGATCGAGAATCGCCCCGCGTAATCTCTCCATCTGCCAGCGGATCGAATCCCACTTCCACACGGCAACCCCGCCCACGATCATCAGCGACAAGATGATAAGTAAAAATGTTTTCTTCATCGTCAACGATTATAATCGCCAAAGATGAGAGCGATATAATTTTTCCGTAGGGGCGATGCATGCATCGCCCCTGCAAATATAACGGAGACCCATGACCTACAAAAACCTCCCCGACTTTATTTCCGACCTTGAAGGACGCGGCGAATTGATTCGCATCACAGCCCCCGTCTCGCGCGATTTGGAAATTACAGAAATTGCCGACCGCGTGATGAAAGGCGCGAAAGAAAAAAACAAAGCGTTGCTGTTCGAGAACGTGCAAGGTTTTTCTACACCTATTGCCATCAACCTTTTTGGTTCTGATAAACGTATGTCGTTAGCACTGGGCGTGGACGCTCTCGAAGAACTCAATCAACGCTTGGCAAAGTTAGTAGATATGCGCCCGCCGCAGGGTCTCGGCGCAATAATTGATCGCGCCACAGATTTTTTTGGAGTGTTGAAAGGCATCGGCTTAGGTCCCACCATTGTGAGTCATGGCGCGTGCCAAGAAGTGATCGAAAAAGAAAATCCGTCGTTAGACACATTGCCAATTCTCAAATGCTGGCCCGGTGACGCCGGACGCTTCATCACTTTGATGCAAGTGATCACCCGCGATCCAGTGAGCAACGCGCGCAATGTTGGAATGTATCGCTTACAAGTATTGAGCGATAAAAAATTGGCGATGCACTGGCAACGACACAAAGGCGGGGCGGAACACGAACGCAAAGCACGTGAGGCGGCAAAACCGCAAATCCCTGCCGCAATTGTTTTGGGCGGCGATCCCGCCTCAATGTGGTGCGCCTCTGCCCCACTCCCACCAAACATTGATGAATATCTTTTAGCAGGTTGGCTGCGCGGCAAGCCCGTTGAATTTGTGAAGTGCGTGACACAACCGATTGAAGTTCCCGCCAACGCCGAGATCATCATCGAAGGTTATGTGGATCCAAACGAACACGAGATCGAAGGACCCTTTGGTGATCACACTGGCTACTACACGCCCGCCGAACCGTTCCCGGTTTTTCACGTCACGGCGATCACCCATCGCAAGAATCCAATTTACCCAACGACGATTGTCGGTGTGCCGCCTGTTGAGGATGTGTATCTTGGCAAAGCCACCGAGCGACTCTTCTTGCCGCTCTTGCGACTCTTCTTGCCCGAAGTGTTGGACTACCACATGCCGCCCGAAGGCGTGTTTCATAATTTAGTCATCGTAAAAATAAAAAAACGTTATCCCGGTCACGCTCGCAAAGTGATGTTCGGTATTTGGGGTTTGGGTTTGATGATGTTAGCCAAAGCGATCTTGGTCGTAGATGAGTGGGTAGATGTTCACAACATGTCGCAAGTGGCCTGGCAAGCGTTGGGCAACGTGGATTGGAGCAAAGATATTCTCGTCGTCGAAGGCGCAGTTGACCAACTTGATCACGCCTCCTACCGTCAATCCTTTGGCGGCAAGATCGGCATTGATGCCACCGCCAAAACTGTAGATGAAGGCTACACGCGCGGCTGGCCCCAAGTGGTGCGCATGAGCGATGAGGTGAAGAAGAAAATTGATTCGATTTGGAAAGAGTTGGGGTTATAGAAGTTAGACCTTGGATGTGTTATTTCGATGAGCGCGTAGCGCGATGAATTGATTTTTAACTTTCTCTGCGCTCTTTGCGATCTCGGCGATTAAATCTTTTATGTCTCTCATTCAACAAACACTGCCTCACTACGATGTCCACGAAATCCACTCAATTGAGATTCATGCCACGCCTGAACGAGTGTATGAAGCGTTGAAACAATACCGCATGGGCAGTTCGCCCTTGTTCCGTTTCTTATTCAGCCTGCGCAAACTCGGAGGGCTACCGACTCTACTCTTGCGCCGCCAACCGCTCACCCGCAACTGGAATTTTGAAGAACCATCCATACTCAACCTCAAACCGTTTGTCGTCGTCGCCGAAGTTCCAAACGAAGAGGTGGTGTTGGGGTTGATCGGCAAGTTTTGGCAACCCGCACCGCCACAAGTGAATCTAAAAGATGGCGATGAGTTTTTATACTTCAACGATCCTTCTTACGCCAAAGCGGCGATGAATTTTCTTTTAGAGTCACACGACAACATCACTACCCTCACCACCGAAACTCGCGTCCATGTCCCCGAGCCAACATCGCGCTTGTTGTTCCGCTTTTATTGGGCGTTGATCAGTTTCTTTAGCGGCTGGATTCGGATGGATATGTTGAATAGAATTAAGCGAACAGCAGAATCGCGCCAGACCGACGCGGTTTTAGAAACCGCGTCGGTCTCTGCGGTACGCGGCTCGGAGTGACAGGGTCTTTTGGGGGTTTTAGTTCTTGGGATTTTTCTTAATGACATCTCTCCTTAAACGCACTTACGTCTTCCTCGACATGATCCGCTTCGAGCACACGGTCTTCGCTTTGCCGTTTGCCTATTTAGGCATGATGCTCGCCGCCAAAGGTTTGCCCGCGTGGGATAAAGTGTTTTGGATCACGCTGGCGATGGCGGCGGCGCGCACGGCGGGGATGAGTCTCAATCGCTACATTGATCGCTTCATTGACGCCAAGAATCCGCGCACGCAGGCAAGACCGATTCAAGCGAGTAAAATTTCGGCGCAGGCAGTTTTGCTCGGCGCGACCATCTCGCTCATCGTTCTCGGGATTTCGGCATGGATGCTCAACCTCACTGCTTTTCTTCTTTTTCCCGGTGCCCTCTTTTTCCTTGTCATCTATTCATACAGCAAACGATTCACTTGGCTCTCGCATTTCATTTTGGGTTTCACCGAT
>Ga0082335_1005754_pt1 | contig 16735 bp, 11 predicted proteins | sample Subgrocontami58m_FD_72375 | JGI IMG/M metagenome (GOLD analysis project Ga0082335, IMG submission 72375) | Subsurface groundwater microbial communities from S. Glens Falls, New York, USA - GMW37 contaminated, 5.8 m (SPADES assembly) (version 2) ... | reverse complement strand
GCCGGGCGGCTGCTCCCCAAGCTGAACCCCTGGGATCACCTCACCGGCAAGGCGCGCTACGCCGACGACATCCAGATGCCGCGGATGCTCCACGGCAAGCTCCTCCGCTCGACCCAGCCGCACGCGCTCATCAAGCGGCTCGACGTCTCTCGCGCGCTCGCCCACCCGGGCGTCCTCGCGATCGTCACCGGCGCCGACATGCCGGCGAAGATGGGGATCATGCCCTCGGTCCAGGACGAGACCGCGCTCGCGGTGGGCAAGGTCCGCTACATCGGCGAGCCGGTCGCCGCGATCGCCGCGATCGACGAGGACACCGCGATCGAGGCGGTCGCGCTCATCGACGTCGTCTACGAGCCGCTCGAGCCGATCTTCACGATCGAGGAGGCGCTCGAGCGCGAGGACGTGAAGATCCACGAGCACTCCCGCCACGCGAACGTCTTCAAGGAGGTCCACCTCTCCTTCGGCGACCTCGAGGCGGGCTTCGCCTCGGCCGACCACGTCCGCGACGACTGGTTCTTCTACGAGGGCAACACCCACGCGCCGATGGAGACGCACTCGGCGGTCGCGACGTTCGACGGCGACGGCCGGCTCACGGTCTGGTCGAGCACGCAGGTCCCCCACTACCTCCACCGCGAGATGGAGCGGGTGCTCGGGATGCCGCGCTCGCGCATCCGCGTCATCGCCACCCCGAACGGCGGCGGCTTCGGCGGGAAGAGCGATCCCTTCGGCCACGAGTTCGCCGCGGCGCTCCTGGCCATCCGCACCCGCCGCCCGGTGAAGTTCACGCTCGACCGCGAGGAGGTCTTCTACTGCCACCGCGGCCGCCACCCGGTGAAGATGCGCATCCGCACCGGCGTGAAGAAGGACGGCGAGCTCACCGCGGTGCACTACCAGTCGTGGCTCGACGGCGGCGCGTACTCCTCGTACGGGATCGCGAGCACCTACTACACCGGCGCGCTCATGACCGTGACGTACCGCATCCCGAACTACAAGTTCGACGGCGTGCGGGTGTACACGAACAAGCCACCCTGCGGCCCCAAGCGCGGCCACGGCACCACCCAGCCACGCTACGGGTTCGAGATCCAGCTCGACAAGATCGCGACGGACCTGGGCTTCGACCCGCTCGAGTACCGGCAGCGGATCCTCCAGCCGGCGAACTCGCGCACGGTGAACGACCTGCGGATCACGACGATGGGCCTGGGCCAGTGCCTCGACGCGCTCAACACCGAGACCTCCTACTCGGCGAAGCACGGCGCGCTGCCCTTCGGCAAGGGCATCGGCGTCGCCGGGAGCGCGTACATCTCGGGCGCCGGCCTGCCGATCTACTGGAACGAGCTCCCCCACTCCGGCGCGAGCGTGAAGATCGACCGCGGCGGCGGGGTCACCGTCTCGTGCGGCACGAGCGAGCTCGGCCAGGGCTCGGACATGATGCTCGCGATGGTCACCGCCGAGTCGCTCGGCGTGCTGGTCGAGGACGTCCACGTCGTGGCCGGCGACACCGCGCTCGCGCCGGTGGACCTCGGCTCGTACTCGAGCCGGGTGACCTTCATGGCCGGCAACGCCGTGAAGGATGCGGCCTGGAAGCTGCGCGAGCAGCTCTTCGCCGCGGCCTCAGAGAAGCTCGGCGTGCCCGCGGACCGGCTCATCGCCGCCCTCCGCCGGATCTACGACCGCGACGACCCCGAGACGTTCCTCACCTTCGTGGACGCGGCGAACCTCGCCGAGGCGCGTCACGGCACGCTGGTGGCCGCCGGGTCGTACACGCCGCCGAAGGGGATCGGCGGCACCTACAAGGGCGCGGGAGTGGGCCCCTCGCCGGCGTACTCGTTCCAGGCCTGCGTCGCCGAGGTCACCGTGGACACCGAGACCGGCGTCCTCACCGTGGACAAGCTCTCGCTCGCCCACGACTGCGGCCGCGCGATCAACCCGGCGAACGTCGAGGGGCAGATCGAGGGCGCCGCGTACATGGGCTACGGCGAGGCGGTGGCCGAGGAGCAGGTCTTCCGCGGCGGGCTCCACAAGAAGCCGTCGCTCCTCGAGTACAAGCTGCCGACCTCGCTCGACACGCCCGAGCTCAAGGCGCTCATCATCGAGACGATCGACGCCGAAGGTCCCTTCGGCGCGAAGGAGGCGGGCGAGGGCCCGCTGAACCCGGCAATCCCCGCGATCGCGAACGCGGTCTTCGACGCGATCGGCGTGCGGATCGACGAGACGCCGATCACGCCGGAGAAGATCCTCGACGCGCTCGGCAAGCGCGACAACCGCGGCCAGAAGAAGGACCGGATAGGGCCGACCGGCCTCGGCGACGGCAAGGGCGACCCGAAGCGCGCGCTCCGACGCCTCGCCGCGACGACCGCCGGTCGCGAGCGGGCCGAGGGGCGCGAGCGGGCCGACGCCGGCGAGCCGGCCGCAGGACGCAAGCGCTCCGCGACCGGCGAGCGGAAGGGGTAGAGCGTGCTCCGGCTCCCCCGCTTCACTCTCGTCGAGGCGCGCAGCGCGCGCGAGGCGGCGACGCTCGTCGGGAGCGACGAGCGCGCGATGCTCGTCGCAGGCGGTACCGACGTCTTCCCGAACATGAAGCGCCGCCAGGCGACCCCGTCCACGCTCGTCTCGCTCGCGAAGGTCCCCGGCCTCGCCGGGATCCGCAACGGGACCGGCCTGCGGATCGGAGCGCTCACGACGCTCGCGACGGTCGCCGCGCACCCGAAGGTGCGTGACGGCTACGCCGCGCTCGCGACCGCCGCCGGGCTCGTCTCGACGCCGCAGCTACGGAACATGGGCACGCTCGGCGGGAACCTCTGCCTCGACACCCGGTGCAACTGGTACGACCAGTCGGCGTTCTGGCGCGCCGCCGAGGGCTACTGCATGAAGACGAACGCCGAGGTCGTCTGCCGCGTCGCGCCGTCCAGCCGCCGCTGCCTCGCGGTCGCGAGCGCCGACACGGTCCCCGCGCTCCTCGTCCTCGGCGCGAAGGCCCGCGTCACCGGCGCGTCCGGCGAGCGCGAGGTGGATCTCGGCGAGCTCTACCGCGAGGACGGCATCCGCTACCTCACGCTCGCGCGCGGCGAGGTCGTCACCGAGATCGTCCTCCCGCCCGCGGACGGCTGGCGCTCCACCTACCTGAAGATGCGTGACCGTGGCTCATTCGACTTCCCCATCGCCGGAGTGGCCGCGGCGATCCGGATGGAGGGCGGCCGGGTGGCTGAGGCGCGCGTCGCACTCACCGCGCTCGGGTCGCAGCCCGAGCTGGTGGCCGGCGCGGCGGCGGCGATCGTCGGCACCGCGCTCGACGACGCGGCGATCGCGGCCGCGGCGGACGCCTGCCACAAGGCCGCGCGGCCGATGGACAACACGAGTGGGTCGATCAGCCAGCGCAAGCGCGCCGCGCGCGTGTTCACCGAGCGGGCGCTCCGAGAGCTGCGCGGACACTAGCACCGACCGCGGATCGCGATCCCGGCGAAGCCCTCGGCACATCACGGACCTCCCGTCCGCGGGCGCCGGAACCCCGCTCGGTCGCGCTCACACGCCGCACGCGCCGCGCAGCCCTCGAGGTGGTCGTTCACGATGCCCATCGCCTGCATGAATGCGTAGACCGTGGTCGGGCCGACGAACGTCCAGCCGCGCGCCTTGAGGTCGCGCGACAGCGCGACGGAGGCCGGGCTCGTGGCCATGGTCATGAGCCGGTCGCGGGTCACGCGTCGTGGGCGGAGCCGCTCCTCCGGCTCGAAGCTCCAAGCGAGCGCCGCGAGCCCGCCGTCGGCCCGCAGCTCGAGCGCGCGCCGCGCGTTGTTGATGGTCGATTCGATCTTGCCGCGGTGGCGGACGATGCCCGCGTCGCGCAGCAGGCGCCCGGCGTCGCGCGGGCCGAATCGGGCGACGGCCTCGGGATCGAAGGCCGCGAACGCCGCCCGGAATGCCTCACGCTTCCTCAAGATGGTGATCCAGGAGAGGCCGGCTTGGAACCCCTCGAGGCAGAGCTTCTCGAAGAGACGCGTCTCGATCTTCGTCGGCCGGCCCCACTCGCGGTCGTGGTACCGGAGGTAGAGCGGATCGGCACCCGCCCACCAGCACCGGACGACACCGTCATCGCCGCGGACCAGACCCTTCGCGAGTCCCACACGGTCATCATGGCTCACGCTCGCGCCGACGACCACGTTCGGGCCATCCATCGCGCGAGCGCGAGCTCTGGCCTTAGGCTGCACGGATGGGATCGCTCGCGATCGTGCCCGCGGCCGGTGCCGCCGAGCGCTTCGGCGGTGCGAAGCTCCTCGCCGACATCGACGGCCAGCCGCTCCTCGAGCGCACCGTCTCCTGCCTCTTGAACGCCGGCGTGGACGCGGTCGTCGTCGTCCTCGGCCCCGACGCGGACCGCCTCAAGGCCGAGGTGCCCGCCCTCCGCGACCAGCGCGTGCAGGTCACGCTGAACGAGGATCCCTCGCGAGGGATGTTCTCGTCGCTCCAGGTCGGACTCGGCCGTGCCGACGGTGACCCGATCCTCGTGATGCCCGGCGACATGCCCTTCGCCCACAGCGGCACCGTCGCGACGCTCCTCAGCGCGTACCAGCGGACGCCCACCATGATCGTCTCGCCCCGCTACGAGGGGAAGCGCGGCCACCCGGTGCTCCTGCCGCCCGACCTGCGCACGGAGATCCTCGACGCCGACCCGCTCGGCAACCTCCACCTCATCCTCCGCGCCCACCCCGACCGGCGGGTGGACGTGGACGTCGCCGACCGGGGGGTCGTCCGCGACGTGGACACCGTGGGAGACTTGGTCAGGTGAGGACGAGCGCATGAGGGAGCTGTACGCGCGGATGGCCGAGCTCGAGCGGGAGGGCCGGCGCTTCGCCGTGGCCACCGTCGTGCGCACGATCGGGAGCACGCCGCAGGTCGTCGGGGCGAAGCTGCTGGTGGATGACCTCGGCCGGGTCAACGGGACGCTCGGCGGCGGTTGCGTCGAGGGCGACGCGTTCGAGGAGGCCAAGCGCATCCTCGCCGGCGGCGAGGCGTCGCTCCGCGAGTACGAGCTCACCGAGGATCTCGCCTGGGACACCGGGCTCGTCTGCGGCGGGACGATGTGGATCCACGTCGAGCCTGGCCAGAGCGCGCTCAAGGTGGGTGGTCGCGACCTCCTCGGCGACGTGCTCGCGGCGTCCGCCGGCGGGAAGCCCGTCGTGCTCGCGACGCTGCTGCGCCGGACGAAGAAGCACGCCGCCGCGAGCAGCCGGTCCGCCGTGTCGGACGGATCTGCCACGCTCGGCCGCTCCGCCGCGGCAGCTGGGCCAACGACCGTTGACGAACCCATGACCGAGTTCGCGCCCGCCGGGCGGCTCTTCGTCGAGACCGACGGCCGGAGCACCGGCACGCTCGGCGACGCCGCGCTCGACACCCGCGCGCGCGAGGCCGCCGCCGAAGCGCTCCGCCGCGGGACCGCGCGGACGAGCGCGCTCGGCGACGACCACGAGCTCCTCGTCGAGCCGGTGCTCGCGAAGCCGCGGCTCGTCATCGCCGGTGGCGGGCACGTCGCGCTCGCGCTCGCAAGGATGGCCGGGCTCCTCGAGTACGAGATCACCGTCGTCGAGGACCGCGCCGAGTACGCCGAGCGTGAGCGCTTCCCCGCCGGCGTCGAGATCGCGCAGGGCGAGATCGCGCCGACGCTCGCCGCGCTCAACGTCGGCTGGAACACCTTCGTCGTCATCGCCACCCGCGGCCACAAGATGGACGCCCACTGCCTCCGCGCCGCGGTGAAGAGCGACGCCCGCTACGTCGGGCTCCTCGGGAGCAAGCGCAAGACCGTGCTCATCGCGAAGATGCTGCGTGACGAGGGCGTGCCCGAGGAGCGGCTCCGCGCCGTCCACGCGCCGATCGGCCTCGATCTCGGCGGCCGCACGCCCGCCGAGATCGCGCTCAGCGTCCTCGCCGAGATGAGCGAGGAGCGCTTCGGCGGCACCGGCCGCCCGCTGCGCCTCGCGAGCGAGGTGTTCGACCGGGCGCTCGCGGGCCGCTGAACGTGGGATGGCTCAGGGCCGCACTGCGGCGTCTCGACCGAAGCCTTCCGATCGCCGCGAAGACCGTGCTGCCGCTCGTGACCATGTTCGTCGTGGTCGCGTCGGGTTTCTCGGTCGCGGCTGTCGGGCTGCTCGACGACTACCTCCGAACGGCTGAGGCGGCGCGCGCGCTCGGCATCGCCCGCGTCGTCGAAGCCGAGTACGCGGTGGCCCTGGACGATCGGAGTCACCTCGACCGGTTCGTCGAGGGACTCGTCGCGACGGACCCGACGATCCGCGTCGTCCGCGTCTACCGGGTCGTCGGCGGAGCGGCCTCCGTCTGGGCGAGCTCGGAGGCCGGGAGCGTCGATCGGCACGCGCCGGAGCCGCACGACGTCCTGCCGCTGCGAACGGGCGTCGCCACCCAAGACGAAGAGACGCTCGCCGGCGAGCGGCTGCTGGAGACGATCTACCCCTTGCGGACCGCGCGGGGTCTGGACGCGACGGTCGGCGTGTACACGACGCTCGCGACCCGCGACGCGGTCGTCGCCCTGGCGCTCCGGCTGGTGCTCCTCGCCGCCGTTGCGGGCGTGCTGCTCGAGGTCGGCTTCGTCTGGACGCTGCTCCACCTTCTGGTGCTCCGCCGCGTCCAACGGCTCGGTGGGGGATTCGCCCGTGCGGCGACCGGCGACTTCGGGGTGCGCCTCGCGCCGCCGGACGCCACGCCGACCCGCGACGAGCTTGCCCTCGCGATGCGGCAGTTCGACAGGATGGCGGGCCTCATCGGCGAGCTCCAGGATGAGAGCGAGCGCCTCGCGCGGACCGACGGTCTCACCGGCCTCGCAAACCGGCGCTCCTTCGACGCGGCGATCGAGCGCGAGCTCGCCCTCGCCCGCCGGAGCGGCCGGGCCGGCACGCTCGCGCTCTTCGACGTGGACGAATTCAAGCAGGTGAACGACACCCAGGGCCACGACGCGGGCGACGCCGCGCTGCGCGCCATCGCCTCCTCGATCGCCGCGGGCGCGCGCGCCTCGGACGTCGCGGCTCGGTACGGCGGGGACGAGTTCGCGCTCATCCTGGGTGACTGCGCGCCGTCGGTGGGGCTCGCGGTCGTGCGGCGCGTGGTGGACGAGGTCGCCGGGCTCGGGATCGCCTCGGACCCGGCGAGAGGCACCCGCTTGTCGCTGAGCGCCGGGGTCGCCGAGATCGACGGTCGGCGCACCGCGCACGAGCTCGTCAAGGCGGCGGACCGCGCGCTCTACCGCGCGAAGTCGCGCGGCGGCGGCGTCGAGCTCGCGCCGCCGGTCGATCCGGCGCCGCCCGTCGGCGATGACGGGAGCGACGCCCCGGCACCGTCGTCCGGCGGGGCCGACGCGTCCGCCTGACCCACATCGTTCGTGGTCATCTGGACTACGAATGTGCTCAATTCCGCTACGCACGAGGGGCGCCGGCTCGGCGTCACGCGAACAGGGGCGACCCAAGGCTGTCACCATCACCGACGTGGACGCGTCGGGAGGAGCGCTGGGCGCAGCATCCGTCATCTTCGACGCGCACGGCCAGGTGTTGCTCGTGCACCACACCTACGGCCGGCTGAACTGGGAGATCCCCGGCGGCATCTGCGAGCCCGGGGAGTCGGCGTTCGACACCGCCGTTCGTGAGGCTCGCGAGGAGATCGGAGTCTCGCTCGTCATCGTCCGCCTGGTAGGGACCTACTGGGAGCGCATTTGGCGAGCCGACCGCGACATGCACCACTTCGTGTTCGAGGCGCGGCTCGATCCGTCCAGCGAGCCGCAGGTCAACGACCGGAGCGAGATCTCGGAGCTGGGGTGGTTCTCGCCTCGTCGCTTGCCGGGCCCCATCAGTGACTTTACGGTGAGGCGCATCGGCGATGCCCTCACGAAGCCACCACCCGCCTTGTGGACGATCTCGCCGCGGCGTTGGCTAGCAGCAGGAGGAGATGCGGTGGAGCAGGGCGGCTCGTGAGCTCTGGATCACAAGCACCGTGACCCGCGCCGTTGTCTTCGACCTGTTCGGGACGCTCGTGCCTCCCTGGCCCTCGTCCGCGACGGAAGAGCTCGCCAAGGCGATAGCCGAGGCCTTCGCCGTCGGCGCGGAGGACTTCGCGACAGCGTGGGACGCCGACTACGACGCGAGAATGACCGGGGCGTTCAACGACAGCCTCCGCCGGGTCTGCGAGCGCCTGGGCATGGTCCTGCCGGCGGCTGACCCGGCGCTCGACCAGATCGTGCGGCGTCGCGTGGCCAGCACTCGCGACCATCTCCTACTCCCGCGAGCCGACGCGGAGCCGACGCTCACCGTGCTGCGGACGCTCGGCCTGCCGACCGGACTCATCAGCGACTGCGCGTCGGACGTGCCAGTCGTGTGGCACGAGTCGCCGCTCGCGCCGCTCATCACCACACCCCTCTTCTCGTGCTCCGAGGGCGTGAAGAAGCCGGATCCCGCGATCTTCGAGCGTGCCTGCGCGCGCCTGGGGGTGGTGCCCCGCGACTGCCTCTACGTCGGCGACGGCGGGAGCCGCGAGCTCGAGGGCGCGACGGCCGTTGGGATGCGCGCGGTGCAGCTGCGAGCCGGCGACACGGATGGCGCCGGCTGGAGCGGCGAAGCGATCGGCTCGCTCGGCGAAGCGCTCCGCCTGCTGTAGGGGTCGCGCACTCGGGCCGCATCACCGCTACGTCGACGGCATCCCGAACGACGTCGCGACACGGCCCTCGCGGACCTCTCTCACGCAGAGGCCCGGCACGCAGCCTTCTGAGGCGCACGCGCTCGTGCAGAGATGCGTCCGTGCGCAGTCCAAGCACAGGCGCAGGCCGTCGCAGATTTCGCAGAGGGCATGGTGCCGCTCATCGATCGGGTGACCGCAGGTGAGGTCGCACTCACGCACGGCGCCACGACTCAGATCCTCGACCGCCCGCCAGAGCCCGTCCCAGATCGCACGCCGCTCGCCTTCGCTCGGCGCGCGCCCCGCGAGCTCGCGGAAGGTGATGACGCCGCGCGCCGCGAGCGCGCCCCACGCCTTCGGCTCGCGCGCCGCGACCGCCGGCAGGAGCGCCGGCTCGCGCGCGATCGTCTGCTGCACGGCATCTTCGACCGACACGGCTCCAGCCTAGGGTGCGACACGGCCACCGACCCGCAACGGGCCGGCAAGCCCCTACCCCCGCGTGTCCAGCGCCTCGTGGATCGCGTGCGCGGCGCGCTTGCCGGCGCCGGCGGCGAGGATGACCGTCGCGGCGCCGGTGACGGCGTCGCCGCCGGCGAAGACAAGCGGCTTCGGCGTGCGCCCGGTCTCCTCGTCGGCGACGAGGCAGCCTTCCTTCGTCGTGAGGAGTCCGGAGGTCGTCCGGGTGAGGAGCGGGTTCGGGGTCGTCCCGATCGCGAGGACGACGTTGTCCACCGGGATCGTGACCTCCTCGCCCTCGATTGGGACCGGGCGCGCGCGACCGGACTTGTCGGGCTCGCCGAGCCGCATCTTCTGGCAGACGATCATCGCCTCCTCGGCGCCCATCCGGAGCGCGGTCCGTGCGGCGTCCATCGCGGTGTTCCCCGCCCCGATCACGGCGACGCGCTTGCCCACGTTCACCGGTGTGTCCGACGCGGGGAACTCCGTCCTCCGAGCGCCGGGGTACCAGAGGTGGCCACCTTCGCAAAGGAGTGCCTGGCTAGACTCCCGAGTCAGTGCTCGATCTCATTCGCGGGCGCCAGGTCCGAGGTGGTGTTGTGACGCGCTACGCGCACCTCTTCGCCGTCACGCCGATCCAGCGCGGCGACTTGGCGCCTCCAGTCGGGCGCTGCGTTCTGGCAATCACGCGCGCTCGCTCGTCGATCTCGTGAGCGCTAGCACGCGGCCGTCTGCGGGGGCTGAGCCGACCATCACCGGGAGCACCATCGACGCGACGCGCGTCAAGGCGCAGCTGCGCGTCTGGCAACAGCAACTTCTCGATCTTACGAAGGCGAACCCCCTGCTCGGCTTGAACCGTTCGCGAGTCAGCAAGCTGCACGTCCTCAATCCGCCAGCGGAAGCGCTGTGGACGCGGTTCGCTGTTGGAGACACAGCGCTGAGGCTGCCCCTTGTCACGAGGCGAGTCACCGACGCGCTCGAGCCTGAAGCAGACGCCGCTGCCGGTGTCGCTGACTCGCGCGACACCGCCGCGAACGCGCAGCCCGACTACACAGTGCAGCCCGGTGACGTGAGCTTCGAGGGGCAGCCGGTCGATCTCTTCCGCCGCATCCGTCGGATCTACGACAACGGTCGGACAACCGTCGCCGAACGCGGCGTAACCACGCTGTATCTCACGTTCGGTGTCCTGGCCTGGACGGAACCTGCCCTGGGCGAGTCCCGCTCACCGCTGCTCATGGTCCCCTGCCAACTGGAGCAGAGCAGCCCGAATCTCCCCTTGAAGTTGAGTCGTGCGGACGAGGAGATCGAGATCAACCCGGCCCTGGAGTTGTATCTCCGTGACCGTCACCAAGTCGCACTCCCGGCCTTGCCGGATGTCCTCGGTGCGGACGCGCTCCGCGCGTTCCTCGACGGGGTCCGCGAGGCCGTGCGTGCACAAGGGTGGACCGTCAGCGACGAAGTGTGGCTCAGCACGTACACCTTCGAGGCACTCGTCATCTACAAGGATCTCGCGGCGATGGCCGAACTGGCGACGCAGCACCCAATCGTCGCTGCGCTCGCCCGCGCGACGCCCCTGCGCGAAGCGAATGAGAGCCTCGGTGACCAGGATGAGCCTCCGCCCGGCGCGCCTGAGCTCATTCCGGTGCTAGAGACCGACTCCAGTCAGCTCAGGGCGTTGCGCCGCGCAGCTGCAGGCAGGGACCTGGTGGTCCATGGTCCTCCTGGCACCGGCAAGAGTCAGACGATCAGCAACCTGATAGCCGACGCTCTCGGACGCGGACAGAAGGTCCTATTCGTGAGCGCGAAGATGGCGGCACTCGAAGTCGTGCACGGTCGGCTCGCTGAGCGCGGCCTTGCGCGCTTCTGTCTTGAGGCACACAGCACCAAGGCGGGAAAGACCAAGATCATCGACGAGCTGAAGCGCACGCTCAACGCTGAAGCCGACCACGATGGCGCGGCGTTCGGCGAGCAACTGGAGGATCTCCAGCGGCTGCGGGCAGAGTTGAACTCCTACGTCAACGAACTCCACGCAGTGCGCGCACCCCTGGGGCGAACGCTGCACCAGGCACTGGGACGACTCCTGCAGCTGTCCACGACGCCGGAGGTACGCGGGCCGCTCCCATGGTCGTCTCCGCTCGATGTGACGCGAGCCGAGCTGAATGAGGCGCTCGACATCCTGGCGGACCTCGGCACGCAGGCTCCCGTGTACGACTCGCGCGCCTCCCATCCCTGGCGCGGCCTTTCGATCGACGGTCCTCGGGTCGTTCAGGAACAGATCGAGGATGCGCTCGCGACGGTCGCCTCCGCCGCGGGGACGATCGAGCATCAGTTGGACGAGCTGCGCGCCGTTGTCGGTCGCCCCCGGTCCGGCGTCTCGCTGGAACGCCTCCGCTCCCTGACGCCAGCGCTGGAGACGGTGAGTGCCTGCGAAGGGTTACCAGCCCGATGGGCGGAACGACCGATCGAAGACTTGACGACCGCTGCGACGAACTTCGAACTTGCGACCACCCTCGCAATCGAACTGGCTGACCGGATGGGCCGACTCGCGACGGTCGCAGTGGGCGGGGCCAGCGGGGTCGCCGCGGCGCTCGCGCCGGCGGCAACGACCTACCGGAGGTGGACGCGCGTGCTCCAGCCGGCGTACTGGCGATGGCAATCGTCCCTCAGCTCCGTCCTGCTCCCGAGCGCATCTCGATCGAAGACCGCGCTCCTCGCGGACCTAGGGCTGGCGCGACGCATCGTGGAACTCGACGGATGGTTCGCCGAGCATGGCGCGGCACTCGCCGCCGAGCTGCCTGAGGGCAAGAGGCGGGAGGCGCGTGCGCTCTCCGAGGCGGCCAAGGGTTTCCGCGCCTCAGCCGCGCTCCGGACTGCGACCGCGATGACCGGACTCGAAGGCGCCTCGGCATCCGTGCCGGTCACCAGCGACCTGCGCGCGGCGTCGCACGCGCTGGCACTGAGCACCGGCGACGAGCACCTCGCGGGCGCGATCGGCAAGCTCGACGAGTGGTGGCCCCGCGGCTTCGTGGACGGGGAGCGAGCCTCTACGGCACCCCTCGAAGGGCTTGCTGCGCGCGTGCGCCAGGCGCTCGACCACCCGACGGAGCTGCACGACTGGATCGTTGTCCAGCACGTGCTTGCACGCTGCGCCGAGCGGAACCTTCGAGCGTTCGTGGAGGCTCTCGGCGGCGTGAGCGCGCGGGATGCCCGCAATGCCCTTGAGCGTCGGTTCCTGAGCCAGTGGGCGCAGGCGGTCATCGACAGTTCAGCATCCCTCCGCGTCGCGACGGGCGTCCGACGCGAGGAGCAGATCGAGCGCTTCCGGCGGCTCGATCAGGACCTGCGTCTGGCGTCACTCGGCAAGATCAAGACCGGCGCCTCGCAGCCTGCCGACCAGGTGCGACGCGCGGGAAGTAGCGTCAATCTCAGCGAGGTGGCGATCTTGCGGAGGGAGATGGAGAAGCGACGCAACATTCGTCCGCTCCGCAAGCTCTTTGCCGACATCCCGCACGCTTTGCAGGCATTGAAGCCGTGCATGCTCATGAGTCCGCTGTCGGTGTCCACGTTCCTGAAGCCAGGCAGCATGACGTTTGACCTCGTGGTCTTCGATGAGGCGTCGCAGCTGCCGACCCAAGAGGCCATCCCAGCGATCCTCCGAGCCAAGCAGGTGGTCGTCGCGGGGGACGCGAACCAGCTCCCGCCGTCCAGCTTCTTTAGTGCAGGGGCAATCTCCGACACCGACGGGGAAGACGAGGAGACTGCGGAGAGCCTGCGGCCTTTGGAGTCCCTGCTGAACGACTGCGTCGCGGTGTACCCCGTCTTCGAGAGCGCCGATCTGCGGTGGCACTATCGCAGCCGCGATGAACGGCTCATCGCATTCTCCAACCACTACTTCTACGACAACCACCTCATCACCTTCCCGGCATCCTCCACGGCGACCGACGACCGCGGCGTGCGCCTCGTGTATGTGCCGGAGGGCACCTGGGACAGGGGCCGGAGCCGCACCAACCGCCAAGAGGCGCAGCGGGTGGCATCGTTGGTCGTCGAGCAGCTCGAACGCTTCCCTGAGCGCTCGGTCGGCGTCGTGGCAATGAACACGACACAACGTGAGGCCATCGACGATTGTCTCAGCGACCTCACCACCGATCGGGGCGATCTCCAGGCGATGCTGGACCGCGAGCGGGAGCGTGAACCCTTCTTCGTGAAGTCTCTCGAGAATGTCCAGGGCGATGAGCGCGACACGATGATCATCAGCGTCGGCTACGCAAGAACGCTTAGCGGCGCGCTCAGCATGAACTTCGGTCCGCTCAACATGGAAGGCGGTTGGCGGCGCCTCAATGTCCTAGTTACCCGGGCGAAATGGCAGACGATCCTTGTGACCAGCATGCGGAGCCACGAGCTGTCCGGGGTGAACCCGAACAATCGGGGAGCCGTCGCGCTCCGGAACTTCATTGCCTACGCCGAACGCTCCGGCCAGTTGCCCGCGGAGGAAGTAGTGGTCACGGATGGCGCGACCAACGACTTCGAGGATGCGGTCGCAGCGGCATTGCGCGACCGCGGGCTGAACGTGGATCAACAGGTTGGGGTCAGCGCGTACCGGATCGACATGGCAATCCGCGACCCACGTGACCGCTCGCGCTACGTGCTTGGCATCGAGTGCGATGGCGCGACCTATCACAGTGCTCGCTCTGCGCGTGACCGGGACGTGCTCCGCCAGCAGGTGCTGCGTGGCCAGGGCTGGCGGCTCCATCGGCTGTGGTCCACTGACTGGTGGCGCGACCCGGCACGGAGCATTGATGCCGCCCTCAGGAGCCTGGAGCAGGCGCAGCAGGCGCCCGTCGAGCAGTCGGTCCCCGCGCCCGCACTGACAGACACTGCGACAGTCGTACCACCTGCCGCGCTGGGCCCGCGCGAGGACAGCACGGCAGGGCCGTCGCGGTTCCCGGCAACCCCTTACGAGCGCTTTCGACCGGACGAGCGGCTCTGGCGACATCGAGATGTTCTCATCGATCCGAGCCAGTCCCGCGCGCTCGCGACGAGCATCGTCGCGCTGATGAAGGCTGAGGCGCCAATCCACGAGGACGTGCTGTGGGACCGGCTGAAGGAGATACACGGTGTCGCCAGGGCTGGCGCGAATGTCCGTGCGAACATCACGAAGGCGATCCGGATCGCGACAAAGGACTCGGTGGTGCGCGGCTCAGACCGTCGCTTCTACTACTACGGGGTCGCACCGCCAACCGCGTTCCGGATCGCAGCGGACGGCGTCCACCGAACGATCGACCAGATACCGCCCGAGGAGATCCAGTTGGCGATCCAGCACCTCGCCGAGGAGCAGTTCGGCGTCTCCCGCGAAGATGTGCCACACGGCGTCGCGGCGCTGTTTGGCGTCGAACGTGCCCGTGGTGACGCGGCTACGACCATCCGCATTCTCACCGACGACCTCATACAGCGCGGTCTGCTGCGACTGAGCGGCCTGATGGTGTACCTGCCCTAGACCCACGGTGACGCGATCCCGTTCCTGATGATCCCGAGGAACGAATCGCGTTACACAGGAGATGGTGAATCGCCCTGGGTTCGAGAGGGACTCCGCGTCTTTGATTCACGCGACCGGCAGTGCCGGCTGCTGACGGTAGGCTGTTCAGGATTGCCGCTGACTTCTCCAGGCAGTCCTCCCTCAGCCACGTTGGACGCGCTGGCCCTCCCTAGAAAGCCTTTCCCTGAGTTACGTTCAGGCCGTCCCGGAAGAGAAATGGAATGCGATAACCCTCACCAAGGACTTCAAGAAACCCGTTCTCGACTAGTCGCTTTGTTATTGCCAAGGCTTCCCCTTGAGACATGTTAAGCACCTTCGCGATCGACTCGGTGGAGTGTTCGGCTTTGCCCCCGCGGAACCGTTCTATGTAGACGGCATCGCTGCCCGATTCAGCAAGAACAGTGTCCTCTACGCGCCGACTGCTCATCTTTTCGAGCCCACGTTTCAAAGTCTCGCCCTCAATCAACGAGAGTCCGGAGGTGTAACTTCGCGGGCTCCGCTCCTCCTTGCGCAATTGGGCGGCCTGTGCGTCTCGCACCAAGTCGATCAGATTCCGAGGTGGCCTCGTACGATTGCCGTCCTGAATTCTCGTCAGCATCCAGTTCCAGGTCGTTGGCCGATTCTCACCGACGTCTACCTGTTCGGGGAACGTCGCCCTGAACAACGCGTCATGACTCAAGTCACCGCCAAGAGCTGAAACAAACTCCTTGCTCTCGCCCATTCGACGGCAGAGCAGGGCGTACAAGTTGTTGTCGTCCCACTCAATTTCGACGCGTCGCGCGGAGACATGCGAGAGGTTCACGAAACCGCCGGCAGCGATCTTACGGAACAGATCGTTACGGAGGAAAAGCTTCAGGCGTATGTGCGGAAACGCTTGCAGATCAAGGTAAGTCCGGAGGAGGGCCCGGAGTGCAGGCACTTCAACCGACGGAAACCCCTGAAAGGCCTCATCGAGTCGATCAAGAACGAGCCAAGTGACGAAGTCTTCACTGGCAAGAATGCGCTCAATCAAGCCAAGCGCCTCTTCATGCCGAATCGGTTCCGGAGCCGTGCCGCTCTCTTCCGCGAACTCTATTTCCGGCAGCAGGATTGGAATCCCTTGCTGCGTGAAGGTCATGGCCACCTTTGCCCGCTTGGGTGCAAGTGCCCTGAGTCGATTGATTAGCTGCGAGAAGACCGTCTCCGCTGTGTCATCCGCGCTGTTCAATCCTGTTTTCGTAAGCAAGGACTCGAGGGTTTTCATGTCCTCGCTGAACTCACCGTTGTAGAGGTCGAGAATCCAGTTACCGACAAGAGCGAATACATAAGCCTTCCAGAGACCGATGTACTCGCCTTCTTCTAGTGGCGGGTCCACCTCTCTGATGCGCTGGAAAACGGGATTCCCAACGGGGTTGAATGCCGCGATAACTTCGACGTTCTTGAGTTCAGGAATCGATCGGTACCGCGACCGCAGAATCCTGAATAGGGCTGTCTTTCCAGTTCCCTTGTCGCCCGTAACGACGTCCCCGCGATCCCTGCAGAGATCTTCAAATGCCTTCGTTTCTACGAAGTAGCGCTCCAGAGCTGCGTCTGATTCGGCCACCGAACTACCCAAGTCAAGATGACGGAGCAGCTCACCCACAGTTGGCGACACCCTGATTACCCCCACCCACCCGGCTGGGATTCTTCGCGCCAAGTATGAGGTCTCAGTCGGAGGACTCGAGTCGCGCGCCCGAAAGCAGCCAATCGAGACTACCAATGGGATCCGCGAGATCAAAGTGGCCCGTTTTGTCGGGCTCCATCTCCTATCCCGTGTGCCGCTCGACCCAGACACCGGCGTGCCGTTCACCATCGGTCTCGCACAGGCGTCGAACGGCCCACTCCCGAGTCCCCTTGCTCGGCGAGCCCTCGCTCAGATGGGGAGGTGCGTCGCAGCGACTCATGCAGCCAGGCGACCCTCGCGCGCCGCACCCTACCCGCGCGGGGCGAGCGCCTCGTGGATCGCGTGCGCGGCGCGCTTGCCGGCGCCGGCGGCGAGGATGACCGGCGCGGCGCCGGGGACGGCGTCGGCGCCGGCGGAGACAAGCCGCTTCGCGGGGCTGC
>Ga0082335_1005751_pt1 | contig 16747 bp, 22 predicted proteins | sample Subgrocontami58m_FD_72375 | JGI IMG/M metagenome (GOLD analysis project Ga0082335, IMG submission 72375) | Subsurface groundwater microbial communities from S. Glens Falls, New York, USA - GMW37 contaminated, 5.8 m (SPADES assembly) (version 2) ... | reverse complement strand
TTTGCAGGCGATAAACCTAAATTTTTCAGACCAGTATTATTTAGGTGTTGCTGTGTTTAATGACGCTGAGATGTCGCCGAGAATTAATCTTACGACTTCGCCTTATGCGTTCAGGGCTAATGTTTCTGAAAGTCTGAATCCTAATAATAATTACAAAGTGAGCAATTTAAATGTTACTGGTGATGTCAACGGTTCAAGAATTTTTCAGGCAGGGAATCAAGTTTTGGACAGCAATGCAATTGCAGGATTTTATAGCAGAGGCAATTTCTCGTCTGATTTTGTCAATAATGGCGGAATAAATTCATCAAATTCTTCATGGGTGCAATCATCACAAATTAAATATACCAACTCTTCTTTTGATTTAAGCCAGATTTTGAATACAGCTCAGGTAAACATCGGCGAGTATGCTTTTACTGTTGGCGGTGGATTTGGTTCTGGCGGATTGACAATACAAGAAGATGGGACAATAAAGACCGATGGGGATATTTGGTTTAGTGGAAATATTACGATTTTAGAAGTTGATAATCTTAGAGTTAATGCAAGCTTTTATCCAAGGATTGATAATTCTTTTGGTATCGGCAACGCTTCTTTGAGATGGCTCAATGGGAATTTTTCAGGGATTGTGAACGCAAATAAATTTTACCAGAATTTTCTGGCTGTGTTGGATACATCACATATGACAAGCACATTGTATAACAGAGCTAACGGAACATCAGATTACAATTCCTTTTACGGATGGAAATTAGAGAATCTCACAGGCAAAGCAACTAATTTAACCTTATTGAATGTTTCTGGACAGACATTATTGGCTGTTGGTGGTGGCAATGTCGGCATCGGGACGACGAATCCAGGCACTAAATTAGATGTAGTTGGTAGTAATGCCTTAGATTTAATAAGACTTGGTGATGGCACTGATGACTACGGCTGGCAAATTAGTTCTGGTGGAAGTCTTGTTTTAAGTGAGGCTGGTGTAGCTAACAGATTTACTTTAGAAAAAACTACAGGCAACATAGGCATAGGCACAACAACACCAGTTGGAATACTTCATGCAAGCACACCTACTGTTGGAAAATCTGCCAATATTACAGTAGCGAATAGCAATTCTGAAGAACTTGTTTACATAAGACTATTAGAGGGTTTTCCTTCAGCAGGAACATACGGTGGTATGCTAAAATATAACGGTGCTACCAATTATTTCCATCTCGGAACATTTAATGATGGTGCAGAAATTAATGCAATAAGCATTGAAAGAGTTGCAGGGGCGGTTGGTATCAATGACACAACCCCAGACGCAACTTTGGAAGTTTCTGGCAACTTTATGGTAAGCAATCCTTCTACAAGTGATGGGAATTTATTGTTTGTAAGAGGAGATGGCAATGTTGGCATCGGCACAACATCCCCATCACATAAACTTCAAGTAGATGGAACAATAAACGCATCAGGATTGAATATTTCTGGAAATGTAGGATTAGGATATAACGGTGGAAAGATTGGATTGGGAGGAATAAAATCTCCTCGTTATTCTGTTGATGTTTATGATTTAAATCCAAATTTATTCATATCAAGTTCTACTTGGGCATCAGGAAACCACATCAATATTTCATTTCAAGGCTCTGATAGTTATATTCAGAAAGATTATGATAATGGGCTAATCTTAGACGACAACAACAAAATAACTTTGAAAGAAGCCAACACTGCTGTTGTTACAATAGATGGCAGTGAAGTAGGTATTGGGACAACAGACCCATTAAAACCTTTGCATATTCAGGGGAGTTCAACAGGTTTTCAAACAGTTTTAATCAATTCCACTGATGATGATGGTGCAGGTATATTATTCTCAAGCCAGTATGGTGGTAAGTGGCTATTATTTAACACAGGTGCAAGCTCATCCACAGGTGCAGATACTTTTTCTTTATTTGATTATAATGCAAATCGTTATGCTTTGGTTATTAACAAAACATCAGGACATTTAGGCGTTGGAACAGCAACAGCAAACCCAACAAATCCTATCTTCCAATTTACAGCAATCCATCCGACAACAACCGATACAAGATGGAGAGGTTTGGGTATTGGATATGATAATACTAATGAGGCAAATAGATGGTTTACGGTTAATCAGATTAATGACGGTGGCACTTCCAAAACAGTATTAGGACAAGGTATCATGGGCAGAAACTCAACTACTACTGCACCAAGCTGGTCATCTACTAATGCAAAAGGTGTAGGTATTGAGATGACTGATTCTGATATTAGTCTTTTTACTTCTGCACAAGGCAATAATCAATCTATCGTCAGAAGACTGACAGTTGAGAATACCAATGGGAATGTTGGTATAAACACAACCTCACCAACAAAGGCACTTCATGTTGTCGGAGAGTTCACATTAAATGCAACAGGCTCAAGGCGGGTTTTTACTAATGGGACTTGCGTAATAATACAAGGACCAACAAGCCAGTTGGCGGTGTGTTAGGATGAAAAATTACACAGTAATATTATCAGCAAAAGCAGTAAAGATTCTGGATAAAATGAAAAGTAAGGACAAAATAAATTACGGCATAATAATTAGCCATCTCAAAAATATGGAAGAGAATCCGGAATATTTTGGCAAACCACTTAATGGAAATTTAAAGGGATTATGGAGTTATAGAGTCGGAGATTTTAGAATCATATATAAAATCCAAGACGATAAATGCCTTGTTTTTGTAATAACAATTGGGCACAGGAGGGATGTATATGACTAATTACTTATCTAAATATTCATTAAGAGAAATAGATTTGCCTTTCCGTATATCTTCAATCCCTTCTTTTATATCCTTGACTAATTCTGAATCTGAGAGGATATCCAAAGTTTCTTTCATGCTGTCAAATTCTTCTTTTGAAATTGTTACTGTCTGCGCCATAACTATCCCATATTCAATATTGTATTTAAAAGTTGCGGAAAATAGCATGAAACAAATAAAAATATCTCAGAATAAACTGAAAGAGATTAAAATTAATGCATATTTATCTAGCCTAATCTATTTTAGGAACATATCTACTAATTCAGGAGTAGAATACACTTTCACAATGTCTTGTTTTTTGAAGCCTTTTTCTCTAGACCAAATTGCACTGCCTAAATGCAAGGCAAGGGCAAAGTATGGCACATCTTTCTTATGCGGCGCTAATTTTTCTGCATTAGCTCTTACATTTGAGGATATATCATCAATAGTGTGTAATTCTATCCTTTCTTTGAGAAGCTCAAATGCTTCCATAAGTTCTCCGACTGAAACATTGCCTTTCTCAGCAATTATTTCTTTGTTTCTCTCAAATTCATCTATAAGTTTTAGCGGTGAAACCAGCTTTATATTATCTACAAAGAATAAATCCTGTGTTTTGTCTCTTCCTATCAAAGCAGCAAATAAAGCGTTTGCATCAACTACTAATTCCATTTATTACTCCTCTTTTAAGAATTTATCTGCAACTGCTGAATCTATTTTATTAGCTAATTCTTTTGCATCTTTATCTGATAATTTAATCTTGGATGAAAAGGCTTTTAGCTTTTTTAATTTTTCAGTTTTTTCTATTAGTACCTTCTTAATTACTTCAGACCAGTTCAAACTAAACTCATTCATACTTCTCTCTAATTCCTCAGGTACAGATATTGTAATTGTTCCCATTTTATCATCACAGAATGATAATCATGAAGAGAAGTATTTAAAACTTATGATGAGGGATGTTTATGTTTAATTATAATCTCTCAAAAGAGATTTATAAAATTTGCGGAAAATAAAGGATTAACAAGCCAATTGGCGGTGTGTTAGGATGAAAAAAGCAAACATAACATTTAAATATTATGGTCATGATATGGAACACATGGTTCAAAAATGGAACAAACAGGATTAGAGGTCATATTATCATTATTGAAAAATAAGGAGCTGCATGTTAGAGGTATTGCCAAAGCTGTTAAGCAGCCGCATGCAAATATCTCACGAGCCATGAAAAAGATGTTAGACAGCAATATAGTGGATTTCAGAACAATGGGAAAAAACAAGATTTTCAGGCTTAAAAATAGTATTGAAGCGTTACAGTATGCACATAGTGCTGAGCATTTCAAACTCTTAAAACTTATTGAAAGATATCCTTTCTCGTCAGTAATAGTGGAAGAGATATTATCAAAGACAGAAGGAGAGAAACTTGTTGCCATCTTTGGCTCATTTGCAAAATTCAATGCAAAATCCGACAGCGATATTGATATATTTGTTGAGACTGAAAATCGGGCAATAAAAGTTGAACTTGAAAAAATTAACTCAAGAATAAGCGTAAAAATCGGAAAGTTTGACAAGAACAACATTCTGATTAAAGAGATAATAAAAGACCATGTTATAATCAAAGGAGTGGAGTATTTTTATGAAAAAAACAGGATTTTTGACTAAGCTGTATAAAGAAGGAAAACTTGAGATTATAGATCCTTCAGAAAATTTATGTGCCTCGTATATTCAGAAATCTGAAAGTCATTTTGATTCGGCAAAAATATTGCTTGAAAGAGAGAAATTGGAAGAATCAGTTTCTATGGCTTATTATGGCATGTACCATATTCTTCTTGCACTCCTGTTTAAATGCGGCATAAAATGTGAAAATCACACTGCATCTATTCTATTGCTCATGGGACTATTTAACGAGGGCAAATTAGCTGAGGAGATAACTTTTGGAAAAAAGGAGAGAATTGACAAGCAGTATTATGCTGATTTTAACATTAGCAAAACAGAATGTATGGATATGACAGATAGGGCTGAGAGGTTTATTCTTGATTTAAAGCAGATTATCAAACAGCTTAATTCAGAGAAGATTGATGGAATACGGAGAGAACTAAATGATGCTCTTAGGGAATAGCAGGATGATGGAGATGAATAGATTAAGTTTGGTGATAGATACCTTACTAAATATAAGAAGAATGAGTAAGTAGACCCTACCATCCTACTTCCTGTCTCTATGGGGCAGGGTTCGTCAGGGTCTGTTCCTCAAGGTAAATATAAAATGTTGAGATATATAAAAGTTGCGGAAAATAAAGGTTTAACAAGCCAGTTGGCGGTGTGTTAGATAAAATGATAAAGAAATTATTAATTGGAATTGTATTTTTACTTATGATTAACATGGTTAGTGCTTATCCTTTTAATGTAACGCAACCACTAAACGCAACCGACACTGATAATTGGATGGCAAAGAAGACTGTTTATTCTTTAGTCTATGAACCAAAAAGAGATGTTGTTTATATCGGAGCGTCAGGTGGTAAGTTCGGTGTATATAATATCTCTACTAATGTAACTTCTAATCTAAGCGATACAGATACAGGAAATTGGTTTGCATCTAATGATTTAAGAAGTTTAGCGTATGATTCTAAAAGAGAACTTATTTACATGGCAACTACAACTGGAAGGATGTTCGGAGTATATAATATTTCTTCAAATATTTCTTCTGACTTAGGTGATACTGATGCAGGTGGTTGGTTAAATACTTCTAATATAGCTATTTTAATTTATGAGCCAAAAAGAGACCTTATTTACATAGGTTCAACTGGTGCTTTGTTTGGTGCTTATAATGCTTCTACAAATGTTACTTCTAATCTATCTGGAACATTTACGAATAATTGGCTTGTCTCTAACACAGTTTTTTCTTTAGTTTATGACTCTAAAAGGGATGTTGTTTATATAGGTGGTGGTGCAGGAAAGTTCGGTGTTTACAACGCATCTAATAATACAGCATCAGACTTGAGTGCAACAGACCAAAATAATTGGATGGTTGGTACTATCAATGCTTTAGCATACGATTCTAAAAGAGACCTTATTTACATAGGTGGTGGGATAGGATTTGGTATGTTTGGTGTTTATAATGCTTCAACTAATGTAACTTCCAACTTGTCTGGAACATTTACAAATGATTGGCTTGGTCTTAATATTATTAATTCCTTAGCGTATGATGCACAAAAAGATGTTATTTATATTGTGGCAAATAATGGTATGTTTGGTATGTATAATGCTTCGTCTAATGTATCTTCTAACTTGTCTGGGACATTTACAAATAATTGGGTAGAGAGAGTATCAACACATGATTTATTTGCAGTTGCTGTTGATAATTCATCAAGAGGAGTAATCTATGTTGGTGGAGAGTCGGGGATTTTTGGATTATATAACGGAACTGCTGATAATGATAAGTCTGCACCAGTTGTAATCCTTGACGCAACAGCAGCAAATTGGATTAAGAGCGGGAATGTAACACAAGATTTGCGAGCAACAGACACAAACAATTGGATTGGGAATACTGCCATTGGAGCTTCAACCTATGACACCAAAAGAAATGTTTTATATTTAGGTGGCACTAGTGGATTATTTGGAGTGTATAATGCTTCTACTAATGTAACATCTGCTTTAAATGCGACAGATACAGACAATTGGATTGGGAGTAATACAATTCAGTCTTTAGTCTATGATTCCACAAGGGATGTTATTTATTTAGGCGGTAATTTTGGAGTATTTGGTGTTTACAATGCTTCGACTAATGTAACATCCAATTTAAACGGAACAGACGCAGCCGACTTTATTAAAACTGGCATCTTGGCTTTAATACACGAACCAAAAAGAGATGTTATCTATTTAATTGGAGTTAACGTATTTGGTGTTTATAATGCCTCAACTAATGTAACCTCGGATTTGCGAGCAACAGACACAGGCAATTGGATGGGGACTACTAACTTTAATTCTTTAATCTATGATTCAACAAGAGATGTTGTTTATGTAGGTGGCGTTAGTGGAAAATTTGGTGTTTACAATGCCTCTACTAATGTAACTTCAGATTTAGGTGCAACAGACACAGAAAATTGGATTGGCACTTCTGATATAAACTCCTTAGACTATGATTCACAAAGAGATGTGATTTATTTAGACGGTGGAAAGGGGGTGTTTGGAGTGTATAATGCTTCTACTAATGTAACATCTGCTTTAAATGCGACAGATACAGACAATTGGATTGGGAGTATTACGCTTAATTCTTTAGTATATGATTCCACAAGGGATGTTATTTATTTAGGCGGATCAAGTGGGGTGTTTGGAGTTTACAATGCTTCGACTAATGTAACATCACCATTAAATGGAACAGACCCAAGCAATTGGATTGGGAGTAGTATCCTTTATGATTTAACCTATGACACTACAAGAGATGTTGTTTATTTAAGTGGCTTTACCGGTGTATTTGGCTTCTACAACGCCTCTTTGACAGCAGGTCTCCCAAATACATGGGGAGCTAATGCAACAAACGGAACTTGGTTTAATTATCGGAATGTTACATTAAGATATTCAGCAATTGATTCTTCCGGAATAAGCTCGTGCATTTTATACGGAAATTTTAATTCTACATGGTCGGCTAATTATTCGAATACGACTTTAACATCTGATACTTTGGCTGAGTTCAGGCTGAATCTAACATCAGATGGAACTTATCTATGGAATGTATGGTGTAATGATACTGTTGGAAATGGTGCGTTTAACGCAACTAATTTTACTTTCTTTGTTGACACTACAGTTCCAGCAGTTAATCTGAACAATCCTGCTGATGGTTTGAGTACAGCGTCAACTTCATTAATTTTTAATTGGACGCCGATTGATAATCTGGATTTGGGGCTGAGCTGTAATCTGACAATTGACAATGTGGTGAATGTTTCTAATTTAGAAATTCTGAATGGGACTGCATATAATGTGACTGTTACTGGATTTGCCGAAGGTACACATAATTGGAATGTTTTGTGCATGGATAATGCAACTAATAGTAATATTTCTGTGACGAGAAGTTTTACTGTTAATACTGCAATAGAATCATGTACATATGTCTCTGGAGATTGGTATGTTAATCCTGCTGGTAACTGCAATCTTGGGACAACAAATCTTGGTGGCAATGATATTTACATCAATTCATCAACATCAACTAATGAAGTCCTAATCTCAGGAACAATTTCAAATTATAGGAATATTTTAATCATGGGAACAGCAAGCAATCAAGTCAGGGTAAGATGCAATGCAAATCCGTGCTTTACGAGATGAGATTAAATCAGAACAAGAAATCAGGAAAGAGATTGAAGTTATGCAAACAGGACAAACAGGAATAACTATTGTTGGCGGGGATAATTAGGATGACACAAGAATTATCAGACAAATTAGAAACAGAGGATGTGTTTGTGATTTTTATAGGAATAAAATGAAGTGAAAAAATGAAACTAACAAACTCAATAATGGAATTGAATTATTTTAATCCAAGCTCTTTAAGCAACTCTGAAGTTGTAAATACTTTAACCTTTGATTGCTGCTTTAATTCTTTATCTTCTGTCCAGATTGGGCAATTGAGCTTTAATGCTAATGCAAAGAAATCAACATCATTAGAATCAGGGCTTATTGCCTTAGCTTCTGAGATGAATTTAGAATATTCGCTTTCTTTTCTGAAATTTATAACAACCTTAAGCAATTTTTCTATTAAAGAGAATTGTGTGTTTGACAAAGAGAACCTTTCAATAATATCTAATTTATGCTCTTTAATTTCATCTAAAGAAAATATTGGAGAATTTAATTCCATGTTAGGAAGAAGTGATAGCTCTCTTGCTTTTGACCTTTCATTAAAGAATGAAAATATTTCAGGAGTATCAACAACAAGCCGCATTTATACTAACCGCATCTCCTTGAGTTTTTCAAATCTGCCTTTTTTAACTTCTCTTCCAAGTTTGACTAACTCTGATTCACTTAACTGTTTAGAATTTTTCATAACTTCACCTATAAATAAAGAAAGTAATTTGCGCTTTTCTTCAGATGATATTAATTCCCCTATGTCTTTCTCTATCCTTATAGATTCTTCTTTAAGTATATCTGGAATTTCAATCTTCAACTCAGACATTTTACCATCACAAAGATATTATAGCAAAAGCGACTATTTAAACCTTTCCCGCAAAATCGGCAACAACGGCATCTGGACAACTACGCCTAATGCAAAGCTGCAAGTAAGTGGAAACATCTCACTTGGTAGCGGAGCAATTCAATCAAATAAGGCATTATGCTGGACATCAGGCGGTGCAATCGGATACTGCTCATCAGTTGTTGATTCAGCAGGAGCTTGTACTTGTAATGTTATAAATTAAAGAGGAATAAAATGAAAACAACTAAGATTGGGATTAACAATACTGCACCAACAAAAGCCCTTCATGTCGTCGGAGAATTTACTATGAATACAACAGGCTCAAGGCAGGTTTATACTAATGGGACTTGTGTAATAATTGCAGGTCCAACGAGTCAGTTGGCGGCGTGTTAGGATGGAAAATTACAATGTGATATTATCAGCAAAATCCTGCAAGATTTTAGATAAAATGAAAAGCAATGACAAAATAAATTACGGCATAATAATTAGCCATCTCAAAAATATGGAAGAGAATCCAGAATATTTTGGCAAACCACTTACTGGAAATTTAAAGGGATTATGGAGTTACAGAGTTGGAGATTTTAGAATTATATATGAAATCCAAGACGACAAATGCCTTGTTTTTGTAATAACAATAGGGCACAGGAGGGATGTATATGACTAATTACCTATCTAAATATTCATTTAAAGAAATAGATTTACCTTTCCGTAAATCTTCAATCCCTTCTTTTATATCCTTGACTAATCTTGAGTCTGAGAGAATATCTAAAGTTTCGTTCATGCTGTCAAATTCTTCCTTTGGGATTGTTACTGTCTGTGGCATAACTATCCCATATTCAATATTGTATATAAAAGTTGCGGAAAATGAAGGTTTGACAAACGAGCAGGCGGTGTGTTAGGATGAAAATGGAAAAAATTAATTTGTTCAATATTGTTGAAAATATTAAATCATTAATTCAATCTACAACTTCAAATCCTTCTTCATTGACTATAAACAGCTTGCCTTTAAATTCGGAAACTTCATCCAAAACAGAGGACATAGCCGCTACAAGCTTCTTACGTCTCGGGGGATGGATTATGAATATCACAATCCCAAAAAAATCCTTTGGCGGAAACATTGATCTATTAAGGAAATCTGAATCTCTGGACACCAATACAGATTTGCCTGCCTTTGATAATCCTGCTAATCTGCCATTTACAATTCCCTTCTGTGAATATTCAGCAGAAAACCCTTTGCTTTCAAGCAAGCTCTTTATTGCCCGAGGTATGTTCTCATCAAGCATGAATTTTTGTGAATCTGACATAACGCTCTCCGCTAACGAGCTTGGCAGCATATTCGAGAGCAGCTGTAATATGCTCACGAGTGATAGAAGGATAGTCCTCCAAAATATCTTCAATAGGTTCACCTGCAGCGACCATTTCAACAATATCGCTAACCAAAACTCTGGTGCCACTAAAAGTCGGCTTCCCATGGCAGATTTCACTGTCAGCGACAATATACTTGTTAATTTCAGCTCTCATGTTGATAGTAATGCAATCAGCTTATTTAAATCTTATGATGGCGCAGCTTGTGGAGAATATTAGAGGTGAAAAAATGAAATTAATACAACAAAATATCTCAATAGGAACCTCTAAATTTGATGGTTTGATTATGAGACATATGGTTCAAAAATGGAACAGACAGAATTAGAGATTATATTGGCATTATTGAGGAATAAGGAACTGCATGTTAGAGGTATTGCCAAAGTTGTTAAGCAGCCTCATGCAAATATCTCACGAGCTATGAAAAAGATGTTAGGCAGCAATATAGTGGACTTCAGGATGATGGGCAAAAACAAGCTATTCATGCTTAAAAATAGTGTTGAGGCATTACAGTATGTGTATAGTGCTGAGCATTTCAAGCTTTTGAAACTCTTTGAAAAATACCCTTTTTTCTCGGTATTAACAGAATCTATAAAGGGAGGCAAAGATTACTCAATCGTTTAATACAGTTAGGAATTTTTCAATAGACGGAGTTGAAGATATTGGAGCATCCGCAAGATTTGAAAAGAAAATATTTTTTGTTGATACACAACTAACGACAGCTTCATCCACTATTGCGAATAGTTGCTGATACTTCAACAAATGATTATATTGCATTGACTGCGAATACAGATGCGGGAGTTGATGACTTTGCAGCAGAGATTGAAGTTATGCAAAGTCAGAGGACAGGAATAACCCTTGTTGACGCGGATAATTGAGATGAAATCAGAACGACGAATTAGGAAGGAGAAATGAAACTAAAAACTGAAAAAAGAAAAAATGTTTTCAATAGAAGATGGAACAGTACCTACAATTTTTGTTTCGGATATACTCTAAACCCAAAAGAAGAAAGAACAAATAACTTACCCCTAAATTCAGAAGGTTTAACTTCCTTAAATAAATTTAACAAAGCTGAATATACTGTTTTTATCAATGGCGGATTTATCCTAATAAATATAATGCCTGAACTTTCTTCAGGAGGGAATAATAATATATTGCCAAAATGCCTGTCAAATGTTAAAATTATCCTGCCTTCTGATTTAGCTGCTTTAGACAGCTCTCTATCACCAGAACCAGTCAAAGCCATCTTCACATCAAAGCCATCCCTTACCAACAACTCCTGTACTTTCCTTGGCACATTCTCATCAAAAAGAAGCAGTAAACTATTCTTGAAAAATGACATATTTTTCCTCTTCAACAAGCTTAGCGGCATAGTCCAATGCAGAGAATATGGCTTCTTTAGTCAGTTGAGGAAAATAGTCCTTAATAATTTCATCAGGAGTTACCTCTGCCTTAAGCAACTCCAATATCTGCCATACCATAATTCTCGTTCCCTTAAAAGTCGGCTTGCCATGGCAGATTTCGCTGTCTACAACAATATATTTGTTAATTTCAACTCTCATGGAGATAATAAGGCAACCAGTGTATTTAAATTTTATGATACAGCGACAGAATATTTATGCAATTGAGGTGAAAAAATGAAATATCTTTACAAAATCGGATTAATTATGTTTGTGGTTATTGTTCTCTCGGCATTTTTTGTAATGGCAAAGCCAACTGAAGACGAGGTTAAGGAGATTCTTGTTAAATCACTTAACGGCAGCAAGGATTTTAATCTGACAGATGATATATCTAAAGAGCAGTTAAAGGAGCAGATTAAGATTATCAAAATTGAGGCTCTCAAGGAGGACAAGCTTTCAATTGTTGATGTTGAGGTGAATAATAAGTCTATGAAATTTATTACAACATCAATCCTTTCAAAATTAATTTATCAGCCTGCTCAGGCACTGGAGAATATCAGAGAATTTTTTACTGTTACAAAGACATTGTTTTACAACAGGCTGAAGGCTACATCTTATCATTTCCTAGAGAGTGATTCTCCCAATCCTATCTGCACAAAGGCAAACAACAACAGGTATGTTGGCTGTATCCCAACGGTGAATAGCAAGGTGTGGAATCCTGAGATTTTGGATTATGAATATGCTTATTCATGGGATTGCGAGGAAAAGCCAGAATGCACAAGGATTTCTGCCGAGATAGAGGCTGAGAAATATCTTGCTGATTCCAATATTACAGAGAAGGAGATTCTTCTTGCTGATGTAAGGGCAAATATAACTTCCCTTGAAAGTTACGGCGAGATTTTTGGCCTGGCAGGAAATATTACAGGAACAGATTTGAGGAATACGGTTGATGTGAATGTTTCTGATATTGGCTCTGGTGAAAATATTGGGGATATTCCTGATGAAGATATTGGAATTACTAAGGTTAATGGAAGTGTGATAATCAAGTTGGGATAATGGGATTCACGCCATAAATTAACTTCGGATACTTTAATTCATCTCCCAAATATCTCTCTATATGCCTCAACATTCTTAATACTGTAAATCCCGACGAGTTTTTCAAACCCGCTTTTTTTCATTAAAAGCTTTTTTACAAATCTCCTGTGCTTATCAAATTGGGCATTAATAAATTTAGTGTGAATAGCTTTCCATTTATCAGGATTGTTCTTGACGAATTTTGCCCACCTTTCTACCTGCTCTAAATGTTCTTCTCTCATAATCTTAGTCTCCTAATCATTGCTTTCACCTTATTAATCTCTTTCTCGTCAATCTCGTCAGAGAAAACAATCCTAAGGTGCCTTGCATCCTCTAAATCTTTGTCAGATTTCAAAAGCTCTTCCTTGAAAGCAATGTTAATGTCCACATTGCTGAACCAGACCTCAAGGCCAGTTAATGGGATTTTTTTTCTTGTCTCGAGCTGATAATCGTCTATTTCATCTTTGACAAACTTTAATTCCATCTCAGGAAGTATAGAATCCCTGTAAGTGTATCTAATGCTGAGATTGTATTTAAGATAGTCGGCAAAAAGGCTTTTTGGGTTATTGCTTTGCATACATACAAAGCCACCTTTAACCAAATCCCCATGAAGAATAAAAAATCTTTCAGGCGGAAGCCTCTCTATAATAACATCTATATCTTCTGTTCCCCTTGTTCTTCCAGACGAGATAGCGACAAATCCAGAGACAACTATGTATTTGCAGTGCCTCTCAAGTATTTCACAGAATTTTGTGCAAATATCGTCAAGAATGTTCCTGTCTGCGATTTTTCTGTCCATGCCGCATCATTAAAACATGAAGGCGGTTATAAATATTTTCATGGAGATTGCCGCTTGCAATTCCCAAATTTTCAGACAACAGTGCCTTTCATCGTTGTTAATTACATAATAATATTTTTTAATTACATTATAATATATTTTAAGACATTCTTAGTTTACATATTAATATATTTAATCTACACAATAAGATAAATTCTTACTTAATAATTACATACTAAGATTTATATAAAAAGATTTATAAACACATATAATTACATACTAATATTTTCTGCATATAGAATGATACCTAAGGAATTGCTCGATAAAATAGATGCCCTTAACAGAGAGGACAAGCTAAATCTCATTAAGAATCTCTCTCAACAATTGGAAGAAACAAAGTATGACATCCCGATTGAGATATTCAATAATAAAACACTCAGCTCTCTGGAAGCGATTGTAAAATATCTCAGAGAAGAATTTGACTTGCGGTTTGTAAAGATTGCAAATATTCTCAACAGGAGCGACAAAACAATCTGGATTACTTACAAAATTGCAAAGAAAAAACTGCCGACAAAATTCTATGTCCAGGAATCGCAGATTAGAATTCCCGTCGGTGTTTTTTCTGACAGGAAAATCAGTGTTCTGGAAAACATAATCTTCTATCTAAAAAACCGCGATCTTTCGTATGATGAAATTACTAAAATTATGAACAGGAAATATTCGACGATTGTTACTGTGTATAACAGGGCGATTAAAAAAAATAAACCTAATGCAAAAAAGAATGTCAAGAAATAAATTGGTATTAACGATAATTGTAATTATATTGGCTATGCTTTTAATATTGACAAATATCAAGGCATATACCTCAAGCAGTTCAAGTTATAATAATTATCTCGATGTTTCGTCTGGTGGAGGGAATTTTTCAAGCACGAGTTATAATTCGATTATAACAATGTCTCCTATAACCGGCTTGACAAACTCTACAGCATACAATAATTATCTCGGATTTGGATATGCGTTTTTCTGGGATGTTCCAGACACAATCCCGCCGTCAATTCAATTAAACTCGCCTGTTGATAATTTCAACACAAGCCAAAGCTCTGCAAATTTCAACTGGACAGCCACAGATAATTTAGATACAAGTCTCTCATGCAATCTTACAATTAATAATCTAGTTAACAAAACAGCCATCGCATCTATAAGCGGCAGCCCAACAAACATTAGCGTCTCTGGTTTTAATGATGGGACTTACAAATGGAATGTTACATGCATAGATGATTCTAATAATACAAATATTTCTTCTACGAGAACATTTACTGTTGACACAACTCCGCCTGTTGTTATTTTGGGAGCAACTGTTGCGAATTGGAAAAGGTCAGGGAACACAACTATAAACTTGACTATGGTAGATAATACCATTGCTTATCTTAGTGAAATATTTTACGAATCAAACAGAGATTTGGTTTATATTGCAGTAGGCCCACAACTTTTAGCTTATAATTCAACAAATAATACTCTTACTAATCTGTCTAGTAATCTTACCAAAGCAGGTATCAACGCCTTTGCATATGATTCAAAAAGGGATATCCTATTTTTTGGTGGGGAAAAGGGCCTGTTTGGATTTTATAACTCTTCAACTAATCTATCCACTAACTTAACTAATACTGATTCAAATAATTGGATTGGTGCAAATGCTATTAATGCCATTGTATACGACACTGATACGGATGTAGTATATTTAGTCGGAGATAGTGGCTTGTTCGGTGTATACAACGCATCTACTAATGTAACCTCAGCATTAAATAATACTGATCCGGAAAATTGGATTGGGTCGAGTATTCTCTACGATATTGCCTATGCTTCAACCTATAAACTTATTTATATAGTCGGTGCTAATGGTGTATTTGGAGTATACAACGCCTCTACTAATGTAACCTCAGCATTAAATGGTACTGATCCGGATAATTGGTTTGGTACTGGGAATATATATTCAGTTGTATACGACCCAAATGATAAATTAGTTTATATCGGGGGAGAGATAAGTTTTAATTCCGCAGGGAATAAAAAATTCGGTTATTATAACATATCTACCAATATTACAACAAAGTTGAACGGAACAGATCTTAATTGGATGAACCCACAAGAATTTTGGTCTACTACTCTTGATGAGCTTGTTTATGACTCTGATAGAAAATTAATCTACATCTCAGGGTCTAATAGTGCTAATACTCTATTTGGTGTTTATAATCACTCAAGCAATTTATCAGTCAACTTGAGATTTACCTCTGAGGATAATTGGTTTAGTTCATCTCCTCTAATTTACGGCCTTACTTACAACTCAAGAGATAAAAGAGTTTATCTAGGAGGCAGGGATTCAGTAGCTGCTAAAAACAGATTAGGAGCATATAACGCATCAATAGACCCAAGTATTTTCCCATTTACATGGGGAGCAAACGCAACCAACGGGACATGGCATAAAAATGGAAATATAACATTGACATATAGCGCAATAGATGACAGAGGTCTAAGCGCATGCATTGTCTATGGGACATTTAATGGTTCATGGATGGCAAATAAAACTTTCAGAAATATCTTATCAGACACAATAATCAACTTCTCAATAAATCTCACAAACGGCACATATTTATGGAATGTCTGGTGCAATGACACATTAGGGAATTATGCGTTTAACTCGACGAATTATACTTTCTATGTTGATACAATTAAGCCAACAATAACATTGAATGCTCCAATAAATAATTTTAATACAACATCCAATTCAATAATCTTCAACTGGACAGCATCAGACAATTTAGATTTGGGATTAACCTGCAACATAACATTAGACGGCAAAGTAAATGTTTCAGGAATAGAATCATTAAATGGAACTCCGACAAACATAACAATAATCGGTCTAAACGACAGCACTCATTTCTGGAATGTAACTTGCATTGATAACGCAACCAATTCTAACACATCAATTACATTCAAATTTACAGTAGATGCCTCTCCGCCAACATTTCAATTCAACTCGACAAACGCAACAACAATCAGAAGGTTTGACTGGGTAAGGTTCAACGTAACCTGCAAAGATACTATTGGATTAAGCGGATTTATTTTCAGCCACAACAATTCAAGGCAGTGGAAGAATGAATCTTATGTGCCATTCGGCGGAACTCAAAATCAATCCAATTTCACACTGCAGATA